>Ga0114933_10006760_pt1 | contig 10103 bp, 7 predicted proteins | sample 4SBtaG_FD_89691 | JGI IMG/M metagenome (GOLD analysis project Ga0114933, IMG submission 89691) | Deep subsurface microbial communities from Kolumbo volcano to uncover new lineages of life (NeLLi) - 4SBTROV12_W25 metaG | ecosystem: Environmental > Aquatic > Marine > Volcanic | place: Kolumbo... | reverse complement strand
TCGCCCGGCCGCGCTGATCGCGCCGCTGTTCCTCTTCCCCGCGGGTGTCGCGCTGGCGAGCCTGGGCATGGTGATGATGAGCGAGGTCGCGCTCTTGCAGCTCGGCGCCTACGAAGGGGCGGCGGAGCCGAGCAACGACGTCTACGGGATGGCGGGCGCGCTCTCCGAGACCCGCGGCCGCTACGCGCTCGTGGCCGCGGTGGCCTCCTCTCTCGCCCTGCTGCTCCCGGCGGCCGCTGCGTTTCGGGCGCGCGCCGAGCTGCGTGCGCTCAAGGTGATCGGGGCTTGCGGGCTCGCCGCGACGCTCGCCCTTCTGGTCTGGGCGAGTCGGTCGACGCACGTGGACAGCATCGCCCTGGCCGAAGACCTCGCGCTGGAGGACTCGGCTCGCTAACATGAACGCATGTTCAGTGAGTGGAACCCGGCGAGCGCCTTCGACAACGCCGTCGAGTGGACCGAGCCCCGCTCCGGCCAGAAGCTCCGCGTGGTCGAGGACCACACCCGGTCCATCCTCTCGGAGAACCGAAACCCGGACCTGGACTTCCGTTGGAGCCTGAACCCCTACCGAGGCTGCTTCCACGGCTGCGCCTACTGCTACGCGCGGCCCACCCACGAATACCTGGGCTTCGGAGCCGGCACGGACTTCGAGCGGCGCCTCGTCGTGAAGCCGCGGGCCCCGGAGCTCCTGCGCGAGGTCTTCCTACGCCGCTCCTGGGTCGGCGAGGTCGTGGTCTTCAGCGGCAACACGGACTGCTACCAACCGCTCGAGCTGAAGTGGAAGTTGACTCGCCGATGCCTCCAGGTCTGCCGCGAATTCGACAACCCCGTGGGCTTGATCACCCACTCCGCGCTGGTCGCCCGGGACGCGGACGTGCTCGCGGACCTGGACGCGCGGGTGACCTTCTCGATGCCCTTGTGGGACCCGGTCGTGGCCCGCAAACTCGAGCCCGGCGTCCCACCGCCTCGCCGACGCCTCGAGGCCCTGGCCGAGCTCGCAGCGCATGGTGTTCCGGTGGGCATCAACATCGCGCCCTGCATCCCCGGCCTGACCGAGCAGGACGTGCCGACCATCCTCCGCGAGGCCCGCGCCGCCGGGGCGCAGTGGGCGCACTTCATGCCCCTGTGGCTGCCCCCGAAGACCGCCGAGGTCTTCGCCCGGCGGCTCGCCGAGCACCTGCCGAACAAGGGGCGTTCCATCGTGCAGCGCCACGTCCGACGCAGAGGACAGCTGGTCGAGGTGGCCCGCGAGCGCTCCCGGCCCAGCCGCGGCCCGGAGTGGCCGGCGGCGAAGCGACTCTTCGCGATCCAGGCCGAGCGGCTGGGCTACGAGCCTCCTCCGGAGCGCGGACCGACTCCCTTTCGGCGGCCCACGAAGCAGGTCAGTCTGTTCCCAGGACCGCCCACGCCTCGGAGTCGATGACATCGGCCTCGGCGAAGAAGTTGTTCACGAGCGAGACCACGACCGTGTCGCCGCGGACCCGGAGCCGCCCCTGGAAGCCCTGGGTCGAGCCCGAGTGCCCGACGCTCTCGTCCTCGAGGTAGACGCCCAGCCCGTAGCCATGGCCGCTGTCCTCGAGCATCTGGTCGAGCAGGCCTGGCTCGAGGGCATCGCCCAGGTAGAGCGCCCTCCCCCAGACGGCGAGGTCGGCGCCGGTGGACACCATCTCACCGCTGGCCCAGGGCCCGGAGGGGTGGATCGAGGCGGTGACATCGACGAGCTCGCCCTCGCCCATGTAGCCATGGGCCAGGTTCTCCGGCTCGCCGTCGTAGCTGGGCACGAAGGTTCCGCTCAGCCCGAGCGGCTCGACGAAGCGCCGCCGGACCTCGATCGCATAGTCGTGGCCGACCGCAGCCTCGATGGCCATGCCGACGACGACGTAGCCGGCGTTGCTGTAGAAGAAGCCCTCGCCCGGCTCGAAGCGGAGCTCCTCGCCCTCGATGTAAGCCAGGAGCTCGTCGGGGCTGTGCTCCTCGTCGAGGTTGGCCAGGAAGCCCAGGTCATCGACGTAGTCCGGGAGCCCGGCGCTGTGGGCCAGGCACTGTCGCAGCGTGTACTCCGCGGCGTGCGGCGCGGAGGGGACCCCGATGGATGCGGGCTGATCGAGGTCCAGGACCCCCTCGCCGTGGAGCTCCAAGGCGACCGCCGCGACGAAGGTCTTGGTGATGCTGCCGATGCGAAAGGCGTGCTCCGAGGTCATGGCAATCGGCTCGGTGACCTCGGCGAAGCCGGTCGCACCCGAGAAGTCGGGGCCGGTGGTCACCAGCACAGCGCCGGGCGCGTCGATCGCGCTCGCTCCGGACTCCAGCGCGGCCTGCATGGCCTCGGCGAAGGGATCCGAGGCGTCGACGGGTTCCGGCCCGGTGCAGGCCGTCATCGAATACAAAAGGACCATGCTGTGGATCACCCTCGCCTTCGCCGAAGTGCCGCTCCCAACCTATCCGGAGTGTGGAACGCCGGACCGTCTGGACCTCTGCCCCGCCGACATGGGCCAGGACTGGGCGCTCTTGTCCTACATCCCGCAGGAGTGGCAGCACAGCGGCCTGCTCGAGGGCGAGACCGCCACCGGGGTGTCCGCGGACCTCGCGTGGCGGACGACCACGGGACGCACCGACGTGGTGCTCGCCGTCCTGGACAGCGGGATCCTCTGGGACGAGGAGAGCCTGCTCTACAAGCACTACCTGAACATCGGCGAGCTGCCGCTTCCCCAGACGGCGGATGGCCTCGAGGCCGAGGACCACGACCTCGACGGCAACGGGGTCGTCAACGTCGCGGACTACGAAGAAGACCCCCGCATTCCCTGGGATCTCGCGGACAACGGCCACCCGACGCGGCTCGATCCGGCCGACCTGATCGAGGCCTTCTCGGACGGCGTCGACGATGACGACAACGGCTTCGTCGACGACGTGAGCGGCTGGGACTTCCTGTGGAACGACAACGATCCCTACGACGACACCGTGTTCGACCACGGCACCTATGAAGCGAAGGAGGCCGCGCGCGAGGGCGGCGACGAGACCGGCAGCATCGGGGTCTGTCCGAACTGCATGGTGCTGTCTCTGCGGGTCGGGGACTCCTTCGTCGCCGACGGCACCCACTTCGGGGCGGCGGTGCTCTACGCGGTCGAGATGGAGGCCGCGGTCATCCAGGAGGCCTTGGGCACCCTGAACCACCCGGAGTGGGTCACCCAGGCGATCTCCCATGCCTGGGACGAGGGCGTGTTGACCGTCGCCTCGGCCGCGGACGAGACCGCCTACCACCACAACTCGCCCGGCTGGGTCGACCGCACCCTCTACGTGCACTCCATCGTCCGGGACAAGGACGACAAGGAAGAGGCCACGACCTGGTCTGCCTACAGCAACTGCACCAACCATGGGGCGCGGCTCCAGCTCTCCGCCTCGAGCTCCGGCTGTTCCAGCGGCGCCACCGCCATGACGAGCGGCGCGGCCGGCCTGGTCATCTCCGCCGGCCGGGACATGGGCATCGAGCTCACCCCCGGCGAGGTCGTCCAGCTGCTGCAGATGAACGCCGTCGACATCCACCAGGAGCCCGCGGATCTGCTCTACCCCTCGACCGAGGGCTGGGATCGCTACTTTGGCTACGGCCGCCTGCACGCCGCGGACGCTGTCGAGGCCGTCGTCGAGGGCCGCATCCCCCCCAGCGTCGAGATCCTCTCGCCCGGTTGGTTCGAGCCGGTCAAGCCCCGGGACGGGCTCAAAGTCGAGGCCCTGATCGAGGGCCGCGAGGACGCCACCTGGGTGATCGAGGCCGGCTGGGGCGACGAGCCCACCGAGTGGGAGCTCATCGGTACGAGCGACTCGAGGAACCCGACCTTGACCATCCCGATCGGCTCCCACGACGGCAAGCTCAGCCCGCCGACGTGGACCGGCGAGGAGGACCCGGTCGAGCGCGAGACCGCGGTGAACCTCCACACCCTGACGATCCGGGTGACCGCCACCGACGCCAGCGGCGACGTGGGCGAGGCCCGCAAGGCCGTCACCGTCATCGCCGACCCGGACTGGCGAGAGGGCTTCCCGCTGAACCTGGGCAGCTCGCTCGAGTCCTCCCCCAACCTCGCCGACGTCGACGGCGACGGCGTGCTCGACATCGTCCAGGCCGACGGCTCGGGCCAGGTTCATGTCCTGCACGGATGGGGCACCGCGGTCGACGGGTGGCCCGTGAGCGTCGAGGTCATGGAGGAGCTGGACCCCGATCACCCCGACAACCACCTGCCCTCCGAGCACTTCGCCGCCTTCGAGGGCCAGCGGGCCGGCATCATCGGCACCGCGGCGGTCGGAGACCTCGACGGTGACGGGGACAACGAGGTCGTGGTCGGCAGCCTGCGCGGCCTTGTCTGGGCCTGGCACCACGACGGCACGGTCGTCGAGGGCTTCCCGGTCGAACAGGACCCGATCACCGAGTGGGGGCCCGACCACCTCACGGACGAGGGCTTCTTCTCCAGCCCGGCGCTCGAGGACGTCGACGACGACGGCGACGCGGACATCGTCATCGGCGGCATGGACCAGCAGGTCTACGCCTGGGACGAGGACGGCGAGCGCCTCTCCGGCTTCCCCGTGCGCCTGGCCTACCCCGGCTACGAGGAGTTCTCGACCCGCATCATCAGCTCCCCGGCGGTGGGCGATGTCGACGAGGACGGCCGCGTCGAGATCGTCATCGGCACGAACGAGACCCTCAACGGCTACAACGGCGCGATCTACGTGCTGGAGCACGACGGCAGCGTGAAGGACCGCTGGCCCCAGGCGGTCTTCGGCGCCTACACCCAGGTCCTGCCCTATGTCGGCGAGGGCGTCCCGGTCAGCCCGGCGCTCGCGGACCTGGACGGAGACGGCGACCTCGAGATCGCCGCGTGGACCCAGGCCGGGGAGTACAACCTCTTCCACCACACCGGCGACGAGTACGTCATCCCGGCCAAAGCGGCCGACCGCTACGGCTCGAAGGCGACGCTGAAGGACGGCTCGACCTTCCCGCTGATCACGAACCCGAGCTTCGGGGACCTGGACAACGACGGCGTGCCGGAGCTGGTGTCTTCAGGCACCGGCTCGGACTACGCGGTGGGCATCGTCTTCGACGGTCGGCGTGTGGACTTCGCCCACAGCATCGGGGCCTGGAGCGCCGACGGCGACTTCCTGGACGCCTTCCCGCGACCGATGGAGGACATGATGTTCTTCGCGAACCCGGCCATCGGGGACATCGACGGCGACCAGGACCCGGAGATCATCGTCGGAACGGGCGGCTTCCTGGTGCACGCCATCGACAAGGACGGCGACCAGCCCGCGGGCTGGCCGAAGCTGACAGGCCAGTGGAACATGGCCTCGCCGGCGGTCGGGGACATCGACGGCGACGGGCTGATCGAGGTCGTCAGCGGCACGCGCGGGGGCTGGCTGTATGTCTGGTCGACCCCCTCCCCGGCCGGCGCGAACGTCGGCTGGGCGAGCTTCGGGCACGACCCTGCAAACACCGGCAACCACGAGGCGCCCCTGCCCGAGGGCTACAACTCCGGCGGATACCCGGACGACCGGGAGATCACCCAGAACCGCTGCTGGTGCTCGACGGGCCCAGGCGGATCCTGGCCGCTCCTGCTCATCGTGCTCGCTATCGCTGGTTGTCGTAGACCCAGGTGGTGAGCTCGATGATCTGCTCTTCCAGCACGGGGGCCGTGTCGATGCCGAGGGAGCGCGTCTCCTCGTAGTGGTCGCCCTCGTCCTCCTCGAACCAGGGCTGGCTGGCGTGGAGCTTGAAGTTGTACGGCGGGATGATGTAGCCGATCTCGTCGTTGGCGAGGCCGAGCAGCCAGCGGTGCTCGCCCTGCACGTACTCCTTCCAGTAGGGCCCCTCGGGAGCGGCCGAGAGGTCCGGCGGGTTGGGGTTGTCCTCCTCGATCACGTCGTCGTAGGTCGTGCCGACCCGCGAGCCGTCGTAGCCCCCGACGGCCAGCTCCGGGAGGACCTCGCCGGGCAGGGTCAGGAGCTCGATGGGTCCGAGCTGCAGGACGTTGATCTCCGTCTTGGCCTCGGGGATGTTGCCCTCGCCGAGCGGTGAGGCGTCGTCGTAGTTGTAGATCTCCCGGTTGATGATGCCGGTCAGGAACATCGCCTGGAAGCCCCAGTTCTCGACGGGCAGGTAGAACTGCTTGTGGGCAAAGGCCAGCTGCGGGTCGGCGTAGACCGAGCCGTCGTCGATGGCGTCCATGGCCATCTCGGCCTTGGAGTAGCCGATGGCGTCGGTCTTCTCGAAGGTGTACTCGCGCCGCTCGACCCCGTCCGGGTCGGTGTGGGTGATGCCCAGCGGGGTCATCATGCCGCCGACCAGCCCGGTCAGGAAGATACTGACCCCGCCGTAGCCCTCGCGGCTGTAGGCCTCGTAGGTCACGCCGTTTTCGAGGCCGTCGCGCAGGGCGTGGGCGTAGTCCGAAGTGATCAGGCCGTTCTCGTCCGCCATCGCCTCGGGGTGGTTTCCGAAGTGGGACAGGGTGGCGATGGTCTCGCCGTCGGTGTCTCGCAGGATCGCGGCGCCCAGGGCCGTGTCGACGACCTTGGGGTCCCGCTTGTCCTGCAGGATGTTGAGGATGCCCACCTCGCTGTAGGTCGAGGCGTCCACGGAGCCCACGACGAGCTCGCCGACCTGGCGCCGGTCCGCGTCGGCCTGGCGCAGGGACTCGACGCAGCCGTCGATGACGTCCTGGCGGTAGTCGGGTGTGAAGCCGGACTTCGTCTCCGTTCGGCCCCACAGACCCAGGGTATCGGGGCCCTCGTGGGTGTGGGTCGCGACGACCGTGATGTGGTCGATGTCCAGGTCCGCGGCGGCCTCGCGCACGCCCTCGACCTCGGGGTGCATCCAGCCGACCAGGTCCACGACCACAAGGGCAACGCGCACATCGCCCTGCTCGAGCAGGATCGATCGGGCCCAGACCGGGTCGCGCACCCCGGCGGCGGGCCGGTTGTTCTGGAAGCCGGCCATCCAGACCGCCTGGAAGACCTCGTCACCCTCGCCTTCGTCGGGGCCGGGGTAGCCCTCGTCGTCCGGACAGAGGCGATCGCAGCCGCAGTCCAGGAAGTCCTCGTCGTCGTCCCACTCGGCGTCGGCGTCCAGATCCGTCCAGGACTCGAAGCAGGCAGGCGTGATGTCCACCGCAGCGGCCCCGGCGGTCAGGGTGCCCTCGCCGACGCCGTGGGCATCGGGCGCGTAGGCTTCGGGGGCGCCGCTGTCGGGCGGGGTGTCCTTGGTGCAGGCGAGAGCGAGAAGCAGCATTCCCCCGAAGTAACTCGTGCTAGAGGCAGCCATGGCCTCGCACACCTTCGACGCTCCGACCGCCAAGCTGCCGCTCAAGCAGCGCGGCAAGGAAACCGACTTCAACGACGCGATCGCCTGGCTGCTTCAGGCGAACACCGCAGCAGCGCTCGCGCTTGCGAGCTACGCGGGGGTGAGGATGGACCCGCGGCGCGGCGTAGATGTCCGGGTTCGCCAGGGAGGCGACGCGGCTGGATTCCCGGACTTCTGCATCGACGGGACCACCTTCCAGGGCGGCCGGGCGAGGGTCCTCGTCGAGTTGAAGACGAAGCTCGCGACCGGCATGACGGCCCTGGAGCGGCGGGGCTACCGGAAGTGGCGAAATCAGGCCGAGGAAGCCGCCTTCCTTCTGGCAGCGCCCGTCGGCTACACGGCGAGATGGCAGGTCGGCGGCAGGTATCCGACCATCACTCTCTTCGAGCTTCGAGACCTGCTGACCGAGGCCGGCGGAACGCCCCTGTACCGCAGCCTGGTCTCCGACATCTGGACGCACTTCCGAGGGGTGTCACTCCGCCAGAGCGAGGTCGACAGCGGGCTGAGCGAAGGCGACCACACCGGGCTCTACCACCTGCTTCGACCGCTGATGCTCCATGCGAACGAGGCCTGTCCGAGCCTTCGGGCGTACAAGACGGCACCGGGCGGCGCGGGCACCGACGAGCCCTGGTACGGCTTCGGCATGTACAGCGACCGCATCAAGGCGAAGAACAACTACGCCGCCTGGATCGGTTTCTGTCGGTACGAGACCGGCGCGCGCTTTCAAGTGAACATTCGGCCGAAGGACGCCGCGAGCGGGCTCGCTGCTGCGCGGTTGTCAGGCGAGACCGAGGCGCACGACGAGGGCTTCTATGCCCTCACCTGGTACCACCCCGTGGCCGATGAATACGACCTTCGAAGCCTGCGAACCGGGGGCCTCGACCGGGTCCTCGAGGTCCTGGAGGCGGCTCGAGCGAGGGGCCCCCGCTGACTACAGAAAGCAGCCGCCCTCGCCGCGGTAGGTGGGCTCGGTGGCGACGATGCGGCCGGCCTCGACGAGGTGGTAGGCGGCGAAGCGCTCGGCGAGCTCGCCGGCCTTGGCGTGGCGGAAGAGCACCGCGTCGCCGATCTTCAAGGGCGTCCGGGTCTTGAGCGGCGTTTGGACCTCGCCGGCGCCCTCCATCTCGACGTACTCCAGGCCCTCGGGGAAGACCGGAAGCGGCAAGCGGTCCCAGCCCGGCTCGCCGCTGGCGATGTAGCCGCCGCCCAGGCAGGTCGCGAAGCCCGGGTCGCTGATCCGGCAGACCTCGAGGGCGAAGAAGGCGGCCGGTTCCAGGTCGAGGTCCACGTACCAGCTGAAGAGGTGGGAGCAGAGGAAGCCCGAGCCCGCGGTGACCTCGGTGACGCAGGCCTCGGCGGCGGTCGTTCGCAGGGAGCCCGTGCCGCCGCCGTTGACGAGGGGGAGCTTGAAGCCGGCGTCCCGCAGGGCCTGAACCGTGTCCTGGCGGAGGCGGGCGATGTCCGGGACCGAGAGCGACTTCATGGCCCGGCGCAGAGGGTTCATCGCCCGGGAGAAGGGGTTGTCGTCGGGCAGCCCGGCGACGTGGCCCTCGTAGGCCATCAAGCCGGTGACCTCGACGCCGCGGTCGCGTGCTTGTCTGGCGAGGGCGACGATCTGAGCCGGGCTTCGCAGCGGGCTCCGACGGGCGCCGAGGTGCAGGCCGACTCGTCGGTAGCTGACGTCGAGCTCGAGCACAGCGCCGACGCCGGTGGGGACGTTGGCCAGGTGCTCTTCGCAGTCGACGACGACGTGCGTCGTGGCGGAACAGGCGGCCAGATCATCCAGGCGCTGGCTGGTCGGGTAGGCCACGAGCAGGTCGTCGAAGCCCCGCTCGGCCAGGAAGACGGCCTCGTCGGCGGTGAAACACATCAGGCCCTGGAAGGCCTCGTGCCGGTCGAGCAGCCGGCGCAACAGGCCGGTGTGGCGCAGCGACTTCGAAGCGATCCGACAGGTCTTGCCGTTCAGCCGAGCGGCGATCTTGTCGGCGTTGCGCTCGAAGGCGTCGAGGTCGACGACAGCGGCGGGGAGACGTTGGTCCTTCAACGCCTCGAGGAGGTGCTTCAGGGCTTCGCCGCGTTGACAAAGGTCATCATGTTGTCGGGCAGGGTCTTGCCCGAGATCTGGGAGTACAGACCGCCCGGAACGTTGCCCCCCGGGTGGCTGACCACCTGGTAGATCATCACCGTGGTGCCGTCGGGCTGCGGGATCCACTCCCAGGCGCCGTAGGTGACGTCGACGTAGACCGCGTCCGGGTACTTGCCCTCGACGGCCTTGAGGACGTCCGGGTACTTCGTCTTGGCGTCGAAGGAGGACCAGGCCCGCTTGTGGTGCCCGTCCACGCCGCCGATGTCCTTTTCCACGACCGTGGTGTTGAACCAGTAGCGCTCGGCGATGAGCGGCGCGGGGGACTTGCTGACCTCGTAGAACCAGTCCTGGTTGCCCTCCTGCTCGATCAACGTGGACTCGTGCAGGTGCGGACTGTGCCGGTCGTGGTTCTCGATGTCGGAGACCAGCGCGTAGACGTCGTCGGCCGAGACGCCGGAAGGGAGCGTGAGCACGCCCTTGAAGGCGGCGAGGCCGAGGTCGTTGATGTGCTTGGTGTAGACGGTGACGCCGTCGTCGTTCTCCGCCGCATGCAGCGACCACCCGCTCGGATCGTCGAGGACGGCGTGGATGGCGACAGGATCGGCAGCGAGGGCCGAGGCGACGAGCAGGACCATGGGATCTCCTAACGAGGAGGGGACGAAGGGACACAGGGGCACAGGG
>Ga0114933_10006759_pt1 | contig 10104 bp, 7 predicted proteins | sample 4SBtaG_FD_89691 | JGI IMG/M metagenome (GOLD analysis project Ga0114933, IMG submission 89691) | Deep subsurface microbial communities from Kolumbo volcano to uncover new lineages of life (NeLLi) - 4SBTROV12_W25 metaG | ecosystem: Environmental > Aquatic > Marine > Volcanic | place: Kolumbo... | reverse complement strand
GAGGTCGCGTCGTGAATCGCTTGCTCGCTGCGCTGCTCGTGACCCTCGCGGGGAGCGTCGCTCAGGCCCAGGACGACGGCGGCCCCCGGGTCGAGCGGGTCGTGATGGCGAGCGCCACAGCGCACGACGCCACGCGCCTCGGAGACCGGACCTTCGTGGCGACCGACGCTGGCCTGCTCGTCTTGCGAAACGGGCACGTCGAGCACCGGATGGGCGCACAAGAAGGCCTGCCGGGGACTCGTCTGCGCTCGGTCAGCGTGGTGGACGGCGAGCTCTGGGTGGGGGCCGTCGAGGGAACTGCCCGGGTCTCGATCGACGGGGACGCGCCGGTCGTCCGTCGCCTCTACGAGCCGCGCCGCGTGCGCCGCGTGGTGCGCTTCGGTGACGCGATCTTCATGGCGAGCTACGGCGGCGGCCTGCACCGCCTCCGGGGGGAGCGCTTGGACACGGTCACGCTCGGAGGGCCCCACGCCTATCGGCGGCTCACCGACTTGATCGTTCAAGGCGGGGACCTGCTCATCGCGACGCAAGGGGTGGGTATCCTGCGGATGCGTCGTGATGGCCGGGTTCGCGGGAGGGTTCGTCGCCGCGATGGGCTGCCGAGCCCCTACCTTTGGCGCTTCTCCAGGATCGACGACGATCAGATCCTGGTGACGTCGATAGACGGCGTCGCGGTCCTCGGACCCGACGGAGTGCAGCGAAGTCACCCCTTCGCGGCCACGGCGCGCCGCCTTCCGGTGCGAGACGTGCGCGACGCCGTGGTCACCTCAGAGGGGCTCTGGCTGGGGACCTTCGGACGCGGGCTCTTTCGAGCGCCGCTGAACGGTGGCCGACCCCGCGCCATCGCGCAGGTCGGCGGCGTACACGCGCTGCTCGCCGGTGAGCGCGATGTCTGGGTGGCTCACACGCGAGGGCTGGCGCGAGCCTCGGGTCGCACGGCGACGCCCATCACGGAGGGCGGACTCGCTTCGTCCGACGTGAGCGCCATGGCGCGAGCGTTTGGCACCGTCTTCATCGGCACGTTCGGCCATGGTCTGGCGCGCCTGCGCGGCGGGAGAGTCGAGGCGATCGACACCGAGCGGTGGTCGCTCGACCGTCGCATCAACGACCTCGCCGTGACCGGACGTGGGCGGACCCAGCGACTCTGGATCGCGACCGACCGAGGGCTCTACTGGCACGACGGCCGGCTCTTCTCGCGGGTCGAAGATCCCGACGGCCCGAGTTGGATCCACAACACCTCGCTCCACGTCGACCGAGCCGGCAGCATCTGGGTGACGACGGGCCGCGAGCTCTGCCGACATCGGGCGCAGCGCTGGAGCTGTTGGACCGGCGACTCGACCTTCCCCGTCGCGCAGCTCCACGCCGTCACCACCGACGCCAGCGGGCGCGTCTGGGTGGGCGGATTGCACGGGCTCTACGAGTTCGATGTGGCGTCAGCGAGTTTCGAGCGGCACACGGTGTCGAGCGGCGAGCTGCCGGTCGACTGGGTCACGGCCCTCGTGCCTTGGGGGCGGGGGGTCATGGCCGGCACCTACCACGGCGGTCTCTCGATCGGCTCCGCGGCAGGCTTCCGGATCGTGCACGAGGGGCAAGGCGGATTGCCGAGTGGATGGGTCAACCCCCACGCGATTCAGCTCGTGGGCGGGGAGGCTTGGATCGGCACGCTCGAGCGAGGTCTCATGGTCGGTCGACCGGGCGCGTGGTACCATCTGACGATGGCCGATGGCCTTCCGAGCGACGACGTGACCGACGTGCTCGCCGACGCCGACGGGGTCTGGGTGGCCACCCGCGGCGGTTTGGCGCGCGTCTCTCGATAGCGGCTGAGTCGCTCAGTTTTCGCCGCTCGTGATGATCGTGTCGTCGTCTCGCCGCTTGCGGGTCTGCTCCGCACCCCGCTCGGTCATCGTGATCTCCAGGAGCGGCTCGTCGTCGTCCACCGGCTCCTCGTCGACCGGGTCGTCGACGCGCTCGTCGAGGTTGTCGTCGAGATCGTCCATCTCCAGGATCTCCACTTCATCCGAGGGCAAGTCCTCTTCGTTGGCGGAGGTCGCCTCGGGCGTCGCCCGCGCGTGATGGCGGGTGGGCGGCACGGGCTTGGTGGGCAGGCGACCGACTCCTGGCGCGACCCGACACTCCAGCACGACAACGGCGATGTTGTCCCGAGGACGATCGTCGAGGGCGAGATCGATCAGCAGGCGCGCCGACTCCGCGGGCGTGCTGCCGAGCGCGATGGCCTGCTGAATCTGGCCGTCGTCGACCTCGTCCGTCAGACCGTCGGAGCAAAGCAGGTAGCGGTCGCCCGGCACGAGCTCGTGGGTGCGTACCGAGACCCGAACGCGATCTTCCATGCCGAGCGCGTTGGTGATCACGTTTCGCGGGAGCGCCCGAGCGCGCTCGGAGTCGATCTCCGGATCGATCTCGAGCACATCGTTGATCAGCGAGTGGTCTTGCGTGAGTCGCTCGAGGTGCCCGTCCCGTAAGCGGTAGCATCGGCTGTCGCCCACGTGGCCGAGCACCAGCGTGGCGTTGACGAGATCGAAGTGCGAAGCCACGAGTGTCGTGCCCATGCCCTCACAGCGCTCGGAGAGCTCCGAGATTTCGCGCACTTCGCGATTGGCCCGCTGAAAGGCGCTCGCGAGGCGTCGCGCCGACCACGTGAGCCCCATCTCGTCGAAGGTCGGCGCCTCCGCCGCCTGGCTCTGCGTCGACTCGAAGTAGTGGGCGGCGGTGGTGGCGGCTATGGCGCTCGCGATGTGCCCGGCGTTGTGACCGCCTGCGCCGTCCGCGACGAAATAGAGATCGAGGTCCAGCCAAACAAAGATCACATCCTCGTTGTGCTCCCGACCGCCGATGTGAGTGTCGCCCGCCGCGCTCACCATGAGCGGGACCGTGCCCGCAGCTTCGACCATCGCCGCAGTATACTAGGCCGGGCCGCGAACCCCAGCCTCAAGCCTTGCCGAGGTAGTCGAGTGCGTACTTGGAGAGCTCCACCGTGTCCTCTGAAGCCAGCGAGTGGCGTCCGAGCAAAAACTTGTCCTGAAACTCGCACACGGGGATCTGATCGAAGAGCACGTTCTTGACGGTGTCGTACATGTCGAGGGCCGTGTCGTGTTTTCCGCACATGAGCAGCGCCGGCACGTTCACGTCTTTGGCGCGGCCGACCATGGTCGTCTCCACCTGCTCTCCCGCGATGTCGAAATAGGCGAGGTGGTAGGGCTCACAGTAGACCTCGTTGCGGAAGAGGTCTGACTGCCGCAGCGCCTCGGCCTTGCCGGGCCATCCGTCGCTGTACCAGGTCTGTTTCTGCTCGTCGTAGATGATCCAGAAGATCCAAGCACCCATGCCGCGGGCCAGCTTCGCCCCGACCGCGAGCAGGGGGTCGGTCCCGATCCAGCCCGCTGGCGCCCACGGCACCAGCCGGTCGAAGTAGCTCCCGTACTCGAGCCCCAGGCGCAGCGACAAGTTGCCTCCCAAGCTGCCGCCGAGCACGAAGCACTTGGGCACGTGCAGTTGATCGAGCAGCTTCACGAGCGTGTCCGCGAAGTACTTCACGGTGTACTTGCGGCTCGGCTTGGAGCTGTACCCGCAGCCCGGCAGATCCGGCACGATCACGCGGTACTTCTCTGCGAGCAGCGGCACGAGCGTCTCGTACTCCTCCAAGAGCGACGCGTGCCCGTGCACGAGGAGGATCGTACCCTCGGTCGAGTCGGGGTTTACGTCGATGTATCGGATGCGCAGAGAGCCGACCATCGTCTCGCGCTGTAGGTACTTGGTTGGCGTGACCTTGATCGGGAACGCGGGGTTCGCGATCGGGTCGATCCGGCCGAGGAACTTCTTCCATCGGGCTCGAGCGACCGGATCGGATGACCGCATGAAGTGCACCAAGGCCTGCGTGCGGTAAGCCACGTACTCTCCGGCCTTGAGCGCCTCGTTGCGATCGATGCCCGCGTCTCTCTTGAGCAGTCCCTGGGCCAGATCACCGGCCAGCGCCTCCGTCTTGACGGAGCTGAGCGCCTGGTAGCGCTTCGCGACCGCTCGATAGCCCGCCAAGGACGTGACCACGTGATCGACGTCCGCATTGACGCTGGCGTCGCCGCTTCGAACCCGCTCTCCAACCGCATCGATCAGCTCGGTCGGCAGGGCCTGTACCTTTGTCGGCCCGACGGTCGGCGCGGGGTCCTTGCTGACCGCGCCGGCCGCGGCTGCCTGCATCTCGTCGGAGAGCTCCCGAACGCTCCTACCCGCCGCGACGTGCTCCGCGATCTCCTGGATCGTGACCGGTAGCTTTGCGTCTTTGAGCGCCTTACGAACCTTCTTCGAGTCGGTCTTCGTGATTGCCATGCCCTGCCTCGGGCGTGAGTGTACTGCACGAAGAGCTGACGCGGAAACGAATCAGAAGGGGTTGCCGTAGTTGGAAGGCATGCGCATCCCGCCGGCTCGCATGTGGTGGATCGGAGGGCGATGCTTGGCGGCCGTCAGGGCGCGCTGCTGTGCCGTCGGGCGGGCGGATCCGATCGGGGACGGGTTCAGCTCCGAGGCAGGAACGGCTTGCGTTGGAGCGACCTCTTGCGCGGGGTGGATCACCGCCGCGCTCGGCGTCATCGGCGGGCCGAGATCAGAGAAGGGAGCCAGCTCAGGCTCTTCGATCGCCACTACCTGTGCCGGCTCGCCCGGCTCGTCCAGATTGCACCCACCGCCCGTCAGCGCTGCCACGAGTACCAGCCCACGAGACCAGTGCGCAGCGCGCTTGGGCGGCGGAACGAAAACGGCATCTCCAAACCGGTCGACGCGGAGCTGAACGCAGACCGTGTCCCCCCGGACTTGGCGCATCTTCGCTTCGGCCTGAGCTCGCGTCACCCCACTCAGGTCGATCACCACAGTCTCGCAGCGAGCGCAGTACTTGCCGCCCGCGCGAGGCTCCATCAGGTCGAGACGTTCGTCACAGGGCTCATCGATGTGGAACTTCACCCTGGATGGACCCGCGCACGGGTCCAGAGCTTGGGCCAGCTTCAGCAACCCGTAGCCGAGCGCTCCATCCATTGGCCGAGCTCTCGTGCCAGCGCGGTGTCATCGACGTCGACGAGTACCGAGCGCCGCTCCTCCGCCGAGAGATGGAGCCCCTCCAGACTCCTCAGGAAGCCAAAGAGCTCCTCCTTCATCGACCCGGTCACAGCGTCCACCGCGCATGTGTCGGAGGCCAGCTCAGGGACCGCCAGCACCACCGCACGCCCCTCGGAGATGCCCACGCCATCGAGATAGCCACAGCTCAGCCGCAAGGAAGGCAGGTCCCCGGTCAGCGCGAGCAAGTCTAAGAGTGCCTGGACGAGCGACCGCAGACTCGCCGTGCTCCTCTCTGCCACCGCGGCACTGAGGACCTCCCGCACAGATGGGGTCGTAGCGGTCGTCATCCACAGGCGGGTCTCCCTCGCTTCGATCTGCAGCCAGAGCGCTCGGTCGGGGGCTCCCCGTGCCCCCGTCTGATTGAGGCGTCGCACTTGCCTGAGCAGCTCCGACCTGCCTTCGAGCGCACTCTCGAAGACCCAGTCTGGCCCCGTGTGCACGACCCACGTCGGCGCCCCGCTCAGTGAGACGTCGATCCCGTCGCACGAGGTCGGCGCCCAGGGCTGCCGAACCTCGGATGGAACCGCGACACCTCGGCCCACGGCAGAGAAGGTCCGGCGACCCCTGGCCAGGGGCCAGACGTGTCCGCCCACGGTGTCGACAGGAAGGCAGAGTGGCCGCGGGGGGTGCCGATCCTCGGGTCGCGCAGCGACGACGTATGCGTCCGGCCGAGGCGCCAGCCCGACCGCCTCCCGCTTCTGAGGCTGAATGGCGAGATCCAGCTCTTCGTCCTCCAACTCGCTGTCTGCCGTCTCGAGCGCCCGCAGGAGCTCCTCCGCCGAATCCTCTTGGACGCCGAGCTCCTCCCAGCGGGTGCCAGACAGCAGCATCTCTCTGATCCGTTGCGTGCCGAGCCGCACGGCAGAAACGAAGGTCTCCATGACCCCGATGCCGTGCTCGGCTTCTGCACCGATGATCGGCACCTCCCCGTCCGCGCCCATCGCTTGCCCAAGCTCGAGAGGAGCCAAGCTCTGCGCTAGATCCTGTTTGTTCGCTTGTAGCAACACCGCCGCTGGGACCGCTCCCCCGTGTCGTTTCACGGCCTTGCTCATCAGCTCGAACGCATAGCGTCCATTGGCTACTTTGTTGGGCCGCGAGTCGGCCACGAAGACGATCGTGTCGGCCGAGTCCAGAAGGTAGCGGCGGCGTCTGAAGAGACTCGGCTGCCCCGGGACGGAGACCAGTTGACACAGGAGGCGCCGCCCATCGACATAGCCTCCCTTGAACGTCAGCCAGTCGAAGTACTCAGTCCGTCGAGAGACGTTACCGGGCGACCGCATCTCGGTGCGTCGTTGCATCGGCATCCTCTCCGCCAACGCAACGAGATTGGTCGTCTTCCCCGCCTCCGGGGCGCCGTCATACACGACCCGAATTACTATGTTACCGCTCCGCTTGTCGACAAATGGCATGGTTTCACCGGCACTGTCGCCAGCTCCGACCGTGAGCAGCGGACCACGGTCGAGCGGCCAACGGGTAGCGCTTCAGAGCGATTCTTCGATACTCGGAAGAGCGAGCCTGCTCTTCGTTAGCGCCATTCCGATGTTGACGCCGCCCCTGCACACGAAGACGGCCGCTTGGTTCTGATATCGCTTCGAGCGGAGAAAGACGTGTAGCAAGTTGTCACTGAAGACGATGATCTCGTTGAAGTAGTGTGATCCATCCTCGGCTTGGCCACGCGACTTGCGGAAGAGCTTCTCGATCGCCGTCACACTCTGTCCCTGGAACAGATCAGCCGTCGCAGCGGCCACCAGGTCGAGTACCTCCTGTGGGTGGGAGTCGACGGTGCGCACGCCCAATAGCATTCCAGTGGTCATGTCGACGTAGCCGGCGGCGACGCACTCGGGGACTGAGCTCTGTGCTTTGGAGAGTGAAGATTCGAGTGACATAGTGGTCTTCCTTCGGTTGCATATGGTTTCTGGACGCCAGCACAGGCTGGGTCGTACTCCGGCGGCTCAGCCGCCTGGCGACGCGGTCATCACCCCGTGAAATCGATCGAGGAACGCGACTTGTGTCTCCGACTGCACCCAACGAGGGTTGATTCCGCGGGCAAACTCGAGCGCCTCGACGGCGTGCATGCCATTCCAGATGAACTGGCACGTCAGCATGGTCCCCGTGCGCCCCATACCGGCTCTGCAATGCACAGCGACACCAGCGCCCTTGCTCAGTAGCGCGTCGATATCACCGCAGAAGAGCAGGGCTTCGTCAAGGTCGGGAGCCGCCATGTCCACCACTGGAAAGTGAATGCACTCGATGCCCCGGCGCTTCACCTCTGACTCCGGTACGGTCACCCGCTCCTCCAGGTTGACGAGGTGTGTGATCTTCAAACGTTGCAGACCGTCGAGGTCGTGCGCCAAGTCCTGGATGATCCCTGGTCGTGGGAGCCCACCCAGTCGCCCCGGAACGAGCCAATGAAAGTTGTTTGGACCAGCGGAAGGGTGCACGGTCTCGATCGCGGCGCGCGCTGCCGGAGGAAGCGGCGGGGGCGGCGGCCGCGATGGGCTGATCTCGTGAGGAAGCGCCATGGGGCTCGGCGCGCGGCAGCGCCCGGTGGCTACGAACGACCGCGCGTCATCGGACGCGGGGGCATCAAAGAAGGACTCGGTTCGTCGGGCTTCGCGAATGCGCCCACCGGCCAGGAGAACGACTCGTCCCCCAAGCCTCTTCGCGTGACTCTGGTTGTGGGTGACGACAACCACGGACTGACGCTCTACGACTCTCCCGATCAGGCGAAGCACGGTGTCCGCATCTGTGTCGCTCAAGCCAGTGGTCGGCTCGTCGATGAGAACGAGAGGCTCCTCGCTCAGCACCGCCCGGGTAATCGCGAGAACGCGCTGGGCCGCGGAGGAGAGACTCATCGCAGGCTCATGCATGTGACCCTCCAGCACCTCCTCTACACCCAGTTGGTGAATCACCTCGAGAGTGCGGGAGGTCTGCTCTGGCTGAGTCAACGCGCTTCTCTCGGGCATACAAGATACGAGGTTCTCGCGTACCGTCGCCATGAGGAGTCGAGCGTTCTGATGAACCAGGACGGGGTGACGGTTCCCCAAGTCACTGCCGTCGTAGCGCGCTGTCCCCCATGTGCGCAGAGCAGGCTGTGCGGCGTTGAGTCCTGCGAGTGTACGGAGCAGCGTCGATTTACCTGCACCGGCTTGACCCACGAGACACACACAGGCTCGCTCGGGAATCGAGAGATCGATGCTGGCGAGAACGACCTGGTCTCTGAAGGCCACACCAAAGCCGCTCAACTCGCATACATATGAACGCGCTTCGGTCATCGCCGCAGCTCCCGACGCGTCAGACTCGTCCGGCGCAGGAGCGCCGTGAGAAGTGCCCAGCCGAGGCCTTGGCTCGGACCCGGCGACATCACGATCCAGAGCTGTCGGGCGGTCCTGTCCAGAAGTTCGCCCCCGAAGAGCCATCCTGTCTCACACTCCGCGGCGAGCGACATGAACGGAGCGTCAGTCGACATCCACTCATCTGCCGGCAGGGTGCTCGAGAGGCCCTTGAGCAACTCCGCGAGATCCAGGAGGCCCTGCGTCCCCGCGTTCGAGTACGGCTCTCCTCGCCATGCTAGGCAGTGGGCCTCGAGGGCCCGATCCACGAGCACCACCGCCGCCAACTCGTCGGAGCGCTGCATCAACTCGTCGAGCGTCGCGCCGTGTATGCCCCGATCCTGCCCGATACGAACCTCACCTGGAGCTACCCGAGCTCGCCCCCGAGACCTTGGCGGGCAACCCATGTGCTCCTGGGCCAGGGCTCGTATGGTGCCGAGCTGCGCGCCTCGATCGAGACCACACCAAACGGTCCCGCCGCGCTTGGGGAGCCGAAACCCGATCAGGCTTTGACGTTTGCTCCTGACGACCAGAGAGGCGCTGTGTTTAGGAAGAATGTCTCCGAAAGCGCGCGCGGGGGTGCGGCTTGGGCCCGCTGAAGCGCGGTCCGAGAGCACGCCATCACGGTAGAGCTCTGCCCACAGGATCTTCGAGTCCAGCTCCACCAGCGAGCCCACTTGCCCACACGGTCGGTCGCTCGAGCGAGCCGGTGAACGCTCCGAACCCGTTGGGGGGCTGTGCCGCGGTGCCGCCGCGGCGTAGATCTCCTCGAGGGGAAAAGTAAACTCCTCGTTGTAGGTCCGATACTTCGATTCGCGCTTCAGGAAGATCGTCTCTCCTCCCGTTCCCAGACAGCCAACAGCCTCGACGACCTGTCGCCGCAGAGCCGTCCGAACCCCGTCGGCGCTCGCCACGCCCCAGGCGATTAACGTCTCGCCCAGCGGCTTGCGCTCTCGCTGGCATTCCAGCACGAGCTCGCGCAAGGCGACCGAATCGATGTCGCATTCTTCGACGACGTATCTCGCGAATGCCAGTCGGTGGAGTGACGATGTGGCCCACGCGATGCGCCCGGCCTGCAGATGGACGTGCACCTCGACGTCGGCCATCGCGCAGATCAGCTCCCCGGTACAGCCTCGGTGGGCGAGGTCGTAAAGGCGTTCGAGAGCGCTGGCTTCGTCGGGGCTCAAGCCAAATCACCTGTGAAAGCGAGGCGCGATGTCTGGTCTCCAGGCGGCTCGGCTTTGGCCCTGAATCGGAGAGCCAAGCGGCTGAGCGGGACCAACCAGGCCCCCGATGAGCACTCCTCGGCGGCGATCAGCGCGTCGACCGCATCATCGAGGCCGATGAGCCGATGGAGACGCTCGAGAAGCGCTGTAGCCACGGGGGATCCCGCGTCCGACTGCGAGAGAACGCCTACTGTTACCGAGCGCGGTATCCGATGTCTGATCGGACAGGCTGCGTGATGCCCATCGCAGCGTGACGGAAAGCGCCGGGAGCGATGGGCATCGCGGGCGCTCGCGCTGCGCCGCGCGGAAGGGCCATCGCGTGTGCCCGGTCGGGATAGCCGCGATGGCCCTCGAGTGAGTCGGAGCGGTCTACACGAAGGAGTCGTGGTCGTGCCCGACCTCGACGAGTGCGCGGTCGACACGCT
>Ga0114933_10006758_pt1 | contig 10104 bp, 6 predicted proteins | sample 4SBtaG_FD_89691 | JGI IMG/M metagenome (GOLD analysis project Ga0114933, IMG submission 89691) | Deep subsurface microbial communities from Kolumbo volcano to uncover new lineages of life (NeLLi) - 4SBTROV12_W25 metaG | ecosystem: Environmental > Aquatic > Marine > Volcanic | place: Kolumbo... | reverse complement strand
GTTGTTGAATCCACGCTTAGTTCAGCATCAACTTTGCCACCTGCAGCATGAATCAAGTTGATTACTTTTTGTCGGTCACCGGACTTGTCGCCATCGAGATCGTAGAAACCAATCAGTGCGAAGTGTACCGGGCGACCCTTGAACCATGTCGGCGAGTGTACTTGATCACCATCTGCGATTGGATTGCGTAGGTAATCTTCCACGATGCGACCTTCGGCACGATGTGGTCCCATGATCTTGGTGATTTCGATACGCCCCTTAATGTCGTTAGGGCTACGCATTACACCGATTTCTTCATGATCGTAAACGGCGAACGTTGTCAGCGGTCGTAGTCCATCCGCTGAGCCCAGATCTAGCCATACCGTGTTGGATGCCTGATGAACCTGTGTGATTCGACCATCGGGAATCTCGAATCGCTCAGACTTGGGTGTCTCACGAAGTTTCTTTTCAGCCAACTCGTTGGTGAGTTGCTTGGTTACGGCAATGGCCTGTGTCGCAGTTTGATTTGCATCGGAAACTTGCTGCTGTAATCCATCGAGGCTTGTCTTGTATGTGGTCATACCGGACTGGAACGTCTGTTGTGCGGCTGTACGACCATCGTTATAAGCCTTGGTTTCATCCTGAATCGCTTGAAGCACATTTGTGTCGAGCTGAGCTAACTGTGTCTTGGTTTGCATCCAGTCAGCTGATTCAGCCTGTGCCAGATCCGTCTCGGTAGATTCTTTGGCTGACTTCTCTGTGTTGTATCGAAGTGTTCGATCCTGAACCTGTGCCATCAAGGCATCTGGAATGGTCAGATAATTCACAGCATTGGCGTCGCCGACAATAGCTTTCCATTGGTCGACACGGTTATTGAATTCCGCAATGATCGCTTCGCCTTCTGTTCGGCTTGCGGCAGGTAGGCTCTGTGCTATTTCGTCGAGCTGCTGTTCGGTTAACTGGCTTTGGCCGATCGTGAGTTTTGCACAATTGGCAAGGTACTCAAAACTCTTGGCCTTGTTCTGCTCTGCCGTTTTTGCTGCCGTAAGTGATGTAATAGTTGTGTCTTTTTGAGCATTGCTGCTGACAAGCATGTAACATGCTACAGCCAGTCCGATAATGATGAATGAACATAGAACCAGGCTGATCATCATGCCAACGGATTCATTCTTGCGTGCCATTTTAAGCTCTCCACAGGTTTTTAGCTGATTGATTCTTTGCCACTTAGCGTGTGATTAACAAGTGGAAACTCAAAAAGCGCATTTGCACACCGGTTGCGTGCCATTCCTTGAATTTTATCGACTTGCGCAACCAATGTATGCGAAATACCTTGGTGTGCCGCTATTTTTTTAATAATCGCTACGACCGGATTATCTTTACATTAAGTCTGTTTGAGGCGTAAACGAGACATTTGGTGCAGTTAAATGTGACGTATTCCGACTCTTCGGAAGCTTGTCGGCTCGATAGCAAGAGACTCTGAAGTTGTTAGAATGGTCGCACATGTAATAGCGACCAATCGAGGACATGACAGACAAGGCAATGCGATGAGTGATCGGCAACCACTACTCAGTGGATTTAACGAGCCCGAAGAAGACAAAAAGCAACCGGAAGGTAAACAACCGGAAGCTGCTGCCGAAACACATGATGAATCCGCTAAGACTGATGGCTCTGCTGATTCTGCTGAAACCAGAAAATCCCAACAACCGGCTACTGAGAAGCTAGAGCCTGTTGAAAGCCTTTCTGGTCGGCGTGTGTATGTAATTGATGCATTCTCGCTGATTTACCAACTGTATTTTGCCATGCCAAATCTGACGGGCCCGAAAGGGCAACCCATTGGTGCCTTACAGGGATTTGTGCGTGACATGCTTGATCTGATGTCGCGGCGAGAAGCGAGCGAGCAATGGAAACAGCCAACTGATATTGTTGTGGCGTTTGACGCGCCTGGTGATGTATTCCGCCATGAGATATATCCATCTTACAAGGACAATCGTGATCCGATGCCGGATGAACTGCGATCACAAATAGATCCCATCAAGCAAATGCTCGATGCGATGGCTATCCCACGTTTGGAACTGGTAGGTTACGAAGCGGATGACATCATGGCAACTGTGGCCACTCAAGTCGATCAGATGGATGGCGAATGCTTTATCGTGACAAGTGATAAGGACTGTAGACAGCTTATTACTAACAACGTGTGCATGTACAACATTCGTAAGGATCAATACTACATCGCCGAGAACTTGTTGGACGATTGGGGAATTCGACCAGATCAGGTGGTTGATTTTCAATCACTGGTTGGAGATAGCGTTGATAGCGTACCGGGCGTACCTCAAATTGGCCCGAAGACCGCGACCGGACTATTGCAGGAATTCGAAACACTTGAAGGTGTGCTTGATAATGCTGAGACGGTAAAGGCCAAGAATAGGCGTGAGAATCTAATGAACGGCCGGGACATGGCAATGATGTCCAGAGAACTTGTCCGGCTGGATCGAAGTGTACCTGTCGAAATCAACTGGCACGCGGCGACGATCGGGGGCATGGATTTTGAGAGACTCAATGTTCTCTCAGACGAATTCGGCTTCAATCGTCTAAAGAAACGGCTGATGGAAATGGATCTGGATGCGGAGCCACCACCGGCTTGGGAAGCTGATTATGTGCTAGTGTCTGACACGGATCAGTTGCGAGAACTGGTTGCAGAAATATTGAATCAGCCATTGTTGTCCATCGACACCGAAACGACCGGATTGAATCCTCGTACGGCAGACTTGGTTGGAATCTCGCTTGCCTGGGAAACCGGCAAAGCCTACTACGTCCCGGTACGCGCACTTGATGGCGATCCTGTTTTGTCTCTGGAGGATGTCACTGCGATTCTTGGCCCGATTCTGGAGTCACCGTCCATTGCCAAGCTAGGTCAGAACATAAAGTACGACCTTGTCGTACTTCGTAATCACGGTATTCGTGTTGGCGGTGTGCGTTTTGACACCATGATTGCGGATTACTTGCTTGAACCTGGTCAGCGAAATCATTCACTCGATGCGATGAGCCAGCGATATCTCAATCATACGATGGTTCCCATTACAGAATTAATTGGGAAGGGCAAGAAGCAGATCACGTTAGATCAGGTCGAATTGGATCGAGTGGCATACTATGCAGCCGAAGATGCTGATGTGCCACTTCGCTTGTACGAGATCTTGAATCCACTACTTGACGAGTCGCCACAGTTGCGAGAGTTATTTGACTCGGTAGAGATTCCGTTGATCGAAGTCCTAGCTGAAATGGAGTTCAACGGAATTCAGGTAAATACGAAGTTGCTAGAGACCATGTCACAGGAATTTGGAACTCAGCTGGAGTCATTAACGGCTAGTATCCACGAGCAAGCAGGAGAAGAGTTTAACATCGATTCCCCTAAGCAGTTGTCAGTGATACTTTTTGAGAAGATGGGTTTACCAGTTATCAAGAAGACCAAGACGGGTGCGAGTACCGACGCGGAGGTGTTGGGGGAATTAGCAAAACTTGGCCGTAGTGATTTACCGGAACTTGTTATCCGTTACAGGCAGGTTGCGAAGCTCAAAAGTACTTATGTTGATGCGCTGCCACAATTGGTCAGTGAAAAAACGCTGCGTGTTCATACAGCATTCCATCAGGACGTTGCTGCAACGGGTCGGCTTAGCTCAGCAGACCCCAATCTTCAAAACATCCCGGTACGCACCGAAGAAGGCCGCAAGATTCGTTCAGCATTTATAGCACCGGAATCAGATTGGAGATTGCTTGCTGCTGACTATTCACAAATAGAACTGAGAGTGCTGGCTCACTTCGCGCGTGATGCTGCACTTCAGCAGGCATTTGCTGATGATCTGGATATTCATGCTCAAGTTGCAAGCGAAGTCTATGATGTAAATCTTGAAGACGTTACGTCAGATATGCGACGAAGTGCAAAGGCTATCAACTTTGGTGTGATCTATGGACAGTCAGCATTTGGACTCGCGAAGTCACTTGGAATTGATCAGCAAGATGCTGCCGAGTTCATTGAATCTTATTTCACTCAGTACCCGGGTGTTGAGGGATTCATGGACGATACGCTGCGAGATTGTCGTAAGAATGGCTATGTTTCGACTATTCTCGGAAGACGCCGGTTGGTTACCGATGTGCGTGATCAGGATTCTCTCAAAAATAAAAGACAACGCAATCTTTCCGAACGCATTGCCATTAACACGGTAATTCAGGGTTCGGCTGCCGATCTAATCAAGATCGCGATGATCAACGTATTGAAGCAACTGCAAACAGGTAACTGGACTGCTCGGTTATTGCTACAGATCCATGACGAATTAATATTCGAATGCCCTGAGGATGAGATCGCAGATTTACAGGAGATGGTTGTGCATGAAATGGAAAGTGCAGCTGAATTGGAAGTACCGTTGAAAGTAGACGTAAAAACAGGTCCCAATTGGGCAGATTGTGAACCTGTTTAGTGTGAGGCGTATCAAAGTTGGTCGTAGGACAATTCAATGTCCGTTGCTACAATAAAACGACCTACCTTACTTTGGGGCATGATTAGGTTCAACGACGCTTATCAACTAGATTCAGAAACAACCTGATTTGCTCCTACTCGGGATCAGCTTGTCTGCTCTCGCCTTTTCACTTTTCTGGACTGATTGCTATTCCTATTAATACGATGGGTTTGGCTGTTAGATCCACCTATTTTCCAAATTCCCACATTTACTGATACGGAGCGTTCGCGCTAATAATACGTGTATTCCTTACGGGCGTGCAGGATATTATTGGCTCAAAATGCGCACCTTAAAATGTACCTGTCTAATGCGATTGATCTGGCAGAGCCACCAGTCATCCTTGGTGTAACTGGAGGCATTGGCAGCGGCAAGTCAGCGGTGTCTGATCTGCTGGTGCAGCGAGGTGCTGCGCGCTTCGACGCAGATGTCGCCGGACATGAGGTATTGGGCCATGACGAGGTTAAGACGGCACTGACAGCAAGGTGGGGTGCAGCCATCGTTGGAGATGATGGAAATCTGATCAGATCAATCATCAGTGAAATTGTCTTTAGTGATCCGAGTGAACTTCAGTTTTTGGAATCCGTGTCACATCCGGCCATCAAACGCATGATGCTCTATTCGGTTTCCGAGGCGAGATCGACCAGTGCATTGACGGCACTGGTAATCGATGCAGCACTACTTCTGGAAAAAGCATGGAGCGAATGTTGTGATCTGGTCGTGTTTGTTGACTGTAAAGAAGAAATTCGATGGCAACGATGCGAATCGAGAAACTGGAGTCGCGAGCAGTTTCTATTACGAGAATCCAATCAACTCCCGGTTGAAACGAAGAGGGAACAAAGTGACGTAGTGATTGATAACACAGGGTCACTAGAAGAGTTAGATGATCAGGTAAGAAACCTTTGGAAAATCCTCGCGCAGGTGCATGCTTAATTGATGTAGTTGCAACGAGGACAAAGTCGTATGAACGAAAAATCAAATCCACAACCTGACCACGTGCCAGAACACGCCGGGGAATCCGGTCCGGATCGATTGCCAGAAGATCTTTTTGGCGCAGATGGAAAACCACTTTCCCTTGCGGAAGAAATGGTTTCGCGTAAACAGGATGCAGTTGATGTGGACTTTCCTGTTGAAGAAAGCGAACGCGATTGTTTTGAAGAAATTCAAAACATGTCGATGAGCGAGCTGATTGAGGAAGCACGCCAGCTTGATCTGGATGACGTTAGTGGCTTGAAACGTCAGGATCTTGTCTTCCGCCTACTCAAGTCACGAGTCGAAGCAAGCGGTGTATTACAGGGAGATGGAACTCTGGAAATTCTCCCGGACGGGTTCGGATTCTTGCGCAGCAGCGAGTATCACTATCTATCGAGTCCGGATGATATTTACGTTTCACCTAGTCAGATTAGACGCTTCAGTTTAGAAGCTGGGGTAACGGTACGTGGATTGATCCGGCCTCCCAAAGTGAATGAGCGCAACTTTGCGTTACTCCGCGTGGAATCCATTAATGAATTGGCTCCTGTCGAATATGCAAAACGGATTCACTTTGATGATTTGACACCGTTGCATCCGATCAAACGGATCATAATGGAGTTTGACGAGAAGGACTATGCGACGCGTGCCGTTGACTTGATTACGCCCATCGGGTTTGGGCAGCGCGGATTAATTGTAAGTCCGCCGCGAGCTGGTAAGACGATTTTGCTTCAAAAAATGGCGAGAGCCGTTTTGAAAAACTATCCGGATGCCTATGTCTTCATGCTGTTGATTGATGAACGGCCTGAAGAAGTGACCGACATGGAGCGTGAAGTAAAGGGCTCGAATTGCGAAGTCGTGAGTAGCACGTTTGACGAAGTCGCATCACGTCACGTCCATGTGGCCGAGATTGTTCAGGAAAAAGCAAAACGAATGGTCGAGATGGGTAAAGACGTCGTCATTTTCCTCGATTCGATTACAAGGCTGGCTCGTGCCTGGAATACAGAATGTCCGTCATCAGGCAAAGTGCTTTCCGGAGGGCTCGATGCAAATGCGTTACAGAATCCTAAAAAGTTCTTCGGCTCTGCACGCATGGTAGAAGAGGGAGGGTCTTTGACTATCCTGGCAACTGCATTGGTAGATACCGGAAGCCGAATGGACGAAGTGATTTTTGAAGAGTTTAAAGGCACCGGGAATCTCGAGATTGTGCTGGATCGGCAATTGGTCGACCGCCGTGTGTTTCCGGCGATCGATATTAATGCCAGCGGTACGCGTCGAGAAGAGATGTTGCTCGATGAAGACGAATACGAAAGAACGTGTATGATGCGCCGTGCTCTTAGTGAAATGAACGGCCCGGAAGCGATGGAGTTACTCTTGTCGGGGCTTAAGAAAGCCAAATCCAATGCTGAGTTTCTCATGAGTATTAATACCTAATCACTTGGTGGTACGGACGCGCCTACCCCCATAGGGCGATCAAGGTGTCTTGAATAGAATCAGATTTGTTACGACGGAGTAGCCACTAAGCAGACACTCAAACCAATGTCGTTTCAGTAGAAGAAAGCCCAAATGGTTCAGGAAATAAATGCGAACGGTGACAATATCCAGGGCAAGTACGGTATCGTCGTCTCGAAATATAATGATTCGATTACTTTTAGATTGCTCGAAGGCGCCATCCTAACGCTTACGGATGCCGGTGTCAGTGAGGATGATTTGGTAGTCGTAAAGGTTCCCGGGGCATGGGAGTTACCGGTTGCGGCTCAACGATTGGCTAAGACAGATCTTGTAGCAGTCCTTTGTCTCGGTGCGGTGATCAAAGGTGAAACGACCCATGACCAATACATTAACCAACAAGTGAGTCACAGTCTTGGCCAACTGGCGATCCAATACGGTAAGCCAGTGTTATTTGGATTGTTGACGTGCAATAACATGGAGCAGGCCATTCATCGAGCCGGAGGAAATGTTGGAAACAAAGGCGAGGAATGTGCTCAGGCAGCTCTGGAGATGGTGAGTGTATTGCGACAAATTGACGAGTCGTAAATTCAAGACATCATAATGAAGTGTGAATAAATGACGGAATTGAAGCCAAGACGCAAAGCGAGAAGTGTTGCCGTTCAGGCGCTATTTCAGCTCGATCTAAACCCGCAGGATAATCTTGGGGAAATAGAGTCCTTCATAAGTGATGAGATGGGTAAAAACCCGGCTGCATCCTTTGCCAGCGAATTAGTTCACGGCGTGGTAAAACACTGGACGAGCTTGGGTGAGCAGATCGGTGAAGTTGCAGATAACTGGGCAATTGATCGAATGGCTGTAGCTGATAGAAATATCTTGCGTCTCGGTGCGTTTGAAATCATATATCTCGGTACTCCCGGTCCGGTAGCTATTGACGAGATGGTTGAAATTGCTCGAATGTTTGGAAGCAAGGACTCAGCACGATTTGTTAACGGCGTGCTCGATCGTCTTTTTCGTCATCACTCAGACGAAAATGAAACACCATTAGCAGAGTAATAAGCGGTCATTCAGGCTGTTGAATAGAGAGTACAGCAAGGTTCAAGCACCATGGCGTTTTTTCGAAAGAAAGATAAGGACAGTCAACCAAGCGATGTCGTTCCTGAATCTGCGACGGAAGATTCTGCAGCGGAAGACTATGATTCCAATGATTCAGAAGGTGGCGTTTGGTCGCGTTTTCGACGTGGACTCAAGAAAACCAGAGATCTCTTAAAAACGGATATTCGTGATCTGTTTAAGGCTGAAGGGCGTTTGGTTGACGAGGCGTTCCTGGGGGAGTTGTTTGAAATCCTGGTTAAGACCGACATGGGCGGCAAGCCCGCAATGGCGATTCGTAACGAAATCGAAAGCCAGTTTCAGAATCGCATTGTCGAAATGGAAGAAGTGCTCGGTGTCGTTAGGGATCAACTACGAGATCTCATGGCGCAACCCGAGCAACCAGTCAGAATGGCGCCGTCAGGTCCGACGGTGATTCTCGTCGTCGGTGTAAACGGATCAGGGAAAACTACCTCGATCGCAAAATTGGCGAATTGGTTTAAATCCGAAGGAAAATCCGTTGTACTCGGCGCAGGTGATACTTTTAGGGCTGCTGCGGTGGAACAACTTTCCATTTGGGCGGATCGTCTTGGTGTTGAAATCGTAAAGGCCGAGCAGGGTAGTGACCCGGCAAGCGTTGCCCATCGTGCTGTTGCTCACACGATAGAGAATGGTCGGGATGTCTGTATTATCGATACAGCGGGTAGGCTACAGACACAAGTCAACTTGATGAAACAGCTCGAAAAGATTCATCGGGTTGTTCAGGGGCAAATCGAAGATGCACCGCACGAGGTATTTCTCGTTCTTGATGCTACAGCCGGTCAAAACGGTGTTAGTCAGGCAAAGGGATTTTCTGAAGCGGCACGATGTACAGGCATTATTCTCGCCAAACTCGATGGCACTGCAAAAGGCGGTGTTGTAATTCCCATACGTCAGGAATTTGAGATTCCAGTGATTTTCGTCGGTCAGGGCGAGCAACCGGCGGATTTAGCGCTGTTTGAAGTGGATGAATTCGTGACAGCACTCTTCGAGTAGAGCCAATAGGGGGGCTTTTTCCATGAGTAACTGTCAGAAGCGTCACACTTTACCAATTTCTACTTAGAAAGCATTAAAAGAGCCCTTTTTTCTTGCTCGTAACTGAATTGTGCATGCTTGTTCTCCCGATGAGGCGATTATGTCAGAGCATCTTGCTTTGTCACAGCGGTCCCAAATCGCGCAGGAGGCGCTGGTTTGGTTGAGTTTTGAATTTTTTCGCGGGAGAAAATCAGGCATTTTCTGTTCATCACAGCGGCCTGTGTTTTCTTTTGAATTCAATTCCTTGATAAACACACGGAGGAAGGAAATGAAGTTCAGTAAGTATGCTATTCTGGCTGCAATCGCTTCGGTGATTTTTGGTGGTCAGGCTCAGGCTGACGAATTACAACAGCCTGTCTTAAGTCCAGTAACTTATACGTTACAGGACGATGCTGCTGTGTCTCCCAGCGATGCTGCTGAGACCTGGAGCTTATTTAATAACGATGGCAAAGGTCTTGAAATAACCGGTTGGCTTCAACTTGGTTACCATGACGCAAGCACAGGGCTGTTTAACTCGCATCCTGACGCCTTAAACGTGCACCAGCTATGGTTGGCTTTCGATAAAGCCGGCGATGCTGACGCTGAAGGCCTTGGAATGGGTTATCACTTTGACCTAATGTACGGTACCGATGCTGCTGATACGCAAGCATTTGGTAACAATCCCGCTCGTTGGGATTATCAAAATGGTCTTGATCATGGTGGCGGATACGGTTGGGCAATGCCTCAAGCTTACGTCACAACGAATGTTGGCGACTGGGACGTTCAAATTGGTCACTTCTACACGACTGTTGGTTACGAAGTAGTTCAAGCTACCGGTAACTTCTTCTACAGTCATGCTAAGACCATGTACAACAGTGAACCGTTTACACACACAGGTGTACTTGCTAGCCGCACAAACGAAGCTGGCACCGACATCTATGTTGGATGGACCGCTGGTTGGGATACTGGTTTCGACCAACTTGGTGACGGAAGCAGTTTTCTTGGTGGTTTCAGCAAGCAACTTGGCGACAACATTGGCCTGACCTACATGACCACC
>Ga0114933_10006755_pt1 | contig 10107 bp, 10 predicted proteins | sample 4SBtaG_FD_89691 | JGI IMG/M metagenome (GOLD analysis project Ga0114933, IMG submission 89691) | Deep subsurface microbial communities from Kolumbo volcano to uncover new lineages of life (NeLLi) - 4SBTROV12_W25 metaG | ecosystem: Environmental > Aquatic > Marine > Volcanic | place: Kolumbo... | reverse complement strand
TCCTGAAGCTGCAATTCCAATTACGCTATCGTTATTATTTATTTTAAATTTTAATAGATCAGCCCATCCTTGATTTATATCATCTTCTGCAAATTCTTGTGACTTTCTAATCGCTTTATCTCCGCCTGCTATCAAACCAATAACTAATTTATCTGATACCCAAAAGTTGGAGGACATTCAGAAGCATCAAGAATTCCTAATCTTCCACTTGTGCCTGCCCCGATATAAAACAATCTTCCTCCATTTAACATTTTAATATAAATTTTATCAATAAGTTTTATTAAAATTGGTAGTATCTTTTTTACTGATTTTGCAACAGTTAAATCCTCATCATTAATGATTTTTACTAAATCTTTAGTAGGTTTTAATTCTAGATTATCATGATTCGAATCTGATTCAGTAATTTTTTTAAATTTCATTTATTTTAAAATTAATCAATTATGATGTCTTCTAAAATAAATTCATCAAATTCACATACCTTAAAATATCCAAAAACTGTAGAGTTATTATCATATACGTTTATAATATTTCCTTTTATAGGAGCTGGTGGAGTTGAAAATGGTCCATTTTGTGTATTTGTTTGTACTACAATTTGAAGCATATATTTAAAATAATTGTAATCAATACCTTCCATTTTTACTCTTAATTTATTTGTTTCAGGTATTTCAGTTTTTTCCATAAAATATGAAAAAGAAAAACTGTTGCCATTTATATATAAATCTCTAGCAGGTTGCAAATTTCCTTTGTCGCCAAATTCAAATAGAAAATAATTATCTATTTGGTTTAAATCTGTAAAAGTTGTAATAATTTCAACTTCATCTCCACTTAATGAATTTCTATCACCTTGAACAACACTATCAATTAAGCTTGATTTAGTAAGTTTTTCAAAAGATGAAAACTCATTATATTCATGTAAAACAATAAGTTCATATTCACTAGTTTCTGAAATATTTGGTATTGAAGTTTTATATTGTCCATTTTTAATAAAATCTAATATATATTCTTTATTATTTTCCTTTTCAATAATCTTAACAATTGCATTATTAACATAATCAATATTATCGCTAAAATAAGCTCTAGATTTGCTAATATTTACTTCACAAAATCCATCAACAGAATTAACATGTTTATTTATTTTTCCGTCAATTACATAGCCTGTTTTTGAAAATTCTAAATCTAAATCGATTACTTTTTCACATCCTAAGATTAAAACAATAAACAAAAAACTTAATATTTTTTTCATTAGAATTTAAAATTATAAGTTACTGATGGTACAATACCAAAAATTGAAATTTGAACAGCCTCATTTTTAAGAGTTTCATTATTTCGTCTAAATATAATTGAAGAGGCATTATCTCTATTATACAAATTATAAATTCCAAATACCCATGAACTTTCTACTTTTTTATTTTTCTTTTCAGTATTCAATGTCAAATTAACATCCATTCTATGATAATTTGGAAGTCTTTGTGAATTTCTTTTACCATAATTTGGAACATTTAAATTCATATATGTATACTGTGAATTAGGATAATTAGTGGGTTGCCCAGTTTGAAAAATAAAGTTTCCTACAATTTTCAATTTTTTATTAATTCTATATTCTGAATTAATGCTAATATCATGAGGTTTATCATATGGTGTATTATACCATTCGGACATGTTTATTCCATTTTCTGAAGAATTTCTTCCAGCAGTTTTCTGTTCTGATTTTGATAAAGTATATGCAAGCCAAAATTTATGTCTTCCATCAGATTTCTTTAATAAAAATTCAATACCATATGCTCTTGATTTTCCAGCAAGAATAACTGTTTCTATATTATCATTTGCCACTAAATCAGCTCCATCAATATAGTCAAGTCTATTTTTAATTTTTTTATAAAAAATTTCAGTTTCAATTTTCAATTTTTTCATTCTTTTAAAATATCCAAAAGCAAATTGATCAAGCTTTTGAGGTTTAATATATGGACCACTAGGAACCCAAATATCTAATGGAGTAGGTGAGCTAGTGTTAGAAATCAAATGTAAATATTGATTTAATCTGTTATAACTAGCTTTTATGCTTTGATTATTAAATGAGTAAGATATATTAATCCTTGGCTCAATATTATTATATGTTTTAAATACAGATGAGTTGTTATCAAAATTATTAGCTAAAGGTTTAGCAGGATCATAAATTCCTAAATCAATATCGTAAAATAAAGGATTATTATCAATATATTTTTGAAGACCATTTTGCCTGAGTCGTAAAAATTGATTTATTCTAATACCATATCTCATTGAAAGTCGATTACTTATTTTATGAAGAACATCAAAATATGTTGAGTTTTCAAATGCAAATTTCTTATTTAATTTTGAAAAATTAAATCCTGAATCTGCAGTTAAAGGACCAATTGTACCAGGGTTAAAATCATAGTATATAAAATTTAAACCATAATTAAACTGAAATTCATTTGAATAATAATTTTTCAAATCAAATTTTAGATTCAAGTTTTTTATTCCTGATTTCCAATCAAATCCAACAAAATCTAATTCTAAGCCGTAATAATAATCACTAAAAATTAAAGAAGTATTTGAGAAAGTTTTATCGTTTATAAGATGATTCCATCTAAAATTTAATGTACTGTTTCCATAGGTGTTCATGAAGGTTCCATCTAACTTAAAAAGATCTCTTCCAAAATATCCTGAAAGAAAAATTTTATTTCTATTGTCAATAACAAAATTTGATTTTGTATTAATATCATAAAAATATGCTATGTTCTCAATATCAGTCAATTTTAAAAATAAGTGCGCATATGTACCTCTAGATGCAACAAGAAAAGAACTTTGATTTTTTTGAATTGGCCCTTCAATTAGAAATCTACTTGAAATAGCACCTATTCCTCCATTAATTGAAGTTTTTTGATTATTACCATCTTTTTGATAAACATCTAATACAGATGATAATCTTCCCCCATATGATGATGGTATACCACCTTTAAATAATTTTACTTCCTTGATCGCATCAGAGTTAAAAACAGAAAAAAGTCCAAAAAGGTGTGAGGAGTTGTAAATAATTGCCTCATCAAATAAAATTAAATTTTGATCTGCTGCACCTCCTCTAACATTAAATCCTGATGCTCCCTCACCAGCACTTGATACACCTGGCAATAATTGTATAGTTTTTAAAATATCAGACTCACCAAATACTACCGGTGTTTGCCTAATTGTTTTTCCAGATAATATATTTAAACTTAATACTGGTAAATCAATATCTATATCTTCGCTGTTCTCAACAACAATGACTTCGTTTAATGATTCCACTTCTTCAGTTAGAAATATATTTAGGATTAAATTCTTATTTAAATTTATATTTTGGGTATTATCCTTAAATCCTAAATTTTGAATTCTAATATTATAGTTACCCTCTTCAATAGTTATCGAAAAAAAACCGTAACTATTAGTTATTGTTCCAATATTTAGTCCTTCTACAATAACACTGGAGCCAATTATTAATTCATTGCTTTGACTATCTAGCACATAACCGCTTAAAGTATAGTTTTTTTGTGCATTCAGACTTAAATTAACCAGAAAAAAAATATAGAGAAAAAGCCTTTTCACAGATGCAAAATAATAAAATTGTATTTAACTAATCTAGATTAAGATACCTTAGCATCAAGGTTTAGCTTAATAGCATCTAAAAATTCTTGTGTGTTTAAATAATGTTGTCTTTTTAAATTACTTCCATGAATAAGTAAAGCAAGATCTTTTGTCATTTTCCCAGATTCAACAGTTTCAATACAAACTTTTTCCAAAAGATTACAGAAAATAAGAAGCTCATTATTAGAATCTAACTCAGCCCTGTGAATTAATCCTCTGGTCCATGCAAATATAGATGCAATTGGATTTGTAGAAGTTTCCTTCCCTTTTTGATGTAATCTAAAATGTCTTGTAACTGTTCCATGAGCCGCTTCTGCTTCCATAGTTTTACCGTCTGGTGTTACTAAGGTTGATGTCATTAATCCTAAAGATCCAAAGCCTTGAGCAACAGTATCTGATTGCACATCCCCATCATAGTTCTTACAAGCCCAAACAAAACCGCCTTCCCATTTCATTGCGGCAGCAACCATATCATCAATTAATCTATGTTCATATGTTATTCCCAATTCATTAAACTTCTCTTTAAACTCATTTTCATACACATCATGAAAAATATCTTTAAACCTACCATCATAAGCCTTTAAGATTGTATTCTTTGTTGAAAGGTAAAGAGGCCATTTTTTTGAAATCGCTCTATTCATACATGATCTAGCAAAACCATAAATAGATGATTCAATGTTATACATTCCCATAGCAATTCCGTCCTCTTGAAAATTGTAAATTTCCCAACTTTTTGGATCGTCACCATTTTCAGGTGTGAATGTCATAGTTAATTTTCCTTTTCCATGAGTAACAAAATCTGTAGCACGATATTGGTCTCCAAAAGCATGTCTCCCAATACATATAGGTTTTACCCAACCTTGAACATACCTGGGAATATTTTTCATTATAATAGGTTCGCGAAAAACAGTACCACCAATAATATTTCTTATAGTACCGTTAGGGGATTTCCACATTTTTTTTAATGTGTATTCTTTAACTCGCTGTTCATCTGGGGTAATAGTGGCACATTTAATACCAACATTATATTCTTTTATTGCATTTGCTGCATCAATAGTTACTTGATCATCTGTAAAATCTCTATTTTTTATACCAAGATCAAAATATTTTATTTCTAAGTCTATGTAAGGAAGGATAAGTTTTTGTTTTATGTACTCCCATATAATCCTAGTCATTTCATCACCATCTAACTCAACAACAGGATTATTAACTTTAATTTTTGACATTAAACTTATTTTTTAACTTCTTTGATTCTTGCCTTTTTTCCACGCAATTCCTTGAAATAATAAATTCTGGATCTTCTTACTTTACCTCTTTTATTAACTTCAATTTTATTTATGGTAGGAAGGTTAAAAGGGAATATTCTCTCAATTCCAACAGTTCCTGACATTTTTCTAACTGTAAATGTTTTGGTTTTTCCTGTTCCTTTTATTTGAATAACAACTCCTTTAAAAAACTGCGTTCTAGATTTTTCACCTTCTTTAATTTCGTAATAAACAGTAATTGTGTCTCCAGACTTGAATTCTGGATATTCATTTTGAGTTATAAATTCGTCTTGAACATATTTTACTAAAGACTTCATTTTATATAATTTAAATAATGATTAACATTCGAAAATTGCCAGAGGTTAACCAAGAGGTGGCAAACTTACATATTTTATATCTAAAAAAAAATTATTTTAAATGAATTAAAATTTCATTTTTTTTGTTTTTTCATCAGATTTTTTATCTCTCCATTCATTTATTTTTTCTTTATTTCCTGATAATAAAATTTTTGGTACTTTAAGATTATTGTAGGATGATGGTCTAGTATAAACTGGAGGGGCTATTATTCCATCTTGAAATGAATCTTCAAGAGCTGATGTTTCATCGTTTAGAACACCTGGAATTAGTCTAATTATTGAATCACACAAAACAGCAGCTGGTAATTCCCCACCAGAAAGGACAAAGTCTCCAATAGATAACTCCATAGTTGTAAGGTTATCTCTTACTCTTTGATCAACTCCTTTATAATGACCACATAAAATAATTAGATTACCTGAAATTGATAAACGATTAGAAACTTTTTGAGTTAATTTTTCTGCATCAGGAGTCATAAATATAACCTCAGAATAATCATTATTCTTTTTCAAATGATTAATACAATTATCAATTGGTTCAATCATTAAAACCATTCCCGAACCTCCTCCATATTGATAATCATCAATCTGCTTTTTTTTTATTTTAGAATAATCTTTAAGATCATGAAAATTAATTTTTACAATTTTTTTATCAATTGCTCTTTTCATTATTGATCCTGAAAAAGGACTTTTTAAAAGCTCAGGAGTTGCACTTATGATATCAATGATTTTCATTATTTAATCAAATACAAGCTTTTCTCTTTCTCCATCAAGATCTATAAAAGTCATTTGAAAAATATCTTCTCTTTCAAATTTTTTTAAATCAGTTGTCTTAAAAATTTTTGTATTATTTAATTCTGATAAAACATAACCAGATCTAATGCCCATTCTAAATAGAGTTCCATTTCTGTTTATAACAACTTTAACACCATTTTCTGAATTTAATTCTTGAAGTTCAACTTCACTTGCATCTTTTAATTGCATACCATAAAACTGAACATAAGTACTCCTCTTTAGTCTTACATTAATATTTAAAGATTTATTTTTTCTAAATATTTTAACATTTAAATTATCTCCAGGTCTTTTCGAATTTAAATATCCTGAAAGATCCGCAAACTTATTTATTTTGACATTATCAATTTGTTGTATAATGTCACCTTTTTTTATTCCTGCAATATGAGCTCCCATATTTGGATCAGTATCATTAATATAAAATCCTTCTGTAATATTAATTCCTAATTCATTTGAATTTTCCGAGTTTAGACTTTGACCAGTAACCCCTAATAAACCCCTTTGAACATCACCAAATTCAAGTATATCTTCATAAATTTTACGAGCTATATTACTAGGAACTGCAAAAGAATATCCAATAAATCCAGCATTTGTACTTTGTATTGCAGTATTTATTCCAATAAGGTCACCACTAATATTAACAAGAGCGCCTCCGCTATTTCCGCTATTTACAGCAGCATCTGTTTGAATAAAAGATTGATTTTTAGAGTCATAATCATTCAAGTCTCTTGATTTTGCACTTATAATTCCGGCGGTAACAGTCGATGTTAAATTAAATGGATTTCCTACAGCTAAAACCCATTCACCAATCTTTGTTTGATCAGAATCTGCAAATCTTATATAAGGAAATTTTGCTGGTCCATTAATTTTTAAAACTGCTATATCAGAGTTTTTATCAGATCCAATAAGTTCAGCATTGAATGATTTATTGTCATTAGTTGTAATTTCAATTTCAGTTGCATTTTCAATAACATGATTATTAGTTATTATATATCCATCACTAGACACAATAACTCCAGAACCAGTACCAACTGTTGTCCTATCTTGAGAATTCCCATAAAATAAATCCCAAAGGCTATTTGAACTTTTAGAATTAGCAGTATTTTTTACATGAACAACACTGTTTATAGTTTTTTCAGCCGCAACAGTAAAGTCAGGATTTTTTATTATAATATTTTGATTTTGAAACCCTTGATTATTAATTGATTCTGAATTCAAAAAAGTATTTAAAATTTTGGCCTCAGAATTATCTTTAGCTTCATCCTCTGAATAAATAACAAAAAATAAAGCAATTACACATAATGGTAAAAATATATTATATAGTAGTTTTATCTTCTTCATAATTATTTTTATTATAAAATTAATTTTTTAATTTTTTCTTTTTTAATATTTAACTTCTTTTTAACATGATAACTTATATTTACATATCTAAAAAAAAATGAAAATAAATTTTGATAAATATCATGGTTGTGGAAATGATTTTATTATTATAAATAATTTATCAAATACCTTTCCAAAAGACTCAGAAAATCAAATAAAAAAAATTTGTAATAGAAGATTTGGAATAGGTGCAGACGGTCTAATACTAATAAATTATAATGATAAATTTCCTTTTGAAATGATTTATTATAATTCAGATGGTAAAATAAGTACTATGTGTGGTAATGGTGGCAGATGTGTTATGCATTATTGTTACAGCAACGATATTATTGATAATAAATCTGAATTTCTTGCATGTGATGGTATTCATCACGGCATTATAAATGATGATTACGTAAAAGTTTCAATGTCTGACGTTAATGGTTATGAAAAATATAATGATTATTTATTTCTTAATACAGGATCTCCTCATTTGGTTAAATTTGTAGATGATGTAAGTTCTTTGGATTTAATAAATATTTCTAGAAATATTCAAAAAAGTAATCGATTTGATAATGGTGTAAATGTTAATTTAGTTTCTAGAAAAAATGATAATTTATATCAAATTAGAACATATGAAAGAGGAGTTGAGGATGAGACACTTTCTTGTGGAACTGGTGCAGTTGCGTCCGCACTTGCATTAAATATTTTATCTTTAATAAATAGTAAAACAGTTAATTTAGATACAAAAGGAGGGCTTTTGACAGTTGATTTTAATAAATCAAATTCAAAATACACTGATATTCATTTATCTGGGAAAGTTAAAAAAGTCTTTACTGGTATATTAGAGCTTTGAAAAAAATAAAATTTATAATTATTCTTTTGATAGTATCTCTGGGAATTGGAGGGGGATATTATTTTTACAATGTTTTTTTTGAGAAAAATACAGTATTTGATGATGATTATATTTACTTAAAAATACCAACTAATTCATCAAAAGATCAAATAATTGATTCTCTAAGTATTTATTTAGAGGATACGTCTAAATTTATTAAAGCAGCTAACTATAAAGATTATTTTAAAAACATAAAATCTGGAAGGTTTAAAATTGAAAAAGATTATAATAATAACGAAATCATAAACTCTTTAAGATCTAATAATATTCCAGTTAATCTTACATTTAATAACGTTCAAACACCAAATCAGTTATTTAAAAAAATTTCATCAAATATTGAAGCTGATAGTTTATCATTGTCTAAGGCGTTTTATGATAAAAATTTTTTAAATGATTTAAATTTAAATGAAGATTCAGTCTTTTCTTTATTTATCCCTAATACTTATCAAGTTTATTGGAACACAAATGCAATACAATTTAGAGAAAGAATCGTTAAGGAATTTGATAATTTTTGGAATGATGATAGAATTAAAAAGTCAAAAAAAATAAATTTAAACCCTATTGAGGTTATGACCTTAGCTTCAATAGTTCAACTTGAAACTCCCAAAGTAGATGAAAGACCAACTATTGCAGGTGTATATTTAAATCGTTTAAATAAAAAAATGAAACTTCAAGCTGATCCTACTGTAGTTTATACTATAAAGAAAAGAGATGGTTTTGACACAAAAATAAGGAGAGTTTTATATAAAGATTTAAGAATCAAATCTCCATACAATACTTATGTAAATAGAGGATTACCACCTGGGCCAATCGTAACACCAGATATTTCTGCTATTGAAGCTGTTTTAAATCCATTAAATCACTCTTTGCTTTTTTTTGTAGCAGATGTATCTAATCCTGGTTATCACCTTTTTTCTAAAACAAATGCTGAGCATAATAAGAAAAAGAGACAATATACTAATTGGTTGAAAAAAAGAAACATTAAGAGGTAATTAATTGATTACTAGATAATTATAAAAATCATTAAGTTTGTAAACGAAAAAGCATAATTGTATATATGTTTTTTATTTATGATGTACTTTAATTTTAAAGTTTATCTGTTAAATTTTTTAGCTGTTTTTTTTCTTAGCAGTACACTATTCCCACCCCCAAATTTAAATCTCGAATATTCAGTTGAAAGTGAATATGATTCAAAAATTGATTATTTACCTATAGCATTTACAATTAAAGATTTTGTTGGCTTTAAAGATTTTTTAGGTTTTTTTGAATCAGGCTCTGATTATATAAAAACAAATCGATATGGTTATGTTGGAAAGTATCAATTTGGAAAGGGTACACTTGATATGTACGGAGTTAGCAACTTAATTCATTATAAAAACAACCCTGAACTTCAAGAAAAAGTATTTTTAATGAATGTTATGAGAAATAAGTGGATTCTCCGAAGAGAAATAAAATGGTATTCAAATAGATACCTTTCTAATGTTTTTATTACGGAATCTGGAATAATAGCTGCTGCACATTTATCAGGTCCTGGAAATGTGAAAAAATATTTAAGAAGTCATTGTGATATTAATTTGGATAAAAAAGATGCTAATGGTACCTCAATTTCAGATTATTTAAGAATTTTTAAAGGATATAACTTAGATAATATCCAAGCAGTAAGAAAACCTAATTTAGATTAGTCAGAAAATTTCTTATTAAGATCTTCAACATATTTCCTGAATTGTTTATCGGTAAAAGCTAAATTATCAACAGTTTTACATGCGTGTAGTACAGTAGCATGATCTCGATGTCCAATCTTGGTTCC
>Ga0114933_10006753_pt1 | contig 10107 bp, 3 predicted proteins | sample 4SBtaG_FD_89691 | JGI IMG/M metagenome (GOLD analysis project Ga0114933, IMG submission 89691) | Deep subsurface microbial communities from Kolumbo volcano to uncover new lineages of life (NeLLi) - 4SBTROV12_W25 metaG | ecosystem: Environmental > Aquatic > Marine > Volcanic | place: Kolumbo... | reverse complement strand
GGGCCTACGCCTTACCGGAATTACCGGACATGTCTCATGAACAGAAAAGGGCCTTAGACGCGATCGAGGAAACTGCTTCCTTGCCCGAAATGCATTTCACTTTCAGGCAAAGTCCTGGGGACATTCTATTTCTAAATAACTGGATCACTCTTCACCGCCGTTCAGAATTTGTCGATTTTCCTGAACCTGAAAAGAAACGACACATTCTCAGGGCCTGGATCTCTCCACCAAATAATAGGCCCATTGATCCTCTCTTTGAGGACAATTACGGAGACTATAGGGCCGGAAAAGTTCGGGGAGGGATGAACCCTAAATAAATTAAAAAGGCCAGAAAACGGGGATTAGAAGAGTCGCCACGACCCAAAGGATCAGGTTAAGTGGAACCCCTACCCTAAGAAAATCTGAAAATCTGTACCCTCCGGCTCCATAAACATATGTGTTTGTTTGGTATCCAATTGGAGTCGCGAAGCTCGCACTGCATCCAAACATCATTGCCACAATGAGAGGCCTCGGTTCGATCCCAAGAGCAGCAGCAATTCCTACCACTATCGGAGTCAATAGCACCGCAACCGCATTATTACTGATGAGCTCTGTGAGGACAGAACTGAGCAAATAAACGACAGCCAAAATAATGACCGGTGAAGAACCTCCAAAAACACTTATGACCCCATTAGCTAGGAGACCTGCACCTCCAGTCACTTCCATGGCCTTGCCCAAACCAAGCATTCCAATGATCAGAAAAATGATATTCCAACTCACTGAATTATAGGCATCAGCAGGATCAAGACAACGCGTAGCCAGCATCGCAAGCGAAGCCAACAAAGCGATCATAAAAATTGGCTGACCTGAGAAACTGGCCGCGACAACAAAGCCACAGGTAATTGAAGCAGCGACTAATGCTTTTCCTCGACGGATCGGAGGTTCAGGAGGTTCAGAGAGACTCACAAAATCCTTTTCTTTTCGGACCCTCGCAATGGCCTGCGGAGGCCCCTCGATGATGAGAGTGTCTCCTGAATGGATACGAACATCTTCAAAGTTCTTACGAAAATCACCACTTTGTCGGTGAATTCCAAGGATCAGCACCCCAAAACGTTGGCGGAATTTCAACTCCTTGAGGGTACGGCCAATGATACGGCTCTGCGGCCCAATGATGCCCTCAAGAAGCATCGCAGGACGACGCTCAAGAGCTTCCAGTTTGAGATTTTGGTAAGCTGTCAGGCGCAGACCTTCAGTGTCTTTGAGGTCCTGAAAATCATCTCCATGCACCGAAATGAGAATCCTGTCCTTTTCTTGTATTAAGAGCTCGTTGAGCGGCTCTTGGACGGGAACACCTCGTCGCCTCACTTCAATGATTCTGGCCTCCTTAATGAGCTTGGACAAGGTCTCCGGTACAGTTTTGCCAATCATCGGTGAATCAGCATGAACAACGACCTGGGTCAAAAACTCACGTTCCTCTGCCTGTGAAAGGTCAACAGCAATCGAGTCATGCTTCGGTAATAATTTCCTTCCAATGGTCAGCATATAAAGAAAACCGACCGCCGCATAGATGGCACCTAACTTGGTCAGCTCAAACATTGAAAAAGGTTCGAGTCCCTGTTCCTGGGCAATTCCGTCAATTATAAGATTTGTCGATGAACCGGTCAGAGTGCAAGTCCCTCCCAGGATACAAGCAAAGGAAAGCGGCATCAGGAGCCTCGATGATTTTAGTTTCGTGGACTTGGCAAGAGACAAAACAATTGGCAAAAAGACAACAACGACCGGCGTATTATTAACGAAGGCCGAAAGAATAGCGCCTAATCCCATCAGAATGATGAGAACTCTCAGTTCAGTGCCCCCTGCAATACTTTTGAAACCCGCTCCAAGGGCACGTATGCACCCGCTCTTCTCGAGTCCCGCACTCATCACAAACATGCAGGCTATAGTGAGTGGAGCAGGATTACTAAAAGCGCTAGTCAGTTCACTAGCCTCAAGAATATTAAAGCCAAAAATACCGGGCAATAAAATAATACCCAGAGAAAACATCGCGACCATGTCCGGCGGCATCCATTCACGGACAAAGGAAATTCCCGCAAAAACAAGTACGGCAAATACCATATACATCTGCCAGTAATCGGAAAGGTTCTCAAAGAATGCTCCCACACAGTACACTTAACTGATAAATTGGTGTTTGGCGACTAATAGGATCCTGCTAAATTATAGTTAATTTATTATTGTAGATTTGTTTGATCCAGAAGAGTTAGCTGAGACAATGGCCGAGATCGGTCGTGCCCGGATGCCGTTTGGTAAGTACGGCCCGAAGCATTACCCTCCTTCTGGGGTTCCTATATATGATCTCCCATTCGAATATTTAGAATGGTTCCAATATAATGGGGGCCTTCCTGATGGCCATCTGGGTGAACTCTTGGAAATAGTCTATCATATCAAGAAGGACGGTTCAGATGAGGCATTTGCTCCTTTCAGGGCAGGAGGAAGGACCAGACTCCGCAAAAAGATAAAGAAACCAGAACTGTAATTAATCAGTCCAAGGACCTGAACCAATGAATGAAGTTCATCTGTTGGTCCTTCTGAAAATGGTCCACATCGTCCGGATTCAGCCAAGTAAGAGAATCCTTAAACCCATCAGGATCTTTGACCTTAAGCCTTTGAAGTAAATCGGCGATGGCACCATGATCCGCGAAGCGGTTCCTCTTTGGAGTGACCAGTAGCATAGGCCTGGGCATGATGAGCCGGAAAACAGTATCGTAATCATAGGGAATCGATTTTTCATGCCCTTCAAATAGACCAAGCCTCGGCTGCAAGGCATGAAGGCCCCAAAGGCGCCAATTGCCTCCAGTCATCTTGTCCTTGCTAGGGTCTTTTAAAGGGCTCCAACCGCTGAAGCATGCAACGCCCGCGACTCTAGGATCCTGAACGGCGGCATGCATCGCAACGAGTGATCCGGTCGAATAACCGAGAAGAAAGATCCTTTCCTTATCCATGGCAGGTACCGGAACCTTGGAATTACCTTCAGGATCCATTGCAAAACTGATCGCGTCCCTAGCATCCATGACCATCCGTCCGAGCCTAGACCATTTAGGATATTTACTATAAAAATCACGTCCTTCGAGGAGCCTGAGACCAAAGCCGCACTGATCGTAAGCGATTACTGCGAATCCGTTCTGAGCGAGTCGGTGATAGACGGTCGTTCCCTGGACCCCATAACCCTCATTATAGCCACTATGATATGAGAGAGGATGTAACCAAACCACTACTGGGAGAGGACCCTTCAATCCCTCCTTATAAAATAGATTCCCCCGGACCCCATGACCGAACCTGATCGGGGCCCTGACAATTCCGGGCGGGGCCCAACGGTCATGCGTCATCAGATCGGACTCTTTGTCGCTCAGATAATCGTCTTTCTTATCATTTATAATCTCTTCAGGCTCAATGCCCATGGTCCAACGAATCTTTTCGAGAGCCGATCCATTGGCCGGAACCTTAATCTCAGAACCTTTTTGCCCAGAACTCCATTCTTTCCATTCAAAGTCATGAATCAATTCTTCAGGGAAATGTTCAGGGCCGATCTTTCCTCTTCCGAAAGCGAGATCGATCCAGTCCAGATTCCTTTGCCGGTCATCGCGGCTAATTGACTCGGGAGGAGGACCAGATGAATGCCCCCCTTCACGGTAATCGACTCTTAGCTGATTGGCGGCACCGAGGAACCGATAAACAGAACGTCCCTCAATGTATGCTTTCTCAACCGCAAAGGTTGGCTCAGCGCCGTCATTGTGTGCGGTGTGAATGAGACAATGACGAGGCGCAATCAGAGCATACCACCCATGCGCATCGATCGGAATCTGATTCTCCCTCCCAGTATACTTTCTCAGCGAAGGCAGGAACCACTGACTAGGAAAATCCGACGGGGCCTCAGCATAAGTGTTTCGGCTAGTGTAACGGTAAGGACTTGAGGCAGGTGAACCGGGACTCCTCGCCACCACACAACTGATCCTCGAATCAAATGCGGCCGCGATCATGGCCTGTTTGCCATATCGAGAAAACCCGATAATGGCTATCCTCGAAGGATCTACTCTGGTCACTGAACTTTCGCTCAAGAGATAATCAATGCAGCGGCTCGCTAGCCAACCCTTGGCACTGATCTCGGTCCAAGTCGATCCTGGGTACTCGTCCCGGAACTTTTGCCACACACTTTCAAAACCTGGATAGCTGGCCTCCCTATGATGACTGTCGACGCCAGGAAAGAGGCACACCGCATAACCACGTTCAAGAGCATCCTCGGCCCAGTAACGCTGGTAGAATCTGGGCGCAGTAAGAAGCAATGGAAAGGGACCAGCTCCTTTCGGAGACCAGAGATCCATATCAAATGAGGCCCTGTTCGGAGTACCCAAAGTGATCCTGATCCTGCGCCTAATGGAGTCCTTATCACCTTCGACCTCTGAGATCAGTTCGGCCTTTATTATCTCAGGAACTTTCTCAGGGAAAGTTCCAATAAAATACTTAACTAGAAGGTCCCTGATCTGCTCACGACGCTGTTCCCATTCAGGCAATGAACTGACTCTTTTACCATCAGTAAAATGCATGAGTGAAGGCAATGCCGCCTCGGGTCCCTCAGCGCACAAAACGTTCAGCCGCCCAAAAATGATCAGAACCAAAGCCAAGCACTGAAATGAACTCTTCAAGAGTGCCTTGTAACACCTTAAAAAGGCCATAACAAGCCAATCCTGAACTCGCTCACCGATCACAATTTGAAAAAGTTAAAGAAATTTCTAAGGATCTGTCCACTCGTAGCGTTATAATTGTGTAAATCTTAAAAAATAATGAGATCAATTATCCCTCTAATCCTTAGCTTCTTTGCATTTTCACTGATCAGTCATGCTGAAGAACAATCTCTCAATGATGCCCGAAAAAAAGCAAGCAAGCTGCAAAAGGACGGGAACTGGAAAGAGGCCTATGAAGCTTACGAGGGACTGCTTATGGGAGAAGGCAATTCAGGATCCGCTGCTGCAGGAGATCTGCAAAACGCGTGGAGATGCCTGACCAGAACTGGGCAGATTCAGGACATTGATAAGTTCCTTGAAAGTGTGACCCAAAAATATCCGAAGGACTGGAGGATACTCGCCAGTGCGGCAAAAATATACATGGAGATGCAGCACATGGGTTATCTGATCAGCGGTGAATTTAAGCGTGGACATCACCGCGGAGGAGGAAAGTACGTGAACGCTTATGAGCGGGACCGGGTCAAGTCTCTTGCCCTCATGGAACAGGCAATGAAATCCTCAGAAGGAGAAGAGGACAAGACTGCACTTGGACAGTTCTATCTTGATTTTTCAAATTCAATACGCAGTAACCGCGGCAATAGTGAGTCCTGGAGACTTCAGAACCTTACCGACTTCAAGAAAATACCTGACTTTCAGGACGGCGGTTATTACAGAGCCCGTAACGTAGGGACCCCAGTCAATGAGGACGGGAACCCGGTCCTTTACTCGCTCCCTTCGACCTGGGACGAAGCCAAGAATGATGGGCAACGTTGGAGGTTCCTCCTCACCGAAGCAGGTGAAATTTCCCCTCCTCTGGCCGGCAACGCCAAGTATCAATGGATCTCATTCCTGCGCAATCAGTTCGGCGTCCAAACAATGCAGCAATGGGGGTTCGGAGGATTCTTTGGGCAACACAGCCCGGACCAGGGAAAGAAGAACGAGAGCGGAACGTACGAACTGCACACGCTCAAAGAAAATGAAACGATTGCCCGCTTAGCGACCGGAGTCAAAAGAATCACCTTACCCGATGAGCACAATCATATCACTCAGTTAAAGCAGGTCGCGGAAATGGAAGATAAGAGTTTAGCTGAAAGGGCAACTAATGATCTTGCTTCTATCTTTGAAAATAGGAGGCAATATCCTGAAGCCGCAAAGTACTGGCAAAAGAGCATCGAAAAGTTCGGTCCTGGAGGCAAAAATAAATGGAAAGTGGACAGGCTGAACCAGATCCTTGATAACTGGGGACGCTTTGACGGAACACAAACTCATCCGGCAGGCGAAAAACCTTCTCTCGGATTCGTTTTCCGTAACGGTGAAGAGGTCAAGTTTGAAGCGTTCACTATCGATGTGAGAAAACTACTTGAGGACGTTAAGTCTCATCTGAAAAGCAATCCTAGTCAGATCGATAATTCTCAGGTCAATGTCGGAAACATCGGTTACAGCCTGATCAATGATAAGATGAAAAAGTACGTCGGCGAGAGCATTGCTGACTGGGAACTCCGACTCGAACCAAGAAAGAATCACTGGGACAAGAGGATCGATATCGTTACTCCTCTGACCAAGCCGGGCGCTTACCTCCTCAAGGCCCAAATGGCAAAAGGCAACACCTCCAATATCATCGTCTGGGTCTCAGACACTGCGATCGTTAAAAAGCCACTGGACAAGAAATCGTTCTACTTTGTCGGAGACGCTCTGAACGGGACCCCCATCGAAAAGGCAAACGTCGAGTTCTTCGGTTACCGGGTCGAGTACCTCAAAAGGAATAAGCTCCTCCAGCCCAAGCGCCGATACAATGTGATCACCAAACAGTTCGCCGAATTCACCGACAAGGAGGGCCAAATCATGCTCGGGGCTGACAGGATGCCTAACCAGATGCAGTGGCTCATCACCGCGACTACCGATGACGGGCGGTTCGCTTATCACGGATTCTCGGGCGTGTGGTACAACAATATCCATGACCAGACATACAATACCACTAAGGCCATCTTCATCACTGACAGGCCCGTTTACCGGCCCAATCAGGAAGTCAATTTCAAGGCCTGGGTCCGGCACTCACAGTACGACAAGGAAGACAAGAGTCAGTTCGCAGGGAAGGAATTCAACATCCTGATCAACAATCCGAAGGGTGAGAAAATTTACGAAAAGCAGTTAAAGGCGGACCAGTATGGGGGATTCACCGACAAGATCACATTGCCGGAAAATGCCACTCTCGGTGTGTACCGCATCAATATCCTGCACCAGGGAAGGCACATGGCCCATGGCGGTAATACTTTCAGGGTCGAGGAATACAAAAAACCTGAATTTGAGGTGACTATTGATTCGCCCTCCGAGCCGGTAATGCTCGGTGAGAAAGTTCCAGCAAAGGTCACAGCAAAATATCTTTTCGGGGCACCGGTCCAGAACGCGACCGTCAAATATAAAGTCATGCGTAGCGAACATGACAGTAGATGGTTTGCCCCTATGCCCTGGGACTGGTTCTACGGTTCGGGTTACTGGTGGTTCAGTTACGACTATGACTGGTACCCCGGATGGAGGAACTGGGGCTGCAGAAGACCCATTCACTGGTGGTGGCCCAGAAACAACATGCCTCCTGAAGTGGTATTGGAGAGCGAAGTTGAAATCGGTGCTGACGGGACCGTTGAAATTGAAATCGACACTTCCCTAGCCAAGGCAATGCACGGCGACATTGATCATAAATATTCAATCACGGCCGAGGTCCGTGACGAGTCCAGAAGGACCATTGTCGGCAACGGGTCCGTTCTCGTGGCCAGAAAACCGTTCAAAGTGAACCTCTGGCTGGACCGAGGTTATTACCGCGTCGGCGATGTGATTCAGGCCCGAGCAAATGCCCGAACACTGGACGGTAAGGGAGTCGAGGGAGAAGGGACACTCAAATTACTGAAGGTCGAGTACAATGATGAAGGAGAGCCGGACGAAAAAACAATCGCTTCCTGGGACATTGATACGGGCAGGGATGGTCAGATTCAACAACAGCTCAAGGCCTCGGCCAAGGGCCAGTACCGTCTCAGTTACACGCTCAAGGACAAGGCAGGGCACAGCATCGAGGGAGGATATGTATTTGTAGTCAGGGGCGAAGGGTTCGACGGCAAAGAGTTCCGCTTCAATGACATTGAAATTATCAGTGACAAGAAAGAATATCAGGCCGGAGAAACGATCGAATTGATGGTCAATACGGAAAGAAAGAACAGCACAGTGGCTCTGTTCGTACGCCCCACGAACGGTGTTTACCTGCCACCAAAAATCATACGTTTGGATGGGAAAAGTACCGTAACGGAAATCGAGGTCACCAAGAAGGACATGCCTAACTTCTTTATCGAGGCCTTCACTATCAGCGGAGGAAAGATCTACGAGGAGACCCGTGAAATCATTGTTCCTCCTGAAAAGAGGATCCTGAACGTCGAAGTCCTTCCGGACGAAACACGTTACAAGCCTGGTGCACCGGCGAAGGTCAAAGTCAAACTCACTGACCTTGACGGCGAGCCATTTGTAGGCACGACCGTCGTCACCGTTTATGATAAGGCCATCGAGTACATTTCCGGAGGCTCTAACGTTCCTGAAATTAAGGATTTCTTCTGGAAGTGGCGTCGTCACCATAACAGGAACACGGAATTTAACCTGAACCGCTGGTTCCGTAACGTCGTACTCAAGGGCCAGAAAGGAATGGGAAGTATCGGCGCCTTTGGCAATTCAGTCGCGGACGAACTCAGCAGTCTCGAAAAGAGTGGAGATAAAAGAGCTTTTCTCAATGCGACTACGAATCGTTCAGTGGGCCGATTAGCGAAGAGTGCTAGATTCAAAGAAAGGGCGGAATCACTTGCTGCTCCAGCCGCATTTGCAGATAGCTCAGTGGATGCGGAGGGAGCGGACTTCGCAGCGGTCGGAGAAATTCAATTAGATGATGCATTTGGTGGAGGCGCTGGCGGAAGAGCTGAAGGTCAGGGCTCGGCAACGGCTGAGGTTCAGCCAACGATCCGAAGCAACTTTGCTGATCTCGCGTTCTGGGCATCAAAACTGGACACGGATAAGAACGGGCTCGCAGAAATTGAGATCGATATGCCCGAGAATCTCACGACCTGGAAAATAAAAACATGGGCAATGGGCCACGGGACCAAAGTCGGACAGGGCGAGGCCGAAGTAATCACCAGTAAGGACCTCATCATCCGCATGCAGGCCCCGCGTTTCTTTGTCGAGAAGGACGAAGTGACACTCACCGCGAACGTTCATAATTATCTGAAAGAGGAAAAGAAAGTCAGGGTAGAGATTGGCCTCGAAGGTGAGTCAATGAAAGTCATGAAGGACGAGACTAAGAGCAAAACAATTACCATTCCGGCAGGCGGAGAAAAGAAAGTGGACTGGATCGTGAAGGCCGTCCGCGAAGGTGAAGCTTCCATTACCATGAAGGCACTGACCGATGAGGAGTCTGACGCGATGCAGATGAGCTATCCTGTGCTAGTGCATGGCATGCTTAAGACGGACTCATTCAGTGGTGCCATCAGTCCCGAACAGAAGACCGCTGAAATTAAACTGAGCGTCCCGGCACAGCGACGCCCCGAACAGACGCGACTAGAGGTCAGGTACTCACCGAGCCTTGCCACCGCGATGGTCGATGCTCTCCCTTACCTGACAGAGTACCCTTACGGTTGCACCGAACAGACGCTGAACCGTTTCCTCCCGACAGTCATTACCCAGAAAATCCTGATGAACATGGGACTCAACCTTAAGGACATCAAGAAGAAGCGCAGTAACCTGAATGCCCAGGAAATTGGCAAAGATAAAAAACGCGCCAAGCAATGGAAAAAGTCAGACAAGAACCCAGTATTCGATGACAAGGAAGTCGATAAAATGGTCAAGGAAGGTGTTGAGAGACTCACATCCATGCAAAATTCTGACGGAGGATGGGGATGGTTCTATGGGCCACGGGAAAGGTCATACCCTCACACGTCGGCTGTCGTCGTTCATGGACTCCAACTGGCCCGAGAAAATGACATTGCCCTAGTTCCAGGAACACTCGAGAAAGGCATTGACTGGCTTCAGAGGCACCAAAAAGAGCAAGTCCAACTGATCAAAAACTCAGTCGATAAGGACAAAAACAAACGTTGGAAAAATCATGCCGATAATCTCGACGCTTTCATATTTATGGTCCTCTGCGATGCGGACAAAGTGAATGCCGAAATGCGTGATTTCCTTTACCGGGACCGGAACCAGCTGACCGTTTACTCGAAGTCAATGCTCGGGCTCGCGATGCATAAAATCAACAGGGTCGAGGAACGCGACATGCTAGTTCGCAATGTCGAGCAGTTCCTCGTCATCGATAAAGAGAACCAGAGCGCTT
>Ga0114933_10006752_pt1 | contig 10109 bp, 11 predicted proteins | sample 4SBtaG_FD_89691 | JGI IMG/M metagenome (GOLD analysis project Ga0114933, IMG submission 89691) | Deep subsurface microbial communities from Kolumbo volcano to uncover new lineages of life (NeLLi) - 4SBTROV12_W25 metaG | ecosystem: Environmental > Aquatic > Marine > Volcanic | place: Kolumbo... | reverse complement strand
TACGCCTTTGATACTTTTTCTAGGTGCGATTTCAGTTGGGTTCGTGCTTTACCTCACAAAAAGAATGGACTCGCTTGACGAAGACATCTTTGAATTCAAATTGAAACGGCGGCATTTTTCTTATTGGAGCTGGTTAGCTAAGGAGATTTTTAAAGCTAATTTAGACGTAGCAAAAGTGATTCTAGCCCCAAATATGAAACTCTCACCCCGGATACTGCGAGTACCAACGTCGCAATCTAGTGAACTAGGCACTGTGATTTATGCAAACTCAATTACTTTAACCCCAGGAACCGTCTCTGTAGACATCGAGGGTGATGAAATTATAGTGCATGCTTTGACGCAGGAACTTATGGACGGTCTAACGGAAGGGGATATGGATAAACGGGTTAATTACTTGGAAGAGCTATAACATGTTTATTGGCGCAACCGCTGCTCTCCTCATCGCTATGGCATTGGTTTTATATCGCGCATTCGCAGGGCCAACACTTTTTGATCGTGTGCTTAGTGCTAATAGTTTTGGAACAAAAATAGTTTTACTAATCGGCCTCTTGGGATTTTTAACGGATCGACCTGAGTTCTTGGATATTGCTTTGCTTTACGCACTTGTCAATTTTATCGGGACGATAGCAATCTTGAAATTTTTTCGATATCGAAATATGGGGCTTTCAAGTGAAGAGATTGCAAGCCGCGAGGATGAAGGATGATAGAATTATTGGTTAATTTGATTTCAGGGTGTTTACTTGCTACGGGGAGCATTTTTGTTCTCATTGGTGCTTTTGGATTAGTTAGGCTTCCAGATTTTTATACACGGCTTCATGCCGCCGGAATAACAGATACTTTAGGCGCCGAGTTGATTTTAATCGGCTTGATGTTTCAGGCCGGTTTCAGTCTCGTTACTGTTAAGTTAATTCTCATCTCTTTATTTATATTTTTTACGAGCCCGACCGCCACGCATGCTGTTGCCAATGCTGCAAGGGTAATGGGGCTAAAACCTATGCTGGTTCCCGATAAAGATTTAGATAATACAGAGGAAGCATAAATGACTGCCCCAATAGACATGGTTCTTATTGTTGATTTAGTGCTTTTAACCCTCCTCTGTTTAACAGCAGTTGCCATAATGCTGGTCCGACATTTGTTTGCCGTGGTCGCTTTAACCGGTGCATTTAGCCTGCTGTCAGCGGGTTTGCTTGTAACTCTTGATGCCGTGGACGTTGCTTTTACTGAAGCTGCTGTTGGAGCGGGGATCTCGACAGTCTTAATGCTGGGAACGTTAGCACTGACACGAAGGCGTGAAGCAAGAGTGCCAAAGTTATCTCCAGCAGGGTTGATAATTATATTTATGACTGGGGCAACATTGATATACGCAACGCCTGATATGCCAAAGTTCGGTGCAGCTGACTCGCCCGGATTAACCCACATAGTGCCGGGTTATATTGAGGGGTCAGAGAAGGATATAGCCGTTCCAAATATTGTGACTTCTATTTTGGCGAGCTATAGGGGTTACGACACACTCGGAGAGGTTGCAGTTATTTTTACTGCAGGCATGGGGGTAATAATATTACTCGGACGAAGGCGAGAAGAAGAATATGGGTATTCTGAGGAGAGCGCCGCCTTTCCTCTTCGGCCCGAAGATTCGAGCGATGACCCAAACAAGGATAAGTCATGAGACATCATCTCGTCTTAAGAGTAGTAGCCAAAATGTTAATCCCTTTTATACTCCTTTTCGGACTATATGTTCAATTTCATGGTGACTTTGGGCCGGGTGGAGGTTTTCAAGCTGGCGTGATATTTGCTGCCGCCTTCATTTTATATGCACTTGTTTTTGGTGATGATCAGGCGCGTAAAGTTGTGCCCGACAAAGCACTCATTCTTTTAGTTCCTTTGGGTTTGCTAATTTATGCCCTGACAGGTTTTGCCGGTATTTTACTAGGAGGAAAATTTCTGGATTATGACGTTTTGTCGTCTGATCCCACTCATGGTCAACATCTTGGTATTCTAATAATTGAATTAGGCGTTGGTATCACTGTCGCAGCTGTCATGATTAGTATCTTTAGGGCATACGCTGGGCGAACAAAAGCTATTGATAAAGAGGACTGGTAAGGATGGTAGATGCTTTAATCAGTCACTATAATTACTGGCTCATTATCATTTTGATGATGTTGGGGCTCTATATAGTTGTTTCACGAGGTAATTTAGTTAAAAAAATTGTGGGATTAAATATTTTTCAGACTTCTGTTTTCATTCTATACATTTCTTTGGGTAAGGTTAGCGGGGGCACCGCTCCAATACTGACTGGAAAACCTGAGACCTTTTCTAATCCTTTACCCCATGTGCTTATTCTTACTGCTATTGTCGTTGGCATAGCCACGACAGCTCTTGGGTTAGCTTTAGTGGTTAGGATCAGGGAGAGTTATGGAACGATTGAAGAGGACGATATACTGATTGCAGAGAGGTCGCAGGAGGTATCAGAGCCAAATGGCGGTACAGTATGAACATCATATTGGCCCATCTGCCAGTGCTTCAAGTGGCAATACCTCTAATTGCGGCTCCAATCTGTGTGCTCTTTACATTCGGAGGACATAGGAAATTAGCATGGTGTTTTACCCTTGTTATCAGTTGGGTATCATTTTTAATAGCAGGAGCGCTTCTAAGCCACGTTCTTTTAGAGGCGGATATAAGCTATGCAATTGGAAATTGGCCGCCTCCCTTTGGGATTGAATACCGTGTTGACCCAATTAACGCTTTTGTGCTCCTGATAATATCTGGAATAAGCGCGATTGCACTCCCATTCGCAAGACTATCAGTTGAAAAGGAAATTGAAAACGATAGACACATCTTGTTCTACACTTCGTATTTATTGTGTTTAACAGGATTGTTGGGTGTAACAATTACAGGCGATGCATTCAATATATTCGTATTTTTGGAAATATCTTCTTTATCAACATACGTCTTAATCGCCACTGGCGTAAGACAAGATAGAAGAGCTCTGACCGCAGCGTATAATTATTTGATCTTGGGAACAATTGGAGCCACTTTTTTCGTTATCGGTATTGGCCTGCTCTACATGGTTACCGGAACTCTGAATATTGCTGACCTTGCGGAGCGCCTGAAACCACTGTCCGACAACCGAGCAGTTCACGCTGGCTTTGCGTTCATAGTTATTGGAATGGCATTAAAGTTGGCTTTGTTTCCTATGCATGTTTGGCTTCCGAATGCTTACACATACGCGCCATCGTTGGTTACGGTATTTTTGGCCGCTACTTCAACAAAAGTATCGGTTTACGTTCTGCTTCGCTTTCTCTTCACTGTCTTTGGGCCAACGTATGATTTTGTAGATCTGACGTTTGAGTTCGTTTTCCTTCCCCTTGCCTTATTGGCAATGTTTGCCGGGTCAATAACCGCAATTTTTCAGACGAATGTTAAACGTTTATTTGCCTACTCCAGCGTTGCACAATTGGGCTACATGATGCTTGGGGTTTCCCTTTCAAACATTCCCGGTCTTATGGCCACAATCCTGCATATTTTCAATCACGCGTTAATGAAGGGCGCCCTCTTCATGGCTTTGGGATGTGTGGCATATCGTTTGGGAACGGTGTCTTTGAGTTCGATGAAGGGATTAGGCCGCAGCATGCCTTGGACAATGGGAGCATTAATATTAGGTGGTTTGAGCCTAATCGGTGTCCCGGGAACAGTTGGGTTCATTAGTAAATGGCATTTAATACTAGGTACGCTAGAAGCAGGATATTGGCCGATAGCTATTTTAATTGTAGGAAGCTCACTTTTAGCCGTGATTTATATTTGGAAGATTGTCGAAGTTGCTTATCTCGAAAATGACGTAGACCAAAACCAAGTATCCAAAGAGGTTCCAATTTCAATGCTGGCACCACTATGGGTTTTAGTAATTTTAAACTTTTATTTTGGAATAGATGCAGACCTAACTACCTGGGTTGCTCGTAATGTCGCTGAAACCTTTCTTGGAGGCGGAGCATGAGCAGCCAAAGCGTTTTACTGCTTTCAATCCTTATTCCTCTCCTCGGCGGGGTTGGAATATCCTTGTTGCGCCATGCCCCTAATTTACGGGAAGCCTGCACACTAATTTCTTCTGTTTTGCTTGCTTTTATTGTTTACAGCCTTTTGCCAAGAATTTTCTCGGGTGAAGAGCTAAGTTTTACTTTCAGAGAAATTCTCCCAGGCCTTGCGCTCGAGTTTGATGTTGAGCCTCTCGGAATGCTGTTTGCCTGCATCGCGTCAGGTTTATGGATTATTAATTCGCTTTATTCGATTGGTTATATGAGAGGAAACAACGAAGATAACCAGACGCGGTTTTATATTTATTTTACGATCGCCATTTCTAGTTCGATGGGGATTGCTTTTGCGGGCAACATGTTCACGTTGTTTATTTTCTATGAAATACTGACGCTTTCGACCTACCCTCTCGTTGCTCACAAACAAAATTCGGATGCAAAGTCTGGTGCGAGAATTTATCTGGGTTTACTGCTAGGCACCTCCGTTGGCTTTCAACTGGTCGCCATTATATGGACGTTTTTGGTTACCGGTACTTTAGATTTCACGCCAGCAGGTATTTTGAAGGGTAAAATTGACCCAACGCTGCTTCCTATTTTGTTAGCTCTGTACATGTTTGGGATCGGTAAAGCCGCATTGATGCCTTTTCACCGATGGCTGCCATCGGCAATGGTCGCCCCTACCCCTGTAAGCGCGTTGCTCCATGCCGTTGCAGTTGTTAAAGCTGGTGTATTTACTGTCCTAAAGGTAGTTATTTATATCTTTGGAATAGAATTCCTATCGGAAACAGGTGCGTCTACCTGGCTTGTCTGGGTGGCAAGTTTTACGCTTCTTGTTGCATCTATTGTTGCGATAACCAAAGACAATTTAAAAGCACGATTGGCTTATTCAACGATTAGCCAATTGTCTTATATTGTTTTGGGTGCAGCATTAGCTAGCGGTTTAGGTATCTTGGGTGGCGGATTACATATAGCTACCCACGCTATAGGAAAGATAACGCTTTTTATGTGTGCCGGCGCGATTTATGTTGCGACACACAAAACAGAAATAAGTGACATGGCGGGCCTGGGCCGTAAAATGCCGTTTACATTTGCAGCATTTACAATCGGTTCCCTTAGTATAATTGGTCTTCCCCCATTTGCGGGCACTTGGAGTAAGTGGTATCTAGCTTTAGCTGCAGCAGACACCCAAATGTGGCTAGTAATAGGCGTTTACATGTTAAGCTCGCTTTTAAACGTCTGGTATCTTCTCTCTATAGTAGCGAAAGGGTTTTTCGCGCCTCCTTCCGAGGCAACTGATTGTTCGCAAAGAAAAATACAAGAGGCCCCTATCTTGTGCGTACTTCCGCCTTGTTTGACGGCAATAGGTTGCGTCGCCCTCTTCTTCTTTGCTGATCATATCGTTGAGCTGCTTCGCCCAATAGTTAACTAGGAACCGTGAGAAATGAAGGATAAAGAGATAAAAAATAATGAAATGACAAAGGAAAAGCCACACTGGCTTGATGAAAAACGGAATGTCAAACGCATTATATACGCTCTTTATTTTGTTTGCGCCGCATTATTTTTGTCAGACTTTTTTTATCATAAACACGTGGTTTTTAGTTTTGATTCCTGGTTTGGATTCTACGCTATTTACGGATTTGTAATGTGCGTAGGCCTAGTTATAGGCGCGAAATTAATGAGGGTCATTTTGATGCGAAGGGAGGATTACTATGACAGCAATAGCTGAAATTCTACTCCCGTTTAATCCGGGCCTCTGGTTAATTTTTGGAGCTTTTATTGCCGCTTTACTTCCGCAGCTATTAAGTCGCTGGTTCGCTATTATTCTACCCGTGTTTTTAATAGCGTTTCTATTCTCGCTAAATTTTGGAAATTATGGTGCTTTATCCTTTTTAAACTATGAATTAGAAACATTCAGGCTCGATGCTCTCAGCCGTATCTTTGGATTAATTTTTCTAATTGCCTCTGCATTAGGAAATTTATATGCGCTTGGAGATACCGTCGATAAGCTTCAGCGCTCCGCTGCACTAGCATACGCAGGCGGAGCAATCGCAGCGGTTTTTGCCGGCGATATGATTACATTATTTGTATTTTTTGAAATTGCAGCGGTCGCTTCTGTGTTTTTAATATGGGCAAGGCGGACCGAAAGGGCATTTGCGGCCGGGATGCGGTATTTAGTCGTCCAGATTGGTGCTGGCGTAATTTTGTTGGCTGGGCTTCTTGTTCATGTGTCGGCCACCGGATCTATCGATTTTAATAAAATCGGCCTGGACGCCCCTGGCGGCATTCTCATACTTTTAGCATTTGGAATTAAATGTGCTTTTCCATTGTTCCATAATTGGCTGCAGGATGCTTACCCAGAAGCTACGATAAGCGGCACCGTAATTTTGTCAGGCTTTACAACGAAATTGGCTATATATGCTCTCGCGCGCTCTTACGCGGGAACAGATATCTTAATTTGGATAGGCGCTATCATGACAGCCTTCCCGATATTTTATGCGGTTATAGAAAATGATCTTCGTCGGGTTTTAGCTTACAGCCTGAACAACCAGTTAGGCTTCATGGTAGTTGGTATTGGGATAGGAACAGAGATGGCCTTGAACGGCACTGTTTCGCATGCTTTTTGTCACATCTTATACAAAGCCCTTCTTTTTATGAGTATGGGGGCTGTGCTTTTGCGCACCGGAACGTGTAATGGTTCTGATTTAGGCGGTCTTTTTAAAACAATGCCGTGGTCCACCGGTTTTTGTATTGTTGGCGCGGCTTCAATCTCCGGATTTCCCCTTTTCAGCGGCTTCATTTCAAAATCAATGATTCTTACCGCGGCTAGTGCCGAAGGTTACTGGGGAGTGTGGCTGGTTTTATTATTTGCGTCGGCCGGCGTTTTTCATCACTCCGGAATTAAAATTCCATATTTTGCATTTTTTGCTCATGATAGAGGGCTCCGCCCCAAAGAAGCCCCATGGCCAATGCTTTTAGCCATGTTTATAGCAGCAGTTTTTTGTGTTGGCATTGGGGTATATCCTGCCCCGCTCTATGCAATGCTCCCGTTTACGGTAGATTACCTGCCGTACACGACATACCATGTAATAAATCAGCTTCAGCTTTTGATGTTTTCGGCGCTTGCTTTCACAGTTTTGATGCTAACGAAAATTTATCCGCCGGAGCTGCATTCTACAAATCTTGATACCGATTGGTTTTACAGAAGGGGATTTAAGTCATTAATCGCTTACTTTGGCCGAAATTCTAACGCATTCTATCGATTGATATGTGAAGGTGCTTCAGGAATTGTTTCCGAGTTAATAAGTAGCGCTAAGCGCCTGAGCAATAATGAAGGAATTTTATCGAGGACACCAGCTATAGGCTCCAGCATTACTTGGATATCGGCTCTTTTGCTGGTAATCTTATTATTGAGTTTTTCTTAATTATAAAATGATCCAATTATAGGGTTTATAAGTTTTTTCTAAATAATAAACTAAAGGTAGGAACATATTGGAACTCGAGGGCGAATATAACTTAAAAGCAGATCGTGAACAGGTTTGGGAGGCTCTAAACGACCCAGATGTATTACAGCGGTGTATCCCGGGCTGCGAGACATTGACGAAAACTTCCGATAAGAACTTTGCAGCTTCGGTCGTAGCCAAGGTTGGCCCGGTTAAAGCAAAATTTTCTGGCGAAGTTGAATTATCTGATCTCTCCCCTCCCTCTTCCTATAAAATCTCAGGTGAAGGCAAAGGGGGAGCTGCGGGTTTTGCTTCAGGAAGCGCTGATGTTAATCTGAAAGAGAGTGATGAAGGCGGAACAATTTTATCCTACAAGGTAAATGCTCAAGTTGGAGGAAAATTAGCTCAAATTGGTTCTCGGTTAATCGACTCTACAGCAAAAAAACTGTCTCGAGAATTCTTTGATAAGTTTATGGAAATAGTCGATGGGGGCTCGGATGCCGCAGTCGAAACTTCCAACAAGTCAAATGATTTAACTAAAGAAAAAGAAGGGGATTTAATGGAAGACCATGATAAAACTGAGGAAAACGTATACCCAGGCACACATTGGACACTTTGGATACTGGGTTTGATCTCAATCGCTGCGTTAGTTTCCTTTGCTATGCACTTAACATTTTGATGAAAATGCGACGCTTTTTGATGGTCGTTAAATAGGGAGCATTATACTATGGAAACAAGAGCTGCATTAGCAACTACCGCGGGAAAACCTTTAAGTATTGAAACACTAACCCTAGACGGGCCTAAGGCTGGGGAAGTGATGGTGCAAATTAAAGCGACTGGTATATGCCACACTGACGAATTCACTCTTTCTGGGGGCGATCCTGAGGGAATATTTCCCTCTGTTTTAGGGCATGAGGGCGCAGGAATTATAGTCGAGGTAGGCGAAGGAGTTACTAGCGTAAAAAAAGGCGACCACGTTATTCCTCTTTACACGCCTGAATGTCGACAATGTAAATCCTGTCTTTCAGGAAAAACTAACTTATGTACGGCTATAAGGGGTACTCAAGGACAGGGAGTAATGCCCGACGGCACGAGCCGTTTCAAGATGGGAGGTGAAACTATTTTTCATTACATGGGATGTTCTACCTTTTCAAACTTTACGGTACTCCCGGAAATTGCGGTAGCCAAAATTCGAGAAGACGCTCCTTTTGATAAAGTGTGCTACATTGGATGCGGTGTCACTACAGGTATTGGTGCCGTTATTAACACTGCCAAGGTAGAGGCCGGCGCCAATTGTGTTGTTTTTGGGTTAGGAGGAATTGGTTTAAACGTTATTCAAGGTTTGCGAATGGTTGGGGCCAATAAAATTGTAGGTGTCGATCTTAACCCCGCAAGAAAAGAGCTCGGCGAAAAATTCGGAATGACGCATTTTGTAAATCCTAATGAAGTAGAAGAGGATATTGTTCCATTTCTCGTCGATTTAACCGATGGCGGTGCCGACTACAGTTTTGAATGTATTGGAAATGTAAATACCATGCGGCAAGCTCTAGAATGTGCTCACCGGGGTTGGGGAGAAAGCATCATTATCGGTGTTGCGGGAGCTGGCCAAGAAATTTCAACTCGGCCCTTCCAATTAGTTACTGGCCGGGTCTGGAAAGGTACAGCTTTTGGCGGAGCGAAGGGACGTCGCGATGTACCGCAAATCGTTGATTGGTACATGGAAGGTAAAATTAATATTGATGACCTTATAACCCACACGATGCCCCTGGAGGATATTAACAAAGGCTTCGATTTAATGCACGCGGGTGAATCGATAAGGTCGGTCGTAATCTATTGAATTACCCAAGACTTCTATTTTTAAAAATAATTTAAATTCATTGACTTAGGAATAAAGAACTAGAGTTATATGGCAACTGAAATAAGCATTCGTTCAAGTCATATGTGTTTCGGTGGGCAAGTAGTTTTCTACTCTCATAAATCAACTGAAACTCAAACTAAGATGAATTTTTCGATCTTCTTGCCAGATAAAAAGGTAACGACCAAAATCCCGGGTTTGATCTACCTTGCAGGTCTTACCTGCACTGACGATACGTTCATGATAAAGTCTGGCGTCCAAAAATACGCTGCAAAACATGGACTAGCTCTAATTTGTCCTGACACCAGTCCCAGAGATGCCGGCATCGATGGAGAAGATAGCGACTGGGATTTTGGAACAGGTGCCGGGTTTTACTTAGATGCAGAGATAGAACCGTGGTCCAAAAACTATAGAATGTATAGTTATATCACTAAAGAATTAATTGAGATTATCGATGTAGAATTTGATGTCGATATAAATAATTTAGGTATCTTCGGGCACTCTATGGGTGGTCATGGAGCTCTCACTATTTTTTTAAAAAATCAGGATATTTTTAAATCAGTTTCTGCCTTTGCTCCTATTTGCAACCCGATGGCCTGTCCATGGGGGGAAAAAGCATTCACCAATTATCTTGGGGAGAATACTGATAAATGGAGAAGTTACGATGCTTGCCACCTTGTAGCGCAGTATCCCACGGGTGCTGACATTCTTGTAGATCAGGGCTTAGCTGACAGTTTCTTGAATGAACAACTCCATCCTCAAAAACTTCAGGAAGCTTGCAAAAAGGCG
>Ga0114933_10006748_pt1 | contig 10111 bp, 9 predicted proteins | sample 4SBtaG_FD_89691 | JGI IMG/M metagenome (GOLD analysis project Ga0114933, IMG submission 89691) | Deep subsurface microbial communities from Kolumbo volcano to uncover new lineages of life (NeLLi) - 4SBTROV12_W25 metaG | ecosystem: Environmental > Aquatic > Marine > Volcanic | place: Kolumbo... | reverse complement strand
CGAATCCTACCGATCCCTTGGAACCTGCGACCGCTGCGTCTGGGCCGCGACGCGACTTTCGCGGACCTCGCCGCAGCCCTGACCTCGGAGGAGCCCTGACCTCGCGGTAGCGCTAGATCGGCCACCCAGCGGACGGCGGTTGACGGCGCCGCACCGGTCGGGCCAAACCCCGCGGGTGAAGACCATTCGTGTTCTCCCGCTCCTGCTCCTCCTCTCCGCCTGTGACGCCACAGCCCCTCCCGCGTCGGACGCCGGCTCGGGCGACGCGGGCACGGACAGCGCGGTGCCAGAGAGGGACGCGGGCGGGAGCGATTCCGGCGCCTCGGACGCGGGCGCTCCGGACGCCGGCGCGGCAGACGGCGGGTTGGGCGACGGCGGGTTGGGCGACGGCGGGTTGGGCGACGGCGGGGCAGCCGACGCTAGCCCCAGCGATGCTGGCTCAGCCGACGCTGCGATCGGCGACGCCGGCGTGCCGGAGGTCTTCGCGCTCGTCACCGACACCGACCGGACGTTCATCGGGAACACCCTCCGCGGATCGACGTGGGACCGCCCGGGGAGCGCGTCCGACACGTGTCCCGCCAGCAGCCAGCCAACGATCGGCATGGGCACGCGATACGAGACCTACCGGTTTCGCAACGAAGACGCCGTCACGCTGATCGTCGCGTTTGATCTCAACGCCGGCTACGACCCTCACCTGACGGCCTACGCGGGGCTGGATTTCCCGCCGGACCTCCTGCAATGCGTCGCCATCGACGACGACATCAGCATGACGAACCGCAACGCGAGCCTGCTCTTCACCATGATGCCCGGCGAGACGGTGCTCGTGGTCCTCAGCGGGCACGCGGCAGCGGACGCCGGCCCCTACACGTTTGTCGCTCAGGCGGTCCCGCTCTGAGAGCTACGTGGGGAGGAGACCTGCCACGAAGAGCAGGATGAGGAGCCCGAGCGCGCCCGCGACGAGCGCGATGGCCGCAGTCATGCCGAGCAAGAGCCATGGGGTCTGCTGCTTCTGCAGCACCGGCCGGACGCTCGCCGGCAGCGCGGACGGCGGCTCCTTCGGGCTCGGTCGCGGCATCGCCGGAAGGTCGGGGATCGAGCCGTTGGGCACCGGCACCGCGACCATCTTCTGGCCTGCGAACCTCGACGAGCCGAGGAACGGGCGGGAGAAGTCATCCCCCGTGTCCATGGTCTCTGGATCGTCCACGCCGCCCGGGGTCACGAGGAGCGGAAAAGCCTGCGTCGATCCCGGCATGAACTCCTCGGGTGCCGGATCGTGCCGGGGTGGCTCGGTGATCGGCCGAGGCGAGGACGGCGCGGGCTGGGGCGTCTCCCCAACCGCGATGATCGACTCGACCGGGACCACGCGCGAGAGCGTCTCAGAGCCATCCGAGCCGGTGCCGATCAGGGTCTGCGAGCCGGGGAAGGCGTCTGGTTGCGTGTTCTCCCGATCCGGCGACTGAACGTTGATGCCGGGCTGTACGACCTGCTGAAGGCCATTGAGGTGGCTCCACTCCCGATCGACCTCGTCGGCGAAGATGGCGTGCATGACCAGCCTCAGCTCCTCGGACGCGAAGCCCGGGGGATGGCGGGAGAGGTACCCGAGCAATGCATTTTGCATCTCACCGGCACTCTGCCACCGCTCCTCCGGACGCAGCGCGAGTCCCTGAAGCACGATGGAATCGAGCTCCGAAGAGACCGCGGGGTTGATCGTCGAGGGCGGAGGCACGTTGGCGCTTCGGACGCGGCTGATGACCTCCGCGTCCGTGGGCGCCCAGAAGAGTCGGCGACACGTGAGCATCTCGTGCAGGCAGGTGCTCGCCGCGAACACATCCGAGCGGTGGTCGATCGGCTCCCCCAGGATCTGCTGGGGGCTCATGTAACCGACCTTGCCCTTCACGACGTTGCCCATCGTCTGGTAGGCGCGGCTCGAGGCCTTGGCGATCCCGAAGTCGATGAGCTTCACCGCCCCGTCGTAGGATATCAAGACGTTTTGCGGGGAGATGTCTCGGTGAACGAGCGCGAGCGGCCGGCCGTCCGGGGCGGCCTTGGTGTGGGCGTACTGCAGGCCGGCCAGCATCTTGGCCGTGATCCACGCGGCCATCTGAGGCGCCATGACCTGGTTGGCGTTCTTCAGGCAACCGAGCAGCTGGAGGAGGTCTCTCCCAAAGACGTACTCCATCGCGATGAAGTGCGTGCCCTGAAGCTTCCCGAGCTCGTGCACCTGCACGATGTTCTGGTGGCGCAGCTGACCAGCGACGTGCGCCTCGTCGACGAACATTTGCACGAACTGCTCGTCGGCCGCGAGGTGAGGGCGGATCCGTTTGATCGCGACGATCTGCGCGCTGGCGACGTCGAGCGGCTTGGCACGGAAGACTTCCGCCATCCCGCCTACGCCCACGCGATCCAGTAAGAGGTATCGACCCGTCACGATGCCGCGGATGTTACCGCAGTTGGGTGGAAAGGGGCCTGAACACGTCAGAGTCGGGAGGCCAGGCCAGCGAGCATCGCGTCGATGGCCAGCTCGAGCTCTTCGTCCGCGTCGTAGGTAGCGAGATCGAGGCCGCGCAGGTTGGGGAACGTGTCGGCCGGTAGGGCGCTGAAGTCCGGCGCCTCCTCCTCCGAAGCCGAAGGCCCGTAGTGAAAGGCGACGCTGCCGACCACGAGCGTGTAGAGGGCTTGAAAAGCGGACAGGGCCATGACCGGAGGAAAGCCCGCCCCTCGGAGGATCGCGAGTCCTCGCTCGAGCTGCATCAGTGAGCCCGGGGTCACGGCGGCGCGCGTGACGAAGACCGGGATCGCTTCCCGGTGCTCGTAGAGCGCGTCCCGGAAAGCGAGCGCCACGGCCTTGGCGTCGCGCAACCAATCGCCGCTCAGTTCGGGCGTTCGCATCTGTGCGAGCACGGTCTCGTGGAGCCCGTCGAGCAGGTCACCCTTGTTCCGCACGTAGCGGTAGAGGCTCATGGCTTCGACCGAGAGCTCCCGACCGAGCCGGCGCATGCTCAGCGCGCTCAGGCCCTCTTCATCCACGACCGAGAGCGCCGCCCGAAGCACCCGCTCTCGACTCAGACCTGCTCTGGCCACGTTTTCCTCCGTCTTGACATCGGTTGAGCAGACCTTAGCATACACCGTAAGCTTACGCCGTATGCTTACGACGTAAGCAGCGTCTACCGAGCCCCCATTGCATCCCGGAAGGACCGAACGATGAACCCAGAGCTCCAGCAACGCATGACCCGCGAGCAGCGTCACCGACTCTTGCACGGCTACCCCATGGCGCCGCTCATGGAACCGGCGCCCGAGCGCCCCCTTCCGAGTCCGGGGCGCGCCTCCGCGATCGTCGGCGTCTTGCCCCACCCCTTCTGCAATCCACGGGTGCGCGGCTGCGGCTTCTGCACCTTTCCGCACGAGACCTTCTCGAACGCCTCAGCACGGCGGGTGACCGGAGCGGTTTGCCGAGAGATCTATCGCCAGTCGGACCGTCTGAGCGACGTGCGTGTGCCGGCCGTCTACATCGGCGGGGGCACAGCGAACCTCACGCCTCCGGACGCGTTCGGCTCGCTCTGCGACGCGCTGAGTGAGACGTTTGATCTGGCCGACGCGGAGGTGACGCTGGAGGGCGTGCCGGCGTACTTCCTGCTTCATGAGAGCAAGCTGCTGCACCTGATGATCGAAGCCCTCCGGGTCCGTCAGCGACGGATCAGCATGGGCATTCAGACGTTTGATTCAACGTGGCTGAAGCGCATGGGTCGCCAGGCGTTTGGCACGCGGTCGACCGTCGCCGACGTCGTCCGGACCGCCCACCATTTGGGGTTCACCACGTCGGGCGATCTCCTGATGAACCTGCCAGGGCAGACGCTGCCGGAGATCCTCGAGGACATTCGCATCGCGGACGGCCTCGGGCTCGACCAGATCTGCGTCTACCACTTGGTGCTCTACGAAGGGCTCGGCACCGAGTGGTCCAAGGACCCGGAGCTCCTCGCGAAGCGCGTCGACAACAACGAAGCGCTCCGGCGATGGCTCGTCGTCCGAGAGGCGCTGCTCGAGCGCGGCTTCGTCCAGACGACGCTGACCAACTTCGAGCGGCGCGAGGTGAACGAGAGCCCCGAGCGGTTCATCTACGAGGAACACAGCTTCGCCCCGTGGAGGCACCAGGCGGTCGGGTTTGGGCCCGGCGCGATCTCGACGGTGCGCCGACACCGACGCGAGCTGCTCAAGTGGATCCACCCGGACAGCGCCGCCGACTACCTCGCTTCGGTGGACGAGGGTGGCCCCTACACGGGCCGAGCCTTCAGCTACCGCGAGCCCGAGGACGAGATGCTGCTTTTCCTGACGCGGGGCCTCTCGCGCGGCCACGTCCGTCTCACCGAGCTGCCGTTGAGCCCGTCGGTCGAGCAGCTGGCGTCGCTCGAGGCTTGCAAAGCCGCAGGCCTGCTCACGATGAGCGACGACACGCTCCGCCTCACCCCTCGCGGCATGTTCTACGCGGACGCCGTCACAGGCCTACTCGCCGCGTCCCGCGCCCGCGCTCTGACGAGCGGACGCCCTCGCCGACACCTTCGGGTCAACGATTCGCGTGGCGCACGAATGGGCTGATGTCCCACTCGACGCTCTCCGCTTTCGGGTAAGCTCCGCGCGTGGAAGCCAACGAAGTGAAGCAGATGGACCAGCTCGAAGACCATGAGCAGCTCGCGCTGGGCGGCTTGATCCGGGTCTTGATTCGGCTCGACGGCTCGTTCTCCGAGGAGGAGGAGGCCCACCTCGAGCGGGTCGCCGAGGAGATCGGCTCTACCGAGCAGCTCTGGCGCGTCATCTCCCGCTCGGCCCAGGCCCACAAGAACGACGCGGCGATCCGCGAGTCCGCGACCCAGGTCCGTCGCCTGGGGGCCCAGCAGCTCATCCGCCGAGCGCTCGAGAGCATCGCGGTGGCGGAGACGATCGAGCCGGCCGAGCAGGAGCTGCTCGACTGGCTCGACGAGACCTGGCAGCTCGCAGGAGCCTGAGCGCCCGAGCTCTCAGAGTCGAGCGATCGTCGCCACCAGGCCCGAGGCGGTCACGCAGATGCCGATCGTGCAGATCAAAAACGAGATCGCCCCGACGTAGAACCACGGGAGCACGAGCCACCGCTCAGCTCCGACGAGGAGGTGGTGGTGTTCGAAGGAGCGCCAGTACCACCCCGGCGGGAGCACGGACCGACGCCAGAGCGTGAGTCCGAGCGCTGTGAAGTAAACCACCTCGAGCGGCATGCCGACCGCACCGGCCCCGAGCATGACGACTTGGCCGTTCAACATCACCGTCTCGGGCGGCAGCGTCATGACGGCGGCCAGGAGCCCGAGCACGACGACGATCCCGAGCGCAAAGGCGGACTCACGCATGCGCTCTGCCCCAGAGCAGAACCATGCGCGCCGGTGCACCTGGGGTCCGCTCGGTCCCGTCGACTGGTGAGCTGCGCAACGTCTCGAGCGAACGCCCGACGGGCCCGCACATAATCCCGGCGGTTCCGATCCGCGCCCCCGTGAAGCAGAGCGAAACAGAGGGCGGGGATCTGTGGTCAGGCAGGGGCAGGCTGAACCTCGAGAGCTGAGGGTACTCGCCTGGCGAATCGCAGCTGCGAAAAGAGCGCTGCGCTAGAGTGCCGCGAGATGAACCGCTCACCGCTCCTCCTGATCCTGCTCTTGGCCGGGTGTCCCGAACCGTCCGATGCTCCAGACGCCGGGCACGACGCGGGCGTCACGGACGCTGGCTCGGTCGACGCGGGGCCGGCGGTGGACGCGGGGCCCGCTCCGACGGGCTGCCACCTCTTCTCGGCGGACGCTGGAGCTGGCGCGATGGGAGACGCGGGCGCCCTCCCAGGACCGGGAGACTTCCCCCCGCCGGTCGGTCCGGGGGCCCCGTCGACGCCGTTCGAGAGCGGCGACATCGGCCGATCCTGCGCGTTCCTCCCGATGGGTGACACCGACGAGGATCACCACAACAGCGGCTTCTTCCTCGACGGCTACTTCGTGCGCCCTTGGGCCCATGAGCGGGGGCGGGGCGGCGTGGCGGTCTGGGACTTCGATGACCCCTGTGATCCCGCCCTCGTCGCGAACGTCTTGGACGACCAAATCCGCGAGACCCACGCCACCGGACTCTCGAACATCGGCGGCCGCTGGGTCGTCGTGGCGTCTCTGACCGGCATCCAGTTCTGGGACATGAGCGACATCACGAACCCATCTCTCGTGAACGACTTCACCCTACCCATGGTCCGCTATCCAGACAGCTACATGCGTGTTGTGATGAGCACCTTCTGGCAGGCGCCGTTCGTCTACGTGGGCGCCTCCGACAGCGGCATCTACGTCGTCGACGCCACGGACCCGAGGGCGCCCGAGATCGTCGGCCAGTACCAGCCGGAGCCCCTCTTCCGCGTCGGCCAAGTGATGGCCGTAGGCAACTTCCTCTACGTCTTCAGCAGCGAAGGCTCGGTCGCATCGATCCTCGACATCCGAGACCCGCGACAACCCCGCCCCATCCCCGGGGGCACGTACGCGATCACCAACGGATCGCTCGACCGCCTCGATCGACCGGTGCCCCTGCCCGCGTACTTCGGCATGGTGAACGGTGGCTACATGTACCACCCACGGATCGGCTTCAGCGGAGGCCTCGCGATCTTCGACGTGAGCGACCCGACGTCGCCGTCGTTCATCGGTGACTGGGAGGCCCCGGGCGGCGACGGCGGCTACGTGTACATCAAGGAAGGCGTCGCGTTCGTCGGATTCAGCGACTACGGCTCGACGCTCGACATCTCCGATCCGAGCGCGCCGTTCGAGATCCATCGGTTCGAGCACGAGGGGGACGTCGACACGCTGACGCCCCTCGGAAACGTCGTCGTGGTCAGCGCCGACGACGACGCCGCGCCCGGGGAAGCGAGCGCGGTGGTGCCGTTCAGTGAGGCGGTGGACCGCGTGGCTCCGGCGGTGAACATGGTCGTGCCCGTGGCCGACGCCTCCGACCAGCCGCTGACCACCCGCGTCGGCCTCACCTTCACCGAGTTTGTCTCCATGAACAGCGTGTTCGAGGGCTCGGTCATCCTGCGCGACCCGTCCGGCGCGCCGGTTCCAGGGCACCTCTCGGGGCAGGAGGGCGTCGTGAGCTTCTGGCCCGTCGAGCCGTTGGCTCCCGAGACGCGCTACACCATCGAGGTGCCCGCCGGAGGCGTCACGGACCTCAACGGGAACCCCGTGGCGACGGGCTTCAGTTCCACCTTCACGACGGTGAGCTGTGAGTGAGCCGGCGGCTCCCACGAGCGTTTGCGACCTTGACGCTGGCCGCCCTTGGGCTCGCCTGCGGGGGCCCGCCCGCGGCTGACGACGCTGGCGCGGACGGAGGGCGACGCCCTCCGTCCGCGGTGATCGATGGCCCGCGCTTCGCGTGGGTTGGCGAGTCGACTTGCTTCTCCGTCGCCCCCTCCGCTGAGGTCCGTTGGAACTGGGGAGACGGTGACGGCGCCGAGGGCGCCGAGGCGTGCCACACCTGGAACGTGGTGGGCGCACGGACGATCGGCGTCGTCGTCACGGACGAGAACGGCCGGAGCGCCGAAGCGACCCACCCGGTGACGGTGGTCTTCGAACCGAGCTCGCCTCGACCGACGCGCTCGAGCACCATCGCGGTAGACGACCCCCACGGCCGGGTCTGGGTCGTCAACCCGGACGCCGCCTCGGTGGCCGTCTTGACGACGGCTCCGCTCGAGCTGCTCGCCGAGCTCCCCGTTGGCGCACGTCCACGGTCCGTCGCGATCAGCGACGGCGTGGTGGCGATCGCCTCGCAGGGCATCGGCACGCTCCACCTCATCGACGCCGACTCGTTGGCGACCGTGGTGGACGTTCGGCTCTCCGGCGAGCTCTGGAGTGTGATCGCCGATCCTCGCGGCGGCGCCTTCCTCGCTGTGTCGAGAGCGGGCACGATCACGAGCGTGAGCCCCGCTGGTGAGGTCCTCGACACGGTCGACATCAACCCGGAGGCGCGCGGGCTGGCGATGAACGCGAGCGGGGTCCTGCTCGCAACTCGGTGGCGCTCGACGGCCGACGGCGCCCACGTCCAGACGGTCGACGCGAGCGATCCGAGCGCCCTGGTGGCGGGCCCATCGGTCACGCTTCCCCCCCAGGAAGGGCTCGACTCGGACACCGACAACAGCGGCGTGCTCTCCTTCATCGGGCAGCTCGTGCCGACGCCAGACGGACGACGCGCCGTCATGGTGGGGGTGAAAGCCAACGTGATCACCGGGGCCTTCCGGACCGGCGAGCCACTCACCGCTCAAACGACCGCCCGCGCCGCCCTGGCCGAGGTGCTCTTCGGCGGCCCGGCCGACGCCGCGACGGAGAGCTTTCGACACTCCTTCGACGACCTGGGCTTCGCGTCTGGCGCCGTCTTCTCTCCTCTGGGAGACCGACTCTACGTCTGCTTCCAGGGCGCGCAGACGGTCTCTGTGATCGACGGGTTCGACTTCTTCACGGTCGCCAGCATCGACGACGTCGGCGAAGCCCCGCAGGGGCTCGCCCTCTCCGCCGACGGTGATCTCCTCTTTGTGCAGGCCTTCCTCTCGCGCTCCGTGCGTGTCTATGACGTGTCCACCTTCGAGCGGGAGCCGCCGCTCGTCGCCGAGATCTCGACCGTCGCCTCGGAGCCGCTCGGCCCAACGGTGCTCGAGGGCAAGCGGATCTTCTTTCGCAGTCGGGACCCCCGCATGAGTCGGACCCGGTACACGAGCTGCGCCTCCTGTCACCTCGACGGCGAAGGCGACGCGCTCGTCTGGGACTTCACGCAGCGGGGCGAGGGGCTCCGCAACACGATCAGTCTCCGCGGCCGCGCGGGGCAAGGACCCTTCCATTGGACGGCCAATTTCGACGAAGTACAGGACTTCGAACACGACATCCGCGGGGGTCAGGGCGGGACGGGATTTCTGCCCGACGACGTGTTCCACGCGATGGGCCACGACGAGCCACTGGGCACGCCCAAGGCCGGCCTCTCGCCCGAGCTGGACGCCCTCGCTGCATACGTCGCCAGCCTCGACAGCTTCGGCGTGAGTCCTTTTCGCGCCATCGACTCGGATGAGGCTCGCGCTCGAGGAGAGCGCCTCTTCTCCGATCCCGCCGTCGGCTGCGTGACGTGCCACGCCGGGCCCGAGTATTCGGACAGCGCCCTTGTCGCCGGTGAGCCGCGGTTGCACGACGTCGGAACGATCACGCCGGGCTCCGGGGGCCGTCTCGGAGGTGCGCTCGCCGGGCTCGACACGCCCACCCTGCGGGGGCTCTGGCGCACCGCGCCCTACCTGCACGACGGGTCGGCGAGCACGCTCGATGAGGTGATCGGCGCCCGCAACCCCGACGACCGACATGGGCGGACCAGCCACCTGAGCGAGGCCGAGCGTCGCGATTTGCTCGCGTTTCTCCGGAGCCTCGACGACCGCTGAGCCCACCGAACCGCTTTTGCATCGTGTCGACCCGCGGACGGACTATGTTTGCGCTGCGTGTTCGATACCGCGACGTGGCTCCCGATCGTGATGATCCTCTTGGGGTTTGCCGGACTCCTCTTCGGAAGCGACTGGGCGGTGGACGGTGCCCAGTGGCTCGCCAAGAAGGTCGGGCTGGCGCCGGTCACCATCGGGCTCACCGTCGCCGCCATCGGCACGAGCCTGCCGGAGATGGCAACCAACCTCGCCGTCGCCTTTGATCCTCGCCCGGGCGGCTCGGACGGAATCGCGGTGGGCAACATCGTCGGCAGCTGCCTGTCTCAGATCACGCTGCTGCTCGCCATCACGGCTTGGTTCCACCCCCTGGCGATGTCCCGGGACGACCTCAAGCGCTACGGCATCGGCGTCGTGATGGCGCTCGGGCTCATGGCCCTCGCGGTCGCCGACGGCCGGACGGAGCGATGGGAAGGCCTGGCGCTCGTGCTCACCTACGTCGCCTACCTCGTCTGGGTGCTGCGCAAGCGCCACGACAGTGAGTCGAGCGCGGCCGACGTCGTCGTGGCTGACGAGGGTGAGAAGCCCAAGGGCGCGGTGACGACCGTGGTCTTGGGGCTGGTCGGCCTGGCCTTGCTCGTCTTCTCATCCGATCTGGTCGTGTCCAACGGCGTCGTG
>Ga0114933_10006746_pt1 | contig 10112 bp, 11 predicted proteins | sample 4SBtaG_FD_89691 | JGI IMG/M metagenome (GOLD analysis project Ga0114933, IMG submission 89691) | Deep subsurface microbial communities from Kolumbo volcano to uncover new lineages of life (NeLLi) - 4SBTROV12_W25 metaG | ecosystem: Environmental > Aquatic > Marine > Volcanic | place: Kolumbo... | reverse complement strand
GCATATCTATAGTCTCGATACAACATAGTCGTTCTATACTCCTAATAGATTCCCTCTATGTAGATGATAATGGTTATTAACCTGTGCCTGCAATAAGTATTTCTGCAATGCATATAATACATAAAATCAAGCCAGAACTTGTTGACATCCACAGCGTGTCTGCATAGACTCTGGAGAGCCTTCGACCCCTTTTATACTTTATTATGAGAATAAATTTACGATATTGGATAGCACAGCAGAATAAGATAGCTTGGTCCGGATTCACATTAGGGCTGATAATCATATATATCTTCATTCTTAAATTCGTAGATCTGCCTGTGGACATGAGTGATTTTCCAGGAGTAAACCCGATAAGAACGTTGTTGGGAGCTATTGCTACTGGACTAATAACGGCTCAGGCGCTTATCTTCACGATTACACTGGTCGCAGCTCAACTTAATGCCAGATACTCCCACAGTATGATTGCGAGCGTATTTACGTGGCCAACAGCACTACTAATGAGTCTCTATGTATTTAGCAGCATCTATTCCATGATTACCCTGGCAGTCCTAAGCACGAGACCCACTACGTTCACAATAAATTTACCTATTGGTTCACTAAGCGTGCATCCCGCATCGATTAGCATATGTTTAGCAGCCACATGCTTGATATTACTCATACCTTATCTTTGGTCTTTCAAAAGCATCCTAAATCCGGAATACATGGCCAGCCACGAATATCACCAACAGCTAAACAAATTACTCAAAACCCGCGGTTTAGGTAACGAAGATACATCAGCCTTATCTGACATAACACTTAGCGCCTTCGGATACCGGGACTACAAGACATTTGAATTCGCTTTTCAAAGATTAGCAGACCTAAGCTTAATGGCATGGCAACAATCCATAATCGGAACTGCTGAAACCATTCACAGGAATCTGGTTGAAATAACTATAAATAGTATCGACGATCCGAGATGCCCACGCGTTGCCTGCGAAGCACTAGGAGCGATGGGCAAGGAATTAATTACGCAATCGTCTGCAGAAGGCGCGAGACAAGTAATAATTGGATTATCAGAGGTAGGCGAAATCTCACTTGAGAAAGGCAATCTTTCACTCACTCGAGAACTATGCTCAATAATAAGCAACATTGGGGAGACTGGCGCTAACAATAATCTAGGAGTACTTTGTGAAGAATCTGCCTATTCCTTGGGCCAAATAGGAGGAACGGCAGCGGTGAATAATGCATCAGATCTAGTTAGACAGGTATCAGCTTGTATTCGTCGAGTCGGATACGCATCACATGTCAACAATCAGATGCTGGGGACGACACAGTCATTAAGTTCGCTTTGGAATATAGGTGCTTCTGTTCCCATTTTACTAGCAGATTCTATTAGAACTGTCAGTAGGGAACTAGAACTTCTTGAACAAACCACCAGCATAGATCAATCAGACAAGGCCTATGAGTCCACGCCACGAAGTGATGGCCTAACGGCGTTTAGAAATTATTATATTGATAACATACGTGGATCGAGGTAAACACCCCTGCATAAAGCTCCAAACAATTATGCATCAGGATCATAATTCTCTGAGACCTCTAACATGTCAGACAACCCAACCATATCAAATGCCTCAGTAACAGATACCATATTTTCCACCAGATGCTCTGTAGACCCAAACTGCTTGAGTTCACTCATCACATTTGACACTACATTACAGACTGTTAATAAAGCACTAACAGGATAGATTACTATTTTAAATCCTATATCTGCTAGTTCCGAAATGTTATATAACGGTGATTTTCCGGTCTCAACCAAGTTGTACAGCAAGGGTACTGGAAACAGTTTTGTTATAGCTTCGGCCTCATTACGACTCCGTAGAGCTTCCACAAATAACACGTCAGCTCCTGCATCAATATACTGCCAACATCTATCTACGGTGTCATCCCAACTCGTCACAGCTAGCGCATCAGTCCTTACGATTAATGTGAAATCAGGATCATTCCTAGCGTCCACTGCAGCTTTTATTTTGGACACCATGTCAGATACACCTATGACCTGTTTGCCATCCAGATGACCGCATCGCTTAGGAAACTCTTGATCTTCTAAGTGTACCGCGGCTACTCCCGATCGCTCATAATCTCGGATCGTTCTTTGGACATTCAACACACCGCCATACCCAGTGTCCGCATCAGCTATTACTGGGATATCAACAGTAGAACATATGTCTCTAGCGCTAGAAACCATTTCAGTCGCTGTCGTCAATGCAAGATCTGGGTATCCATATTTAGCTACAGAAGTACCCGCCCCTGTCATATAAACAGCAGGGAATCCTGTCTTTTCTATTATCTTCGCAGTAAGACAATCATATGCTCCTGGGGCAGCAATAATACCTGGTTTTCGTAATAAAGTTTTGAACTTATTTCTTTGACTCATATTATTCACACAGCGTGGTATTAGGCTATTAAGCCACCGTCTATTGTAAGAACTTGTCCAGTTATATATCCGGCATTGGGAGTACTTAGGAAAGCTACTAATTCAGCCACTTCGTCCCCTGATCCAAACCTACCCATTGGGATACGGTTTAAGATTGTGTCTTTGGCGTCATCTGACAATTGTTCAACCATGCCACCGTTATCTATAAAACCTGGAGCGACAGCATTCACAGTCACATTTCTTGAAGCAACTTCCCTAGCAACGGCTTTAGTAAATCCTATCAGGCCTGCTTTCGCCGCTGCGTAATTGGCCTGGCCAGGGTTACCGCCAATGCCAACCACAGAAGAGATATTTATTATTCGACCATTTCTACGTTTAATTAATTGTGGCATTACATACTTCGTACACAGGAAAGCGCTCTTAAGGTCAACATCTATAACATTCTCCCAATCCTCAAGACTCATACGCATTAACAATTTATCCCTGGTAATACCCGCATTATTAATTAATATGTCTATTTGACCCCAATGTTCATTTATTTGAGCAACTACATTCGAGGCCTCGGTTTCCGAGGAAACATCACCCTGGATAATGATCGCGTCGCCACCAGCCTCAATAATCGACTGTGATACAGATTCAGCCTCATCTCGACTAGAATTGTAATTGACTCCAACCTTAGCGCCCATAGCTCCCAATTTCTTAGCTATCGCAGATCCTATGCCACGAGAACCACCAGTCACTAAAGCTACTTGTTCAGATAGAATTTGCTGCACGAACACTTAACCACTCTCTGCCATCAAAGCTGTGACTTCTGCAAGTTCATTCCGCATGCTATCCACTAAATGCAGGTCAAAACAGCGTACTGCCGTATTAATTGCTCCTGATACCCCATCTGCCTTTGAAGAGCCATGACCCAAAACTACCGGGGCATTAACCCCAAAAAGTGGCCCTCCCATCTTTCTGGGAAGGTTGGTTATCCGCCACAGATCAGAAATAATCGATTCAGATTGGGAATTTTCCAACTGTGAAGATAGTCCTTTTTGCAAATACGATCCCAATGCCGCCCCAAGACCTTCAGTAAATTTCATGAGTATATTACCAACGAATCCGTCGCAAACAATCACATCAGCTTTGCCAGTAAAGAAGTCCATACCCTCTACATTACCAACAAAATTCATATGACTATCCTCAAATAATTTATAACATTCTTGAACTTGTCTATTGCCTTTAGCCTCTTCAGCGCCAACGCTCAACAATCCCACGCGAGGATTTTCAAGGCCAATAAACGTTCTAGAAAAGGCTGTACCTAAGGCCGCAAAACTCAGCATTAAAGAGGGCCTACAGTCCACGTTGCTACCCATGTCGACCAACATAGTCTTAGGCGCCATACCAAGGAAAGGTCCACCGATACAAGGTCTTTCTAATCCGTCCATTAGTCCTAGTATCATCACTGAACTAGCCATAGACGCTCCAGTAGAACCCATCGAGACCAACACGTCAGCTGCACCGGATTTCAATAGCTTTGTCGCAACTATGATTGAAGCGTCAGGTTTAGATCTCATTGCATGGAGCGGATGCTCATCGTCTCCTATCTTGTCAACAGAAGGAACAACAGTGACCAAAGAATTATCGTAGTCATATTTAGACAATTCTTCTTCCACAGCTTTTTTATCCCCAACCAATAATACTTCTATATCAGCTACTTTTAGAGCCTCTAATGATCCCAATACCGTTTCGGTGGGGGCAAAATCACCACCCATAGCATCAACAACCACCCGAACCCTAGACATTTTGCCACTAGTATCCATACCAATATCCTTTAATTGCTCTAGGAGACTGCAATAAGGTCTGTTTGTAACCGTGCAGTCCCTGTGATAACTTCCTGATCGTCACGCTCATTGATTATACCAACAGAACACTCAATAAACCTGATATTTTTACTTTCGGAAACCTTTTCAACTTTCCCGTACGATCTTAAAACATCGCCTATGTAAGCTGGCCCTTTAAACCGAGCTTTCAGAGACCCAGATTCTATCCACGCCAACCCGAAGTGAGAGGTCATCATTTCATAAACTAATGATAATGTCAGCATGCCATGCGCGATCCTATCTCCAAAGGTCGTCGTAGTAGCAAACTCTTTATCTAAATGAAGCGGGTTATAATCCCGAGATATATCGGCGTAATCGTATATTTGTTGTTCCGTAATCTTCATTGTTAAGGTAGGTAACAATTCCAACTTAGGCTCCCACATAACTTATTACTACTTGCCCTCAATCGCAAACGGCTGTAAAACGGTTGTTTTTCCGGTTTGTACAATCTCTCCATTCAAGTTAGAAACATTGTAGTCTACCGTCGTAAATATTACCGACCCTCTGCGGCGAGATCCCGATACAGTGGCAGATCCCTCAATCTGTTCACCGAAAGGTACAGATTTAAAAGCGTTAATTTCTTGCAAACTGTGGATTGTTCCACTCGGCAACTCAAGTACATTCAATAATGAACCCAAGACTCGCGCCGAGATAAACAGCGGAGGAACTACTTCGACGGACGAATACAATTGATTTTTATCTCCAACAGCCGACAGGTAATTCATCACTATCTCTCGTGTCGTTTCCCATATTCCTAAATGCAGATCTTGTGGTTCTGACATCAGCCTCAGGCATCACTCCCAAAACATTTTACGAAACAACAGTCATTATAGCGGGCACCCGCGTATAGGAGTAAGACGTAGTGCGGCATCATTACTTATCTTCTACGATGCTGAACGCTTCAATAGCCAAATCAACTATATATTCTCCTATGGCCAACGAGGATGTAGCTCCCGGAGACGGTGCGTTAAGCACATGAACAGCTATATCTCCCTGTAATATATTGAAATCATCTGACAAACTTCCGTCTTTGGCTACAGCTTGTGCTCTAACCCCTGATCCCCCCGTATCAAGATCTGAACCAGAAATAGTAGGAATCAATTTCTGAAGATCTCGAACGAATACATTTTTTCGATAGGACCTATTCATTTCTGATATTCCTGTCTTCCAATGCTTAGCCGACATTTTCCAAAAGCCAGGAAATCTTAGCATGTCCAATGATTCTCTTAATCTAATATCACTTTTCTTGTAGCCCTCTCTCGACCACGCCAATACTGCATTGGGTCCCGCTTCAACCTGACCATGTATATTTCTAGTGTAATGAACACCCAAAAACGGGAACCGCGGATCTGGCACTGGGTATATCAACCCTTTAACCAAGTACTGGCTGTCTGGTTTCAGAGTATAATATTCTCCCCTGAAGGGCACGATCTGCAAATTAGTTTCCTCTCCCATAAGACCCGCCACTTTATCAGCATAAAGCCCTGCACAATTAATGATATGGCGCCCTAAAATAGACCCCTTATCTGTCTGGACTTCTTGAATACCGGCAGTCGGAATAATATTGGATACACCTGCCCCCAGATAGATCTCTCCACCAGATTCTTGGAATCTGCTTGCGTACGCCTTCGCAACCCTGACATAATCCACAATACCGGTGCGAGGAGCCCAAAGCGCTTTGATACCATATGCATGTGGCTCTATTTCTGACAACCTCTCAGGGCCTACTATCTCAAGTCCTTGTACACCGTTTGCTACTCCCCTTTCATAGAGGTCCTGAAGCCTACCCAACTCACTTTCTTCAGTAGCAATGATTGCTTTGCCACACCGGTCATATTCGATCTCGTTCGCGTCACAAAAATCTACTAACTTCTGAACTCCTGCGACACAAAATCTGGATTTCCATGATCCCGGTCGATAATATATTCCTGAATGTATGACTCCGCTGTTATGACCCGTTTGGTGAGAAGCTAACTCAGGTTCTTTTTCTACTACCGCTATTTTGCCGGAAGGATATCGTTGTGCCAGTTGCATTGCCGTAGACAATCCGAGAATTCCGCCGCCAATAATAACTACATCATATTGTTGTGATTGCATATCTAACTCTGAATTAAGATTATTTGAACCACGCATATCCTAGCATTCGCACCATCTAGTGTAAATCTAACTTGGGAATCTAAATAAGTATTATTCTTCTTGACCCATGTGAAGCGCTATGCTTAACTGTTATTTCTCTTCTAAGAAAGATAATCTCCAATCAAGGAGGATCCATGGAATTCGGCATGTTCATGGAATTCGGCACTAGGACAGGTGCCTCGGAACAAGAAGCATTTTCAGAAGGTTTTTCATTAGTAGATGCCGCTGAATGCTGGGGGCTAGACGGAGCTTGGCTTGCTGAGCTCCATTTCAACCCTGGCAGGTCAGTATTATCATCGCCTATAACCATTGCCAGTTCCATAGCCACGCGTACAAAATCTCTCCGAATCGGCATGGCAGTATATGTCCTACCCTTAAACAACCCAATCCGAATTGCTGAAGAGGTAGCTACAATAGACCAAATCAGCGAAGGTCGGTTTGAATTAGGCATAGGCAGGAGCGGATTTCCGAGAGCCTATGACGTTTATGGGATACCTTACGACGAGAGCAGAGCTAGGTTCGATGAAGCCCTGCAAATTCTAATAAAATGCTGGACTGGACCCGAATTTAGTTACGACGGTAATTTCTACCAGATAACCAATGCACAGCCCACTCCACAGCCCTACCAAAAGCCGCACCCACCTGTAAGAATAGCAGCTACTACACCAGAAACTTTCACTAGATTAGGAGAGCAAGGCTGGCCTATTTTCGTAGGTCTAAGAGGGATGGATATCCATGAATTGTCGGAAAATATCAAGGTATATAGAAAAGCCTGGTCTGATTCGGGACACCCCGGCCAGGGAAAAGTCTCATTAAGAATGCCAGTATATGCCGCTGACACCGACCAAATCGCCGCCGATGAAGCCTACGAAAGTATTAGTTCGTATTTTGGCAGAATGGGGACACTATATAGAGAATCTGCTGGTTCTTCAGGAATTAATGCCACAGAATTACGGGATAATAGAGCGGCTCGATTAGCAGCGCTGTCTTATGAAGAGATGCTCGATACCAAGGTAGCCTTTGGAAGCTCCAGCTCTCTGATAGAAAAATTTCAACATCTTGAAGAGATCCTAGGTGTCAACGGTATAGTAGCAGAACTAAATCCTGGAGGTCTCATCCCATCGGACAGGGTGTTAAACAGCTTGAAATTGATAACCCATAAAATAATGCCTAGTTTTAAATAAAGAACACACCTAAACATCCTGGTCATATTGGCCAAATAGGAGACATATTTTGAAAGTCGCAATTTTGGATGACTATCAATCTGTAGCAAAGGATATGGCCGACTGGAAAAGCCTTTCGGGTACAGATGTCGAGTTTTTTTCAGACCACATATCAGGAGATCAAGAGCTAGTCAGACGACTAAAAGCTTTTGACATCATCATGGGCATGCGGGAGCGGACACCTTTTCCCAAGAGCCTAATTGACCAACTACCTAATTTGAAACTCCTGATCACTAGCGGTGCGCGAAACGCGTCATTTGACTTGGAAGCCGCCACAAACCACGGAATTCTAGTATGCGGCACACAAGGTTCGGGAGAAGGCCCAACAGAGTTAACGTGGGGACTAATACTCGCATTATTACGAAATATACCTCAAGAAGACAGACTCACACGGGAAGGCAAATGGGGAACATCAGTTGGTATAGGATTAAAAGGTAAAACAATTGGATTGTTAGGCTTAGGACACATAGGATCACTCGTCGCTAAAGTAGCTGACGCGTTTGGAATGAATGTTGTAGCATGGAGCCAGAATCTTACACCAGAACGTGCTGCCGAATGCAATGCTAAGTTAGTATCAAAAACAGAGTTATTCGAACTATCCGACATTCTATCTATACACGTCAGATTAAGTGACCGAACGAAAGGATTAGTTGGTGAGGCTGAGCTGAATCTAATGAAGGCAACATCATACTTAATCAACATTTCGCGTGGCCCCATAGTAGACGAAGATGCATTAATATCACATCTCAAGTCTCAAAAATTAGCTGGTGCGGGGTTAGATACTTTTGATGTAGAACCACTTAGTCCAAGTCATCCGTTGATGTCCCTGTCGAACGTAGTGTTGACACCTCACATTGGATACGTAACACAAGAAGGATACACAGCTTTCTATCAAGGGGTGGTAGAAAACATCAAGGCTTTTATGTCGGGAGAACCCATAAGAGTTATAAACCAAGAAGTCTTAAACAAGAAAAATTAAGGAGTCAGCATGAAAGCGGTAAGAATAAGAGAATATGGAGGACTAGAGGTACTTAAATGGGAGGAGGCAGATGTTCCGACTCCCCGACCACATCAAGTTTTGATCAAAGTAGAATCCTCTGGAGTCAATTATGCTGATATCATGCGACGACAAGGAAATTATCCAGGTCCTGAATTACCTGCTACCTTGGGGCTAGAAGCCGCCGGTATCATTGAAGCTATAGGATCTGATGTATCATCTCCTCTTCAGATTGGACAGAGAGTAATGGGTATGGGACCTCAGGGAAATGCCGAATATGTAGCAATCAACGCTAATCTAGTGTTCCCCTATCCAGACAATGTAGACCCACAAGTCGCAGGAGGAATGCCAATCGTATTCTTGACAGCTTATCATCTACTTAGAAGCAGAGGCCAGATGCAATCGGGAGACAATGTGCTAATCCAAGCAGGTGCCTCCGGTGTTGGTACAGTAGCAACACAGATGGCACATACTTGGGGCGCCAAAGTAATAACCACAGCTTCAACAACAGATAAACTTGGACTGAGCAAATCTCTAGGGGCAGATGAAACTATTAACTATACTGAAGAAGATTTTGAGCAAAAAGTGATGGAGATTACAGAAGGTAAAGGAGTACAACTAATACTAGAATCCGTAGGAGGCTCGGTACTGGAAAAAAGTGTAAAGTGCGTAGCGCCATATGGACAACTAATAAGCTACGGCAACGCATCCGGAGTCACAGCGAACATCCCATCAACTGACTTCACATCGGCGAATCGTCGGATTACTGGCTTTAGCATGGGACGCTCTCCAGTAGGAGCTTTAGACCACGAATCAGCTATGAAGGAACTAACCCCCATGATCGCATCAGGAAGTCTAAGGTTGATAGTAGATCAGATACAACCCATGGCCGAGGTAGCTAAAGCCCACGAACATCTTTCCAATCGCGGCACTCGCGGCAAAGTGATACTCATTCCTTAGTAAAATAGAAGGCGGGGTGTAGTAAACGCATTAAGAATGGGACTACACCCCAATTATTTTAGCCAGTCTATTCTTCAGATTCTGAAATTAAACCCATCTTCAACTGGTTTATCCACCACCACAAACGATCCCAAACTATCCTTCTCTCCGAGTCAGTAAGTCCTCTCCCCAAATGGTCCCGACAAGCAACAACTCCTTGCCCTGCCAAGTGACCCCAACTACCCGGCTCATTTCTAAACAGACCAACAACGCTCTGCCGATTTTGGCTTAACACATTTATTAGGATCTCATTCAAATCAGAATCATTTAGTTCGGGATTTGATGACATACTAAAGGCAACCCTCCACCAACAGGGCGAACTATTTCCAACAGGTCGCCACTGGATAGTTTAATCTGGGCAAAGTTTGCTTCTTGGACCACCTCTCCGTTATATCCTACGGCAACAAATTTAAGATCCACATCTATAGTCAACAAATAGGTTTCCAAAGAACTATTATCTTCCGCCTGGCGTGGTT
>Ga0114933_10006745_pt1 | contig 10112 bp, 19 predicted proteins | sample 4SBtaG_FD_89691 | JGI IMG/M metagenome (GOLD analysis project Ga0114933, IMG submission 89691) | Deep subsurface microbial communities from Kolumbo volcano to uncover new lineages of life (NeLLi) - 4SBTROV12_W25 metaG | ecosystem: Environmental > Aquatic > Marine > Volcanic | place: Kolumbo... | reverse complement strand
TATGATCCTAATAGATCATGCTACATTATGTTAGTTAAATTTGAAGATGGCGTTCATAAGTATTATTTAGCTCCACAAAAAATAAAAGTGGGAGATAAAATTATAAATGGAAATAAAAAAGAGATTAAAATAGGAAATTGTATGCCTTTACAAGATATACCAGTTGGAATTGATATTCATAATGTTGAACTTCAACCTGGCTCGGGAGGAAAAGTGGCTAGATCCGCAGGTACCTCAGTAACAATATCGGGCATTGATGGAAACTATTCTTTAATCAAGATGGCATCGGGTGAAGTTAGAAAAATTGACTCAAGATCTTTAGCGACAATTGGCGTATTATCAAATCCTGATCAAAAAAACATTAAAATAGGAAAAGCTGGAAGATCAAGATGGCTTGGAAGAAGGCCCCATACTAGAGGCGTTGTAATGAACCCTGTTGATCACCCACATGGTGGAGGTGAAGGTAAAAGTGCAGGTGGAAGACACCCTGTATCAAGAACTGGTCAGTCCGCAAAAGGTTTAAAAACTAGAGATAATAAAAGAACAGATAAATACATTGTAAGAAGAAGAAAGAAGAAAAAGGAATAATATGGCAAGATCAGTTTGGAAAGGTCCATTTGTTGAAGAAAGCTTAATTAAAAAAGTTGATAAACAAAAAAAGGATACAAATAAAAAACCGATTAAAACTTGGTCAAGAAAATCGACTATAATCCCAGATTTTGTTGGGTGTAGCTTTTTAATTTATAACGGTAAAAAATTTATACCTCTAACAATTTCAGAGGATATGGTTGGTCATAAAATAGGTGAATTTGCACCGACAAGAACTTTTGCAGGTCACACACCAGCTGATAAAAAGGCTGCGAAAGAGGCAGGCTCTGAAACTAAAGAAGTGAAAAAATAATGGGAAAAAAGAAAAGAAATAAAGATACTAAAGAAAAAACAGTTAAATCTGTTAACAAAAACGTTAGATCTAGTGTAAGAAAACTAAATCCTATTTTAAAAGCAATTGTAGGTAAAAAAGTTGATACTGCAATCAGAGATCTAACTTTTTCAGAAAAAAGAATTTCAAAAGATATAAAAAAAACAATTTCGTCAGCGATAGCAAACGCTGAAAATAATTATCAATATGATATTGATAAACTTATTGTGAAAGAAGCTTATTGTGGAAAGCAAATAATTATGAAAAGATTTAGAGCTAGAGCAAAAGGAAGAGCTGCCTCAATACTAAAACCATATTCAAATGTAACAATAATTTTATCTGAAGTTAAAAAAATGGAGAGTCATGGGTCAAAAAGTTAATCCTGTTGGTTTAAGATTAGGCATAAACAGAGGTTGGGATTCTGTTTGGTATGCCAAAAAGAAAGATTTTGGAAATTATTTAATTGAAGATTTTAAAATAAGAGAATTTATTAAAAAAAATGTAATTAATTCTGGTGTTTCAAAAGTAATGATTGAACGAACATCTAAAAAATGTTTTGTAACCATTTATACATCGCGACCTGGCTTTGTAATTGGTAAAAAAGGAAGTGATATAGAAAAAATTAAGAGCAAGCTATCAGCCATTACTTCTAACGAAGTAAATTTGAACATTAAAGAAGTAAAAAAACCTGAAACTAACAGTTTTTTAGTAGCCGAGAATATTGCCCAGCAATTAGTTAAAAGAATTTCTTATAGAAGAGCTATGAAGAGATCAATGCAATCAGCATTAAGATTAGGCGCAAAAGGAATAAAAGTTTCTATAAGCGGTAGACTTGGAGGAAATGAAATAGCTAGGACTGAGTGGTTACGAGAAGGAAGTATACCTTCTCATACTTTACGTGCTGATATTGACTATGCAGAATCAGAGGCGTTAACAACTTATGGAATAATAGGTATTAAAGTATGGATTTATAAAGGGGAAATTTTTACTAAGGAGTTTAGTCAAGAGACTAATAAAAAATAATTATGTTACAACCAACTAGATCAAAATTTAGAAAAGCTCATAAAGGTAGAATTCACGGATATGCATCAAGAGCTAATTTGATAAATTATGGTGCGTACGCATTAAAAGCAATGTCGCCAGATAGAGTTATAGGTAAACAAATAGAAGCAGCAAGAGTTGCTCTTACAAGGCATATGAAAAGACAAGGAAGAGTTTGGACAAGGATATTTCCAAATATACCAGTTTCAAAAAAACCAGTAGAGGTTAGAATGGGAAAAGGTAAAGGGTCGCCAGAGTTTTGGGCTTGTAGAGTTAAACCTGGAAGAATTTTATTTGAAATAGACGGTGTGTCTGAGCAAATAGCAAAAGAAGCACTCTATAAAGCATCGGCTAAATTACCAATCAAAACAAAATTTATTAAAAGGATTTCGTAATGAAGAAAAAAGAATTAAATAAGTTAACAAAAGCACAAGCAATTAAGAATTTAGACAAAATGAAAAAAGATTTATTTAATTTAAGATTTCAAAAAATTAACTCACAAGTTTCAAATCCTGCAAAATTTAACGAAACAAAAAAAACAATAGCAAGATTAAAAACTCTTTTAAAAGGAAAATTAAATGCCTAAAAAAATATTATCAGGAGTTGTAGTTAGTGACAAACCAAATAAAACCATAACAGTGCTTGTTGAACGAAAGTATCAACATCCAATTCTAAAGAAAATAATTAAAGTTAAAAAAAAATACAATGCTCATGATGAAAACAACAAATTTAAAAATGGAGATAAAGTTTCAATAATTGAGAGCAAACCATTTTCTAAAAATAAAAAATTTGAAGTTATGGAGGGTCAAAAGTGATTCAAGTTCAAACTGAATTGTTAGTTGCTGATAACACTGGAGCTAAAAGAATTGAATGTATCAAAGTTCTTGGAGGTTCAAAAAGAAGATACGCTAGCATTGGTGATACTATAGTAATAGCTGTAAAAGAAGCTATTCCTAAGGGTAAAGTAAAAAAAGGCTCAGTTCACAAAGCAGTAGTTGTTCGTGTTAAAAAAGGAATTCACAGAGATGATGGATCTAAAGTAAAATTTGATAATAATGCTGCAGTTTTAGTTGATGAAAAAGGTGAACCTGTTGGAACAAGAATTTTTGGTCCAGTAACAAGAGAGTTAAGAAATAGAGGGCAAATGAAAATTATTTCTCTTGCACCAGAGGTATTATAAAAATGATTATAAAAGGTAACAAAGTAAAAATTTTGACGGGAAAAGATAAAAAAAAAGAAGGTGAAGTTATTGAAATCGATAGATCAAGCAACAGAGTCAAAGTTAAAGGTATAAATATGGTTAAAAAACACGTTAAAACTACAAAAGAAAAAAAAGGTGGAATTGTTTCAAAAGAGAATTTTTTAGATATATCAAATTTAGCAATAATAACTGGTGCGACAAAAACTAAAAAAAAAGAGGTTAAAAAATAAAAAATGACACCTAGACTAAAAGAACTTTATTTTAAGGAGATACAACCATCTCTTAAAGAAAAATTTGGATTTAAAAATATTTACATGACACCAAATTTAGAAAAAGTAGTTATAAACATGGGCTTAGGCTTGGATGGAAACGACTCAAAGATAATTAAATCTTGTGAACAAGATCTAGCAAGTATTGGTGGTCAAAAACCTGTTCTAACAAAATTTAAAAAATCTATATCAAATTTTAAAACAAGAAAAGGAACTAATGCAGGACTGAAAGTTACATTAAGAAAAAATAAAATGTATGAATTTATTGATAGATTAGTAAACATTGCATTGCCTAGAATAAAAGATTTTAGAGGCTTATCATCAAATGGTTTTGATAAATTTGGAAATTACACATTTGGCATAAAGGAGCATATAATTTTTCCTGAAGTAAACTTTGATAAAGTAGATAAAATTAGGGGTTTAGACATAACTATTGTTATAAATTCTCAGTCAAAAGATCATAGCTTTGAATTATTAAAAAAATTAAATTTTCCATTCAAAAACAAAGGAGACAATTAAATATGGCTAAGTTAAGCGCAATAAATAAAAATAATAGAAGGATAAAGCTTTCTAATAAATATTTTAAAAAAAGAAAGGCACTAAAAAAAATTATTATGAATAAAAAACTTACTTTGGAAGAAAGATTTAAGGCTCAACAAAAACTTTCAAAGTTACCAAGAAATTCAGCTAAAGTCAGAGTTATGAATAGGTGTCAAATAACAGGTAGACCACATGCTGTTTATAGAAAGTTAAAAATATCAAGAATTGCCCTAAGAAAATTAGGGTTAGAAGGAAAAATACCAGGAATGGTTAAATCAAGCTGGTAGAAAGGAAATTATGAGTTTAAGTGATCCGATAGGAGATATGATAGCAAGAATAAAAAATGCACAATTAAGAAATCATAAAGTTGTTGAGCTTCCATCATCGAATTTTAAAATTAGCATATCTGAAATTTTAAAAAGCGAAGGTTACATAATTGATTTCAAAATTAACAATGAAACAAAAAAACCAACGTTATTGATTAACCTTAAATATCATTCTGGTAACCCAGTAATTAGTACTATTGAAAGAATATCAAAACCAGGGAGAAGAATATTTTCTAGCGCAGAAAGTCTTCCTAAAATTAACAATGGTTTAGGTATAGCTATAATTTCTACCCCAAAAGGAGTTATGACAGACTTAGATGCGAGAAAACAAAAAGTTGGCGGTGAAATAATTTGTAAGGTATTTTAATGTCAAAAATTGGTAAAATAAATATATCTATTCCTGAAAAAGTAAATGTTGCTTTGAATGGTTCAGTTCTCAATGTAGATGGTCCATTAGGCAAAAAGACTCTTAATATAGATACAAATTTATTTGATTTAATAATAAATGATGGAAAAGAAATATCAATAAAACCAAAAAAAATAGATCAAAATACAAAAAGACTATGGGGAATGAATAGAAGTTTAGTTAATAACGCAATAATAGGTATAAGCTCTGGTTATGAAAAGGTTCTTGAGCTTACAGGAGTCGGATACAGAGCAGCATTGAAGGGAAAACAATTAAATATGCAATTAGGATTTAGTCATGACATAAATTTTGATGTACCAGAGGGTATAAAAATAGTTGTAGAAAAACAGACTACAGTTAAAATTAGTGGTCACGATAAACAGTTAGTAGGTGAAGTAGTTTCAAAAATAAAATCTTTGAGACCACCTGAGCCATATAAGGGAAAAGGAATAAGAGAACAAGGCCAATATGTTCTAAGAAAAGAAGGTAAGAAAAAATAATGAAACTAAGCACATTAGATAGAAAAAGATATAGAATTAAAAACAAAATTAAAAAAGTTGCAAAGTCAGAAAGATTTAGACTCTGTGTTTCTAGATCAACAAAAAATATTTCTGCGCAAATTATAGACGATATCAGTTGTAAGACTTTATTTTCAGCATCTTCAATAGAGAAAGATATTAAAAATTTAAAAATGAAAAATAAAACTGATTTATCTAAAGCCGTTGCTGAAAGACTTGCAAAAAAAGCTCAAGAAAAAAAAATTACAAAAGTTTATTTTGATAGAGGTGTATATAAATATCACGGTAGAGTAAAAATCTTTGCTGAAACTTTAAGAAAAAATGGAATGGATTTTTAAATTATGGAAAAATTTAAAGATGATATATTAGAAAAATTAGTGCACATAAACAGAATTACTAAAGTTGTTAAAGGTGGAAGAAGATTTGGTTTTTCTGCTCTTGTTGTTGTAGGAAATCAAAATGGTAAAATTGGTATTGCTCATGCAAAAGCAAAACAAGTACCAGATGCAATCAAAAAAGCTAACGAAATGGCCAGAAGAAAACTTATTCAAATTCCATTAAGGGAAGGTAGAACCATTCATCACGATGTCTACGGAAAAGATGGCGCTGGAAAAATTAAATTGCGAGCCGCTCCAAAAGGCACAGGAATTATTGCAGGTGGACCTGTAAGAGCTGTTTGTGAAGTATTGGGAATTCGAGATATTGTTGCTAAGTCAATGGGCACAGCAAACCCTCACAATGTTATAAGAGCAACCATGAAAGCATTAAGCAATCAAACTTCACCAAAACAAATTTCAATTATTAGAAATAAAAAAATAGCAGAAATTATAGAAAAAAGAGGATAATGACTTCATTAAATACAACAGAAAAGATTTTAAGAAAAAAAATTAGAGTAGGCCGAGGTATTGGTTCTGGAAAAGGAAAAACTTCTGGGAGAGGTATTAAAGGTCAAAAATCTAGATCTGGTGTTGCAATAAAAAGTTTTGAAGGTGGTCAAATGCCACTTTATAGAAGATTGCCTAAAAGAGGCTTTAACTCATTTAATAATTTAAAAATTGCTAAAATTAATTTAGATAAAATTCAAATGTTTATAGATAAAAAAAAGTTAAATTTAAACGATACAATAAATGTGGAAATATTGAAAAAGTTAAAAATAATTAACAAAAATTCTAAAAAATTAAAAATTTTAGGAAAGGGTGACATAAAACAAAAAATTAATATTCAAGCTGACTTAATTTCAAAATCTGCTGTTGAAAAGCTTAATAAAGCTGGAGCTTCGGTTCAAATCAACAAAAAGTAACTTAAGAGTTTATGAGTGCAAACCCACAATCAAGTGATCTTAAAAACAGAATAATATTCACTATTTTTATATTATCAATTTATAGGCTTGGTACATTTATTCCTCTGCCCGGAATTAATCCTGATCAATTACAAATACTAATGGAAGGTAACCAAAAAGGATTATTAGGTATGTTTAATGTGTTTGCTGGTGGAGCGATAAGTCGAATGGCTATTTTTGCCCTAGGTATAATGCCTTATATTTCCTCTTCTATTATAGTTCAATTATTAACTGGAGTTTCAGATTATTTTAAAAATCTTAAAAGTCAGGGTGAGATAGGAAGAAAAAAAATTTCTCAAATTACAAGATATGGAACAGTTTTACTTGCCATTATCCAGGGATATGGATTATCTGTTGGATTGGAGTCTTCTGATAACTTAGTAATTAACCCAGGTTTATTTTTTAAAATTTCAACCGTAACAACTATAGTTGCAGGTACAATTTTTTTAATGTGGTTAGGTGAACAAATCACTCAAAGAGGAATTGGTAACGGTATTTCATTAATAATTTTTTCAGGTATTGTTGCAGAAATTCCTCGAGCCCTCGTAACAACATTTGAATTGGGAAGAACAGGTGCAATTTCTACCCTGATGATAATTTTTATATTTTTATTATTAGTAGCAACAATAATGTTTATAGTTTTTATGGAAAGAGCTTTAAGAAAAATTTTAATTAATTACCCCAAAAGACAAATGGGTAACAAAATGTACGGTGGTGAGTCCTCACATCTTCCTTTAAAAATTAACCAAGCTGGAGTTATACCTGCGATTTTTGCTTCTGCTTTACTATTATTGCCTGTTACATTTTCTAATTTCAATTTAAGCGAAAACGAAACTTTTCTTAATATATCTTCATTTTTTACCCAAGGTCAGCCTCTATACATGCTTTTATATGCATCTGGTATAATATTTTTTACTTTTTTTTACACATCAATAACTTTTAATCCAACAGAAACTGCAGAAAATTTAAGAAAACATGGTGGTTTTATACCAGGTATAAGACCAGGTGAAAGTACAGCTTTTTATATAGATGATATTTTAACCAAGTTAACAACAATGGGAGCCTTATACTTAACTTTGGTTTGTTTAATGCCTGAATTTCTAATAGCAAATTATCCTATACCTTTTTATTTAGGTGGAACTTCAATACTTATTGTTGTTGTTGTTGCCATTGATACTGTTACACAAATTCAAACTAGATTAATGAGTTCTCAGTATGAACAATTAATTAAAAAAACAAAATTTGGAAAATAGGTGAATATAATAATCTTTGGCCCTCCTGGTGCTGGTAAAGGTACTCAAGCTAAAAACCTAGTAAAGAAATTAAATAGTTTTCAGGTATCGACAGGTGATATGTTGAGAGATGAAATTAAAAAAGATACAGAAATTGGAAAAAAAATTATCAATAATATGAATGAAGGTAAATTTGTCGAAGATGAAATAGTAAATAATCTTCTTCAAAAAATTATATTTGATTCAAAAAAAAAGAATAATCTAATTTTTGATGGTTATCCAAGAACAATAAATCAGGCTAAAAATCTTGAAAATTTATTAAACAAATCAAATCAAAAAATTGATTATATTTTTTTTTTAAATGTAAATAAAGATTCAATAATAAAAAGAATTGAGAGAAGAAAAGTTTTAGAAAAAAGATCAGATGATGACGCTAATACTATTTTAAAAAGATATGATGCCTACATGGAAATTACTAAACCAGTATTGGATTATTATTCAAAAAATCACAATTTTCACGAAGTCGATGGATCTATGGAAATTAACGATATTTATCAAAAAATTGAGGAAATACTTAAGGTTTAACGCATTGACTTTAAACAAACTTCTTATATAAAAGGCTAAATTTTTTAATCACTTTTTTATGGCTCGAATTGCAGGGGTAAATATACCACAAAACAAACTTGTTCAAATTGGTCTTACGTATATTTATGGAATAGGAGATAAATTCTCTCAACAAATTTGTTCTGATTTAGAAATTCCCAAATCAAAAAGAGTAAATGAATTAACTGATGATCAAATATTAAAAATAAGAGAGTATATTGACAAAAATTTTAAAGTAGAAGGTGATTTAAGAAGAGAATATTCTTTAAATATAAAGAGATTGATGGATCTTGCATCTTATCGAGGATCAAGACATCGAAAAAAGCTACCTGTTAGAGGCCAAAGAACAAGATGTAATGCTAGAACAAGAAAAGGTAAAGCTATAGCTATTGCAGGTAAAAAATTAACACCACTTAAAAAATAATAATGGTAAAAGTAGAAAAAAAAGCCAGTCAAGATAAAGATCAAGATAAAAAAACTAGTGTAATTAAAAAAAGCTCATACTCAAAAAAGAAAAAAGTTAAAAAAAATATCCTAAATGGAATAGCTTATGTTCAATCTACATTTAACAATACAATTATATCAATAGCAGATACTAGTGGCAACGTAGTATCATGGGCTTCAGCGGGACAAAAAGGATTTAAAGGATCTAGAAAATCAACTCCATATGCTGCTCAAGTCGCAGCTGATGCTGCTGCTTCCAAGGCTTTAGAATATGGAATGAAAGTTTTATCTGTTGAAGTTAAAGGACCTGGGTCTGGAAGAGAAACAGCTTTAAGGGCTTTACAAGCAAGAGGTTTTAAAATTATTTCAATTAAAGATACAACGCCAATGCCGCATAATGGTACTAGGCCACCAAAAAAAAGGAGAGTATAAATGGAAACAACTGATGTAAATGTAAAAAATTGGAAATCACTCATAAGACCTGCAAAATTAGATGTTCAACTTAGCGATGATAAAACTTTTGCAAAAATTACAGCTGAACCTTTAGAAAAAGGATATGGTTTAACTTTAGGAAACTCTTTAAGAAGAATTTTGTTATCCTCTATAAGAGGTGCCGCAGTAACATCTGTACAAATTGATGGAGTACTACATGAATTTACTTCTATTAAAGGAATCAGAGAAGATGTAACTGATATTGTTTTAAACGTAAAATCACTAGCCCTTAAAAGTTCATTTGAAGGTGTAAAAAAATTAATTTTAGATGCAAAAGGACCAGGTGAAATTAAAGCATCCAATATAACTCAAGTTGCTGATATTGAAATCCTAAATCCTGATTTAGTAATTTGTAACTTGGATGAAAATACAAATTTTCATATGGAAATGACTGTAGAAACAGGCAAAGGTTATGTTCCAGCTTCTATGAATAAACCAGATGAACCACCTTTAGGACTTATACCAATTGATTCATTGTACAGTCCTGTAAAAAAAGTTACTTATTCAGTTAGTACTGCCAGAGAAGGAAAAGCACTAGATTATGATAAACTAACAATGGAGGTTACAACAAACGGATCTATTTCTGCCGAAGATGCAGTTGCATATTCTGCAAAAATATTTCAAGATCAGCTAAACATGTTTGTTAACTTTGACGAACCACAAGAAGTTATTGTACGTGAGAAACCTTCTGAACCTGAATTTAATAAAAACCTTTTAAGAAAAGTTGATGAATTAGAATTGTCAGTTAGATCTATGAATTGTTTAAAAAATGATAATATAAT
>Ga0114933_10006742_pt1 | contig 10114 bp, 8 predicted proteins | sample 4SBtaG_FD_89691 | JGI IMG/M metagenome (GOLD analysis project Ga0114933, IMG submission 89691) | Deep subsurface microbial communities from Kolumbo volcano to uncover new lineages of life (NeLLi) - 4SBTROV12_W25 metaG | ecosystem: Environmental > Aquatic > Marine > Volcanic | place: Kolumbo... | reverse complement strand
TGACCTCGGCGGCCCATCGGAGGTGCCCAGGCTCGCAGGTCTCCGGGGGCGCCAGCACCGAGAGAGAGTCGATGGCGTCGCGCCAGCCCATGTGATCTCCGAGCTCGACCCAGACCAGCCGTCGCCAGGCCTCCATGTCGTTGGTGTTCACCGCGAGCTCGGGGCGTGCGGCGATGCCCTCGATCGGGCCGGTGCGGTCCTCGTACTTGGTCCGGAACCAGATGCCGTCTTCGGTGGTGTTCACGACCAGGGCGAACTTGTTGTTCTTCGCCAGGCGCACCAGGGTCGTCAGCGCCTTGCCGTGGTCGTCGTAGAGGCCTCCGAGCGCCCGCATCAGCTCGGCCTGGTCATAGGCCAGGGTGCCCTCGTAGGTGACGATGTGGATGTCGTCGGGGTGGGGCGGCATGTAGGGGTTCCACGCCTGGACGACGTGCAGCTCCATCGGCAGCCGGATGTCCCCGTGGGTCAGCGTCACTTGCCAGGGCGACGCCTCCGGGTTGAAGTCCTGGACGTGCAGGCCGAAGACGAGGCCGCCCAGGTCCACCCGACCGACCAGCTGGCTGTCGACCAGCGGCTCATCGGCGTGGAGTGCGGCGAGGTCCCTTGGCCCGGCGTAGCGGGCGAGGTCGATGAGCGTCAGCGGCTCGGCCTCGTCGAAGCCCTTGTCGCCTTCGGGGGCTGCGCGGAAGCTCCAGGAGTCCTCGGAGAGCTTCTTGTAGTAGTAGCCGCGCACTCCCTCCTTCTCGCCGACGATTCGGAGCTCCCGCTCGGCGTTGCCCTTGCCGGTCTGCAGGATGGTGATGCGGTCGCTGATCCAGGTGTCCTCGGACCAGTCGGCCGGATCGACCACGGGCTCGTGGACCATCCAGCCCTCGGACGGGAGCCGGATGTCGGCCATGCCGGAGCGGATGTCGCCGGCCTTGTAGAAGGGCTCGTCGTCGCACTCCTCGAAGTAGCAGTAGGGGTGCGTGGGGGTGGAGCCGAGCAGGTCGAAGTCGGCGATCTTGGTCTGCACCGCGCCGAAGCGGTCCAGCAGCATGATCGTCGAGGCCGCCGCGTTGATCGACACGCCGCTCCAGCGGCCTCGCAGGGGAGGCTCGACGAAGTGCACGATCTCCGGAGGGGTGCCGGAGTCCAGGTAGTAGATGGTCTTGCCGTCCTTGGACAGCCAGACCATGGTCTCCATCGAGACGGCGGCCGGGCCCCACTCGAAGATGCGGTCGTCCGGCCCCTCCTTGTAGCCGACCCCTGCGGCGGTGATGCGGCCCAGGCTCCAGCCCAGGTTGTCGGTCAGGTGGACCGGGAAGTAGACGGGCAGATCCTTGGCCTGGCCCCAGCCGAACATCCACTCGTCGGGCACGAAGATGTTGGCGAACTTGCGCCGGTAGAACATGCGGCGCTCGTCGGTGAGCACGGCGATCTCATCGGCGTCGGCGGTGATCGCGATGATGCGCTCTGCGGTGGGGAAGTCGGGGTCGAGCTCCGGCTCGCCCATGCCCGCGGCGTCCCACAGGCTGGGGTCCATCGCCGCCTGCCAGTCGTCGCTGTCCTCGAAGACGCGGTCGACGACCCACCCGCTGCGCTCGCCGTCGGCCCAGGTGGTGTCCTCGTCCGGATCCTCCAGGCGGTAGGGCAGGCCGTCGTTGTGTCCGAGCAGCTTCCAGGGCAGGTCCGTGGCGATCTCGGGCTCGCCGGCCGGCCGCTTGAAGCGGGGCTTGTACCAGATCTTTCCGTCGACCAGGGCGTAGTAGTAGTAGTCGTTGAAGCCCTGGTAGTGGGTCTCGATCTCCAGGGTCTTCGGCAGCTCCTGGGGGCTCGCGTAGGGCGAAGGCGCGTAGTCCGTGCCCTCCAGCGAGGCCTCCCAGGCCCCGGCGCGCACGAGCTCGACTTCCTCTTCCAGCGGCCCGGCCAACAGGGGGGCGATCCACAACAGCGTCATGCCGCCTTTCTCCCACACAACGGCCGCGTGTCCAACCGGGTGATGAAGCTCCTCGTACTCTCGGTCTCGCTGGTTGCCCTGCTCGCGGTCTTTCGCGTCGTCGTTGGGCGCTACACACGGACCCGCTGGCGGACGGACCTCGCGTACTGGTTCGTGATGCCCTTGCTGGGCAAGCCGCTGCTCACGGCGGTGCTCGTCCTGGGCGCCCTGCCGCTCTTGTTGGTGCGGGGTCCCACCGGGCCCGCCGCGGCGCTGCCGCTCCCCGTCCAGGCGCTCCTGGTCGTCGTGATCACGGACTTCCTGAACTACTGGCTGCACCGCCTGCACCACGGGGCGCTGTGGCGCACCCACGCGGTCCACCACTCCAGCGAGGACCTGGACTGGCTCAGCTCGGTGCGGGTGCACCCCCTGAACACGCTCTGCCAGCGGCTCCCGGCGGCGATGCTGCTCTTGATCGCGGGCTTCGACCTGGCCTCCCTCGGCGGCGCCGCCGGCTTCCTGGCGCTCTACGGCTTGCTGCTCCACGCTCGCGTGGACTGGGACTTCGGCCCGCTGCGACGCGTCATCGCCTCGCCGGCCTTCCACCGCTGGCACCACAGCTCCGAGCGGGACTGCAACTACGCCGGTCTGTTGCCCCTGTGGGACCTGCTCTTCGGCACCTTCTACCTGCCCGAGCGGGCGCCAACGCGCTTCGGCGTTCGCGGCGAGCCCCTGCCCGAGGGGCTCCTGGCTCAGCTCGCCTGGCCCTTCACGAAGCGGTAGGCGAAGGCGCCCAGGGCCGCCCCGAGCAAGGGCGCGACCAGGTAGATCCAGAGTCCCTCGAAGGTGCCCGAGACCAGCGCCGGACCCAGGCTTCGAGCGGGGTTCATCGACGCGCCCGTCAGGGGGCCTCCGAAGAGGGCGCCGAGTCCGACCGTGCCGCCGATGGCCACTCCGGCCAGCTTTCCGCTGGCTCGAGCGTCGGTGGCGACGGCCGTGATGACGAACATCAGGAAGAACGTCAGGACGACCTCGACCGCGATCGCCGGGCCGACCTCGAGGGCCGGGAGCGTCGTCCCGAGGTGGGCCTCGGTCCCGACGAGGGCACCCAGCGCCAGCGCAGCCAGGACGGCGGCGGCGATCTGCCCGATGATGTAGGCGGGTACGTCCCGCCACTGGAACTCGCCGATGGCCGCGAAGGCCACGGTGACGGCGGGGTTGAAGTGGGCGCCGCTGATGTGGCCGGTGGCGAAGATCATCACGGTGATGACCAGGCCGAACACGGCGCTGACGCCCACGTGACCGAGGGCTCCGGTCTGGGCCTCGACGATGACCGCGCCGCAGCCGGCGAAGACGAGCGCGAAGGTGCCGATGGCATCGGCCAGGGTGCGACGAACCAGGTCCATGCGCCCCCGCTATCGGCGTCGACGGCGCCCCGCGAGTGCCAGGAGAGCGACGACCAGGACCCCTGCGCCCGACGAGCCGCAGCCGCAGAAGGCGCGAACGCCCGTGCCCCGATCGGTCCCGCTTCCGTCCAGGCCGGTGTCGGCGCCGGCGTCTCCGGAGTCCTCGTTCAGGCCGGTGTCGATGGGCCCGTCCCAGGGGGCGTTCGGGCCGCCGAAGGCGCCGATGTCGCTGGGCGAGCCGTCCGGGTCCTGCACGGCGGGGCTGCCCGCGTCGATGCAGGGGCTCCCCTCGGCCAGGTGGAGGTCGTCGGGGAAGGCGACGAACTCGCAGTCCTCCATGACGTCCATCTCGTGGGTCAGCGAGCCCGCCTCGTTGTTGTCGAACCAGGCGTTGTGTTCGCTCAGCACGCTCCCGGTGCCGATGGCAGGGAGGGTCTGCGAGGACCCGCTGACGATGTTGTTCACGAACTCGGCGTAGTCCGTGGACATCGCCGCGCCGTCCGGAGCGGAGTTCGCCAGGTTGCCCAGGAAGTCGTTGTTGTAGACCTCGGCCCGGTCCCCGGCGATCCAGGCGCCGCCGCCCGCTGACGCAGTGTTGGACATGAGCACCGCGTTCTGGAGCACCGTGTTGTCGGCGTCGCTGTAGAGGCCCCCGCCGTAGTTGCCGCTGTCGCAGCCTTCGATCCAGATCCGGGTCAGCTCCACCGAGGTCGCGGTGAGCGCGAGCCCGCCGCCTGGGCCATAGGTCGTCTGCCCGCCCTCGAAGCGGCTGTCGAGGACCTCGACGCTGGTGGCGTTCGCGAAGATCAGCCCGCCGTTGTCCTGGGCCGATGCCCGGTCGACGACCACGTCTTCGAGGCGCACGAAGTTGCCCCCGCTGGCGTCGAGGGCGCCACCGTGCCCGTAGGTAGTGCGCGTGTCCTCGAAGGTCACACCGACGAGCTCCACGTCGGCGCCGCGGGTCGCGATGGCCCCTCCGCCGTTGTGGGCGGAGTGGCTGCGGAAGCCGCTGTCTTCGATGAGCACGGTCCCGCCGGCTGCGTAGAGGGCGCCTCCGGCCCCGTAGGTGGTCGTGTCACCGGAGAAGGTCGACTCGGTGATGAGCACGTCGCCGGTGACCTGGAGCGCGCCCGCGCCGTTGTAGCCGGAGTTGCCGGAGAAGAGGCAGTCGTCGACCTCGACATCCCCGGTGACCTCGATGGCGCCTGCGTTTCCATAGGTGGTGCCGTTGCCGGAGATCTCGCTGTCGAGCAGGTACAGAGTGCCGTCGACGAGGTCGAGGACCCCGGGTCCGTTGTGGGCGCCGTTGCCCGAGAACGCGATGCCGCGCAGGCTCAGGTCCGTGCCGGTCGCGACGATGGCGCCGTCGCAGCCGATGATCTTCGACATCGAGATCTCGAAGGCCTCGGCGGTGACCTGGAAGCAGGGGTTCTCGCCGTCCCCGGTGAAGTCGATGCCGCTGATGCGGAGGTCCTCGTCGACCACGTGGGTCCCGACGATCTCGACCTGGCCGCCGTCGGCGCCGATCTCGATGTCGATATCGACGACCAGATCCTCGGCGTAGCTGCCTTCGTAGACCTCGACGAAGTCGCCGCTCTCGGCAGCGTCGATGGCCTCCTGGATGGTCGGGTAGTCCTCGGGGACCTTCAAGGTCGCGGCGGCGGCGACCGACAGCCACAGCATCGGTGGGTTCATCCTCGCTTTGGCGAGAGTGTAGCGGTCAGTCGAGGAGATGGCCGAGGCTGATGCGCGGCGGCGGCGCGGATCACTCGAGCCTCCTGGGCGTGCGGCGTGCGCCCAGCCCTCGGACGACCTCGAGCGACTCGCCGTGGCGAACGCCCGCGTCGTTGTGGGTCACCGTCGTGCGACGCGCGGTCCCCCAGCGCAGGCCGCGCTTCAGGTGCTCGTCGCCGGCGAAGACCCGCGCCTGGTCGAAGTGGACCTCGGTGTCGTCGACCTTGAGCGCGCGGAGCTTCTTGGCGAAGGCGACGGTGGCCGAGCCGCAGAAGGCGACCTTCTCCGAGCGCGCCGAGCCCCGGTTGTGCTTCTTCCACTCGCGCGCGTGGGCGTCGGCGCCGCGCTCGATCGCCGCGATGGTGACCTCGACCAGGTACGCGGTGGCCACCACGTCGGCGTGGCGTCCGAAGAAGTGCATGCGACCCGCGCGCGCCATGGACAGCGAGAAGACGCCGAAGAAGCGCGCGATCGAGTGGCACAGGTGCCGCTGCCACACGCAGCGGGGGCGCAGCCCGACCCACTTGTCGACCATCTGGTCGTCGATGCCCTCGTCCAGGCGGACCTGGTAGCTGCCGAGCTCGTACTGAGTGATCAGGTCGTTGGCCCGGGCACACGCGGTCACGGCTTCGGGCTCACCCGGCTGCGCCGCAGCCAGGGCCTGGAGCTTGCGGATCCGGGTGACCAGGCGGGCGGCGTCGCCCTCGGGGCAGAGCTTGGGCTCCGGAGGGGGGCGCCCGGCCATCGCGGCGCGGATGCCCGAGACGACCCAGCGATCGACCTCGGGGTAGGGCCGCGAGGGCCGCGCGTGGCGGAAGAACTCCGGACCCCACTGGGCCGAGACGAGCTCGACCAGCGCCTCCTTGAAGCGCCGGTCGTGGCCGGTGTTCGTCAGCGGGTGGGCGATCTCGTGGGCCAGGGTCGCGGCGATCTCGGCCCGGTCGGCGTTCGGACACGGCGACAGGCGGACGAAGCGCGCGACGCCGTCGACCAGCCACACCCGGCCCGTGCACAGGCCCCGGCGATTCGGGCCGGGCTCGACGGCCAGGTCGAAGGGCTCCAGGTCGGCGCGCTCGCGGAGCTCCTCGCAGAGGGCGATCAGCCAGGCGTCTCCTGGCTCCGCGGGGGGAGGAGGCGGCTGGTCGACCAGCACGTCGTCGTCGTCCGAGCCGGGCAGAAGGGGCTCTGCGCGGGGTGTCGGCGGGGCCCACGCCACGGGCAGCCCGTCTTCGTCGAACTCCGGGAGGATCGGGACCTGAGCCATGCGCGCATGTATCCACCGCCGATGCGAGGGAAAGTCAGCCGGCGACGGCCTGGACCACGGCGCGGATTCGGGACAGCTTCAGGTCCGGCGTCTCGCCCCGGGCCATGCGCTGGATCTGCAGCTGGTACCAGCCTCCCTGGACCATGCTGTCCAGCTTCTTGATGCCGGTGGCCAGCTTGATCGGGAGCGCGGCCTCGGCCGATCCGTCGAGGAGGCGATTCGGCAGGTCGGGCTCGGTGGCGAGGGGCCGGGCGAGGCCGACGAGGTCGGTGGCGCCGGTCTCCAGCGCGTCGTCCATGCCGGCCCGCGTGCGGAAGCCGCCGGTCACCAGCAGCGGGACGCGGGTGTGCTCGCGGATGCGCTCGGCGAAGTCGAGGAAGAAGGCCTCGCGCCGCTTGCTGCTGTCGTGCTTGGGCTGGGTCTCCTCGAACATCACGGCGGACTCGTAGGTGCCCCCGCTGACCTCGATGAGGTCGAGGTCCCGCCCGATGGCGTCGACGACGGCCAGGCTCTCCTCCTCGGTGAAGCCGCCCTTCTGGAAGTCGGCGGAGTTGAGCTTGATGCCCACCGCGAAGGGGGGGCTCGTGCGGGCGCGGATGGCCCGGACGACCTCGACGACGAAGCGACGGCGGCGCTCGGCGTCTCCGCCCCAGGCGTCCTCGCGCCGGTTCGTCTTCGGGGACAGGAACTGGCTGACCAGGTAGCCGTGGGCGCCGTGGATCTGGACGCCGTCGAAGCCGGCCTGCTCGGCGACGGCCGCGGTGTTCGCGAAGCGCTCGATGATGTCGAGGATCTCGGGCTCGGTGAGCTCCCGAGGGGTCACGAAGGCGCCGGCGATCTCGACCGGGACGGCGCTCGGCGCGACCGGAGCCTTGTTCACGAAGCGGGGGCTCTGGCGTCCGGGGTGGTTGATCTGCATCCAGATCTTCGCCGGCCGAGCCGCCTCGACCCAGGCACGCAGGGCCTCGAGATCCCGGTCGTCCTCGACCACGACGTTGCCCGACTCGCCCAGGTGGTCGGCGTCGAACATCACGTTGCCGGTGATGAGCAGGCCGGCGCCGCCCCGGGCCCAGTGCGCGTACAGCCGGTGGAGCGAGGGGGTGACCCGGCCGCTGGCGCTCAGGCGCTCGCTCATCGCGGACTTGACGATGCGGTTCGGCAGGACCTGGCCGTTCGGGAGGGACAGAGAGGTCTCGATCATGAGGAGGCTCCGGTGATCAGCGCGGCCAGGCGGCCGGCGGTGTGCAGCGCGACGTCTCGGTCGCTTCGGGAGAGGTCGCCGACGTTCGCGCGGCCGGACAGGGCCAGGCTGACCGTGCCGTGCAGGCCGCCCAGCAGGACGCGCGCGTCGGCCTCGGGCGCCCTGGAGCCGGCTTCGGCGAGGACGGCGATGGCCTGGTTCCACAGGCCCATGCCGGGGCTGTCCGCGCAGGCTCCGCGGGCGCGCAGCGCTTCCCAGTCGTAGCGCCGCTCGAACATCAGGCGGTAGAGCTCGGGGTAGTCGAGGCCGAAGCGCACGTAGGCGCGGGCCAGGGCCGGCAGCCCTCCGTCGAGGGCGCCGAGCAGGCGCTCGCCCAGGAGCGCGTAGCCCTCCTGCGCCACCGCGTGGAGCAGGCCGTCCAGGCTGCCGTAGTGGTGGTAGACCAGGCTGGTGCTGCGACCGACGTGGGCCGCGACCTTGCGGGCCGTGAGGTCGGTCGTCGAGAGCTCGCCCCGGGCGATGGCGTCTCGGAGCTGGGTTGTGACGTTCATGCTGTTTATGTAACAACGTTACACCGAGGCGACAAGCGTTGTGGCGCCAGAGCAGGAACGCCCCCGCCGGGTGGCGGAGGCGTTCATGGCGTCAAAGCTGAAGAATCAGCCTTCGGCGCTCTTGATCACGCCGAACACGCCGCCGGCCGGATCCTGGAGGATCGCGAGGCGGCCGACGCCCGGGACGTCGAAGGCCGGAGCGATCGTGTTGCCGCCGTTGTTGCTCGAACGCGTGACCGTCTCGTCGACGTTCTCGACCGCGAACCACAGGGCGAAGCAGGCCGGGGTGTTCGGGTCCTGGGACTGCATGGCGCCGGCGTGGATGCTCTCGCCGTTGTTCTCGAGCAGGAAGTACTTGCCGTTCGGCATGTCCATCTCGGACCAGGTGAGGCCGAGCGCCTTGTTCAGGAAGGCCAGGTCGGTCTGGATGTCCTTGCTCCACAGCTCGACCCAGGCGACGCCGCCGTCATCGCGGGGGGCGTTCTTGGCGGTGGTCTCGTCGGCCTCGTGGAAGAGGGAGACGATGGCGCCCGAGGGGGTCTGGACCACGCTGAAGCGGCCGGGGGGGATGTCGTCGGCGGGCTTGATGATGTTGCCGCCGGCGTCGGCGCAGGCCTGGGTGCGGGCATCGACGTCGTCGACGCGCAGGTAGTTGTTCCAGTGGCTGGGCACGCCGGCCATCGGCGGATCCATCAGGTGGGCGCGCGGAATGTCGTTGTTGACGAAGAAGGTGGCGGTGTCCTCGCCCATCTGGACCTCGTTCAGGGTCCAGCCCATGACCTCGCTGTAGAAGGCCTTGGCCTTGTCGGTGTCGGTGCTGATGAGGCCGTGCCAGCAGAACTGGTTGTTGGTGTACGCCATTGTCGGTGCTCTCTTCGTTCGGGGGGATGGATGGGGCGCCCGTTCGGGCGCTCACTCGGACGACGGGTGAGGGGTGCCGGGATCGACAGCCGGTCTCAGTTTTTCTCGAATTCCTTCAGCGAGGTTCGGACGGCGTCGGCGAAAGTCGGGTCGACAGGCCCGTTTTCATCGAAGGCGTCGTTGAAGCGGGGCAGGCTGTGTGCGCCGACGACCGTCGCTCCCCAGTGCGGGATCAGGTTCGCCCAGTGGGTGAGGTTGGTGATGCCGCCCCGCGGGCCCGGGCTGGTCGACAGCAGGAGCGTCTTGCGAGCGAAGACCTTTCGGTCGATGCGGGACAGCCAGTCGACCGTGTTCTTGAGCATCGCTGGAGGCCCGCCGTTGTGCTCGGGGGTGGCCAGGATCAGGCCGTCGCTGGCCGCGAGCTGATCGAAGAGCGCCTGGATCGTCTCGGGGATGCCGATCTCGGCCTCGACGTCCACGCTGAACATCGGGGCCTGGTGATCGAGGATGCGAACGACATCGACCTGGAGCTCGGTCTGAGCCGCGGCCCAGACGATCAGGCGGTGATTGAGGGATGCGCGCGCGCTGCTGCCGGAGAGTGCCAAGAGAGCCATCGCGAGATCGCTAACCGAGGGATCGTCTGCCGCTGCGGCAGAAACTGTCCGCGCTCCACGGACCCGTGTCTGAGAGACTGCGGGCCCGCTCGAGGAGAGAGCCATGATGTACACGACGCTGATCGCGATCCACGCCAGCCCGGACATCGTCTGGGGATTGCTCACCGACGTCGACGGCTACGCCGACTGGAACTCCACGATGGTCTCGCTCGAGGGCGAGATCGTCGACGGCGGCGAGGTCGCTGTCGTCTCGAAGATCGACCCCAGCCGGACCTTCAGCCTCGACGTCGAGCTGGTCGATGGCGAGCGCATGGTCTGGTCCGACGGCAACTTCATCTTCAACGGCACCCGCACCTACGTCGTCACGCCCACCGACGAGGGCTGCACCTTCGAGATGACCGAGGTCTTCGACGGCCTCTTCGCCAAGTCGATCTCCAAGCAGATCCCGGACATGCAGCCCAGCTTCGATGTGTGGGCCGAGGACCTGAAGGCCGCCGCCGAAGCCAAGATGCCGGCTCCCGATCCCGATCCCGATCCCGATCCCGATGCCGATCCCGATCCCGAT
>Ga0114933_10006740_pt1 | contig 10115 bp, 9 predicted proteins | sample 4SBtaG_FD_89691 | JGI IMG/M metagenome (GOLD analysis project Ga0114933, IMG submission 89691) | Deep subsurface microbial communities from Kolumbo volcano to uncover new lineages of life (NeLLi) - 4SBTROV12_W25 metaG | ecosystem: Environmental > Aquatic > Marine > Volcanic | place: Kolumbo... | reverse complement strand
CGCGGCCGAGGCCTCCGCCTCGACGTGACCCGCGCCCGAGCCCGAGACGCAGGTCCCGAGGTCGGGTCGGCTCGTCAGTCGCACCCGGTACGGGAGCGGAGCAGCGGGCGCGGGTGATGCAGCCGCGACATGCACGAAGTAGTCGCCCGCGGGGAGGGTGACGGGGTGGGTGAGCGCGGTCCCCTGGTTCGACATCCCCCACCACGCGGCGATGCGGCGATCGGCGTGGTGAAGCGAGACGGAGAGCGTCCCGCTCGGGCCCGCCCAGGTCAGCTCGGCGCGGACCTGTGTCTCGCCCGTGAGGGTGAAGCCGTAGCCGTCGGAGTCTGCCCACGCTGCGCTGCCGCCGTCGGTGGCGATGGTGCCGGCAAGGGTCGCGACGTCCGTCTCCCCCAGCGTGATCCCGGTCGCGGGCGCTGCCCCGCCCGTGAAGGGGTCGGTGTCGCTCCCCTCCGGCTCACTGAAGTCGGCCGGAGGCCCGGCGTCGCCAGCGGGGCCCGCGTCCACCGGCGCGCCCGCGTCGATCTCGCCCGCATCGGTGGCGCCCGCGTCGATCGTGCCGTCGCCCCCATCGACGCCCGCGTCGAGCACCGTCGCAGGCTCGTTCGAGCAGCCCACCCCGGTGCTCAGCGCGAGCGCTAGAAATGACAGGATCCACCTTCGCATGTCGCCTCCGCTTCTTCGTGAGGTTACCAGCCCGGTCTCCCGTAGCTGGCCGTGCACTCACTCAGAGCGCCCTGCGACGACGGCGCCGAGTCCGCCGAACCCTGTGCGGGAGGGGAGGCGAGCTCAGCGGCAGACCCGGGCGTCCGTGAAGAAGCCGCCGGGCTCACAAGAGGCTCCGGTCCCACAGTGCAGGTCCGTTTCGCACGTGCAGTCTCGCGCCAGCACGCAGCCCGCGTAAGGAGCGGGTGCGGTGTGACTCAGCACGGAGCGGAAGAACGGGTTGAGGAAGAGCTCGTCCGGGTCCATTCGGTCGCGCAGACGCATGAAGTCGTGGACGCGCGGATACTGGTCGGCGTCGAGGTCGAGGAAGTCCGATGTCGCGTTCTTGCCCCAGTGCGGTCGACCGTTGTAGTCGCGCAAGGTCATTTGCATGATCTCGTCGTACACAGCCGACGACCGCTCGAGCCGGTCTTCGTCCGCGACCATCGGGACGTGAATCTCAAACGCCACCGTCTCACCGCCCTCGTTGAAGGCCATCCATCGGTCGGAGCCGAGGCTGAAGCGAAGGTAGATCCCCAGCACGGGGAAGCAGCCTCGGTTCCGCTCGAGAATCGCTCGCACGTCGCGCATCCACGCGGCCAGATCCTGCAGGGGGAAGGCGGCCTCCATCGTTCGGCTTCGCACGTTCGGCACGTCCCAAGGGCAACGCCCTGTCGGGCAGGAAGACGCGAGCATCTCGTGCGAGTACCCGACCGGGGCGCTGGCCGATGATCCGCGGGCGTCGATCGGGGACTGCCAGAACTGAGACCGCAGGAGCGCCGAGTCACACTGGGCGCGCAGGGGAAGGTTGTTGATGATCGCGTAGGGAGTGTCGCCGACGACCCGGAAGATGCCGGCTGTCGAGTTCCAGAGGTTGTGCTGCGAGTCACCGGGGGTGCTGAGGAGCACGCGATCATAGTGGTCCAAGACGTAACGTTCATTGCCCGCGAACCACATGACGCGGGCGTAGTCGTGGCTGCGGACGAGCGCGGTGATTCGGTCCTCGAGTCCACGGTCGTTCCCGGACGTGTGCCCGTACTGGAGCTTGAACTGAGGCTCCACGCGCAACGTCAACTCCACGACGGCGCCGAGCAAGCCGAGGTGCACGGCGGTGGCGTCGATGTCGTCGCCCTCGAAGGTCTGCACGTTGCCTCGACCGTCGACGATCCGCATCGCGACGGCCATGTCGGCCACGCTGGCGGGCGTCCGGAGCGAGGAATGGTGTGCACCGGTCGCCATGCTGCCCGCGACGCTCACGCCCGTGTAGTCGGGCATGTTCGGAATCGCCAGGCCTTCTGCATGCAGGGCAGCCGAGAGGTCTGCGAGGCGGACGCCAGGCTCGACGGTGACCGTCATGGCGCGCCGGTCGATGCTGAGCACGCGATTCATCCGGTGCACGTTCAGCAGCAGTCCGCCAGGGTCGGGGCAGATGATCTCCGTGTTGCTGTTGGAGGCCGGCAGCGAGACGACCTTCACCGGGCGACCCTCGCGCCCAGCGCGAAGGACGGCCGCCTGGACCTCGGCGACGGATGTCGGCTCCTCTACGCTGCCGGGACGGCAACGTACGGTGCCTTGGTAGTTCTCGAACGTGGTCGTGCCCGCGAAGCCTGCGCGCGGGGCGCCGGTCTCGTCGAGGTTGTGGGTCACCCAGAGCACGCCGTTCGCCAGCAGGTCGAAGTACACGTCCAGCGATTGTGTGCGCTGGTCGTGGCCGAGCGTGGTTCCGAAGACCCGCGCCGCGCCGGCCTCTCGGACCCAGGCGACCACATGGTCGCGCCGGCTCTCTGGGCTGTGCGACGTGTAGAGGGGGGTCACGTCGTCCTGCACTCCGAGGTTCCGGAAGAGCTCGTCGCGCGGGGTTCGAAACTCCATCGGGAGGCTTCGGGTGATGGCATGGTCGACATCGGTCTGCTCCGCCGTCATGGCGCGCGCCCAGTCATGGGACACGGAGTCCACTCCAGTGAACCGGCTCCAACGAGGAAGTGGCTCGTCCGGGCGTGCGGCGCGCCACGCACGCTGGGCGCGAGAGCGACGTGAGCGGTCCGCCCAACCCGGCTCCTCCGAGCTCCAGCGAAAGCTATGTATCGCGCAATGAACGAAGACAGCGGGGACGCCGAGCTCTTCGGTCTGGCGAATCACGTTCTCCAGCAGAAAGGGGTCGGCGACGTCCGGCAGGCACATGTTGTAGATGACGAGGTCGTAGCCGACGGCGAAGTCCGGCGTGGACAGGGTCCGCACCGTGTCTTGCTGGCTCTTTCCGACGACGACGAGGTCCACGTTCACGCGTTCTGTCAGCTCGGCCCCGAATCGGTCGGCCTGCGCCTCGTAGTCATGCCAGTAGGCGGAGTGATCGGTCAGGTAGAGGGCGCGCAGCCCGCTCCCCGATGAGACGAGCTCGGAAGACGCGCCGCCCACTTCGGGCGTGGCGCATCCGGCGACGGCCAGGGAAAGGAGGACGCAGATGGACATCGGCGCGCGCGTCGCGCGTCGCTGGGAGAGATCTCGCATGACAACCTCGGGTTGCACGCCCCGGTGAGACACGGCGGCGTGGGAGCACAGCGGCAGCACCAGCAGCATCGCGGCGACACCCTGTGTAAGGGACGCGCCCACATAGATGACGCGGCGCGTTAGGTTCAACGCTCGTATGTGAGATTACGCTCGTCCGAGCTCTTTCCTTTGGACTCTTGGGCTGCGTAAAAAGGGCTAGGGTTTCGAGGGCTTAGGTGCTCGGTGGGCCCGGCCGGACCAAGTCGCAGGTAGAGCGAAAAAACCTAAGTTAGAAGCTGAACTTCTAGCTTCTGGCGTGATCTCGGAGTCCTTGAAGTCCACCTTTGCGCCGGCCACGTCACCCCCCAAAAGCGCGCGTGGGGCTCGATCCGTGCATGAGCTCGCGGACGAGTTTTGAGGGAGGGGATGTCGTCCTCGGTACGCAAATGGCGCGCGCTCGTCGGTCGCGCGGCGTTCAGTAGCTCTCGCAGGACTGCACCGCGGGATCTCGCTCATCGCAGTCGTGCTGACCGCAGGCTCCGTCGCCGTCGAGGTCCTCGGCAGGGTCCGCGCAGAGGGCGTTCGTGTCGGGCACGGGTCGGTAGCACTCGCCGTTGTTGGCGCAGGGTGCGCCGTAGCAGGCGCTCAGGGTCATCGCGACGGCGCTCGAGCCGAGGATCACTGCCGCTCGTTTGAACCATGGCGGCACGGCTCGAGCGCAGTGCGGACAGCTGCCGGCGGGCGAGGGCAGGAAGGCGCGGCATCGGGGGCAGGGGATCAGCTTGGTCATGCCTCACCAACGGCCCTACGGCGCTGGACTTACACCCCGATCGACCACGTCGGGCTGCGCGCGACCGAAGCGGAGCGGATCGCGCCCGGGGCGGCCCACCCAGTAGCTCGCGCGACCGCCGAAGACCCATACGTCGCCGAACACGTGTAGCTCGGCGTCGCCGCCCGCCAGAGCGACGGCGCGGCGGCCGCGCAGCACATAGCCCGTCGCTCCTCCCACGCAGCCCATCGCGTCCGCTGGCCACAGCCCAACGAAGAGCCGCGGGTCCTCGCGATACCGGCAGACGCCGACCGCGCCACCCTCACCGTCGAGCTCTGGATGACAGCTCCGCAGGCGCTCCCACGGCTGGACCGGCGGGTCGTCGACGCAGTCGCTCTCCTCGAACGGGATCGCGGCCGCGAGCTCATCGGCCGTCCTTCCAAGCCAGGCGGGCGCTCCGTGTTCGCCGAGCACCGACAGGCTCGCACACCGCCAGCCCTCAGGGTGGTCGCCGCCTGCGGTCAGGGGCACGTACACGGATGCGGCAGAAGCGCAGGGCGCCGGGGTCACTCCGGGCACCGCCAGCGAGACCCGAAGCTCGCTGCGAGGCCCGGGGCAGAGGCTGTCCTCTTCATCCATCGAGCCGATCACCGGATCCATAGCGAGCGCGCCGGCGCTCGAGCGAACGAGCGGCCCCACCTCCACGAGTTCCTCGACCGACGGAGCGCTCCCATAGGTCTCCTCGGACGCCTCGATCTCGGGCAGCAAGCGCGGTCCGAGGAGCCGGACGAGGTTAGGGAGCGGGGCCTGCCCAACGAGCGTCCCGTCCCGCTCCCAGACCCCGACGCGACGGGTTCCGCGCGCGGCCATGCGCACGCCGCAGCCCACCCACGAAACGTCGTGCAACGCGTCGATCCCACCCGCATCAAAGCGCTCCAGCGCCCACGGCTCGTTCGAAGTGTCGAGCACGAGCAGCTGATCCCGCGTAGCCCCGAGCAGCACCAAGCCCGCCAGCAGACTCGCACTCGTACTCGGCGACGGCCTCGCACTCGGCGACGGACTCCGACTCGTACTCGGACTCGGCGACGGACTCGTACTCGGACTCGCACTCGGCGACGGCGACGCATTCGGCGACGGCCTCGCACTCGCTGACGGGGCGCGCACAGAGCGACCACCGGGGTCATCACAACCGAGCATCGCCAGGGTCAGGACGAGAAACGCACGAAGCATCGCCTCTCCGGGATACCCTCTCGCCATGGCGGACGGGAAGGCATGCGTATGCCCCATGTCTCGGAGACAGCGATGCGCCTCTTCATGACCGAGCTGACGTTTCCGACCGAACGAGCCCGCGAACTCGTGGACATCACCGAGCTTGCCCGCAGCGCGGTGCGGGAGTCTCGCGTGCATTCGGGCTCTTGTGCCCTCTATGCCCAAGGCGCGACGGCGGCGTTGATGATCCAGGAGAACGACGACCCGAACATCGCGCTCGACGTGCTCGAATGCCTCGATGGACTCGTGCCGGCTGGGCGGTGGCGCCACGATCGGGTCGACGACAACGGGGCGGCGCACATCCAGGCGGGCATCATCAGGCCGAGCGAGACGATCCCCATCCGAGACGGGCGCCTCGCGCTCAGCACGTGGCAAAACGTCTTCTTTTGCGACTTCGACGGCCCTCGTGCGAGGCGCACGGTGCTCGTGACCATCACGGGTGAAGACGCCTGAACGAGCTGGATGCGGCCGGATCGCTCCCCGTGCGTTCCACTCTAGGTTGACGCCAGGTCCACAAGTCAACAGGACGTCCCCGGATGGGTAGTGGGGCGCGAGGTGCACGGCACTCGTGATTGTCACGGGTGAAGACGCCTGAACGGCTGGGTGTGGCCGGGTTTCGGTTCGCTTGGTGCACGCTAGGTTGACGTCAAGTCAACAAGTCAACACTACGTCCCCGGGTCAGTGGGGACAGGTGCCGGAGCCCGACCAGCCATGTTGGGTGCTCGATGAGCCTTCGGTCCAGTAGCCGCTGAAGCTCGTTGCGGTCTCGAAGGTCAGGACCACGGTGCCGCTGCGTGAGCTGTTGGTGCGGCCCCACGTGCCTCGCCACTCCCAGCCGCTGCCCCGGCGATGTAGACGGCCACGAAGGGTCTTGCTCTGGTTGCCATACCAGCCCTCCGACCAGTGGATCGCGCCGTAGCTCGATGACCAGTCGCAGGAGAGGTCAGGTCGGGCGACATTCGGTTCGCCCGGCCGACCGCCCCGGGGAGATGAGCCGCCGCTGGGCGAGCTGCCGCCGCTGGGCGCGCGGCCGGGTGAGGCGCCGGGACTGACGTCGAAGCCGGTTCCGCCTGTCGCGGTGCGGAAGCCTCCGCCGGTGACGCGGCCACGAGCGGTGCCGGCTTGCGCCGCCGGGAGGGCGCGGGCGTAGGCGGCCGGCGAGGGGGTCGACATCATCGGCAGGCCTCGGTAGGTCGCGCCGGCGAAGGGACAGCCGAGCCTTCGGGACGCTTGCTCTCCCGCCTCGATGGCGCGGCGGAGGGAGCCCCGTGCGCGTTGCTCTTCGTTGGTGTTTCCGCGCTGGATGGACGTGTGCCCCCGGCCGAAGTGGAAGCCGACGTCGACCACCGAGGCGTCGCAGGTCGAGTCCCGCTGCAGGCGCCCCGTACGAGCGCTCAAGAAGACGCTGACGGCTGATCGGAGGTTCTGGTGAAGCTGGCGAATCTCGCGGTGGGCCTGAACCCGGCTCATGCCTCCGATGCGCGATGCGAGTTGGTCGATCCGTCGCTCGAGGGCTGCGTACGGAGCCGGGTCGTAGGGCGGCGTGGCGAGGGCGCCGCGGAAGGCGGCGACGTGGGCTCGCGCTCGGGCGAGGTCGCCGCCGATCTCAGCCGAGTTCGCGGCCGTGACGCCGCCGTCCGAGTCCACGATGCCGGCCGCCCAGCCGAGGTTGATGCCGGCGTCGAGCAGATGCTGCTGAGCCGCCGCGGTCTGCGCGTGTGACGTGGCGGGAAGGGCGAGCCCGGCGAGCACCGATGAGAGGACGACGATGGCGAGGCGAGAGTCGAGACGCATGGAAGACAAGAGACGTTCGGCGGTCCAGCACATTCACAGAGGGTACCAAGGCGCTCGCTCGCCGCGCCGGACCGTGCTCCCGCTCGTCGCGTCGATTCCGTCTCGCTTCCGTGCTGGTCAGCGTGGCGTGCCTCTGGGCCGGGGTCGGAGATGCCTTGCGTCAGCCCTTCGATGCCTGCAGAACGCACACGGTATGTTTACGTGGGGCGGGTTAGGGGGCGCTGGCTTCGGGGATCCTTCGTTCATCGACGCTGCGTTCGAGGACGGCGCGTCCATAGACGGTGGGTTCATGGACCGCGCAACGTTGCCACGACAGCCACAGGTTTGCGGCCCGGATGAGGCTTGTTTCCGCGGGGGCGAGGCGGACCGATGACGCTCGAGGGTGAGCGCGAGTCTCCGCCGGTGCGAGGCGTGCCGATGACTCTCGAGGGTGAGCGCGAGAGAGCGCCGGCCCACCCGCCGGCCTGCGAGAGGTGCGGTACGTACGCGGAGTTGACGCCGGTGGGCGGGCGCGAGCTCTGCGAAGACTGCCGCGGCCGTCAGCACCCAGCGGTTGCGCAGCCGCTCGCCGTCGACTCGCTCCTGGGCGGTGCGTTCACGCTTCTCTGGCAGCTCGGCTGGCGGGTGCCGGCGCTGATCATGCTCGCGGATCTGCCATGGGCGGTGCTCTGGGTCCTCTGGGCACAGGACCTGACGGGTCCCGCCGGTCAGCTCTTCGACGTAGGGGTGGGCATGGTGTTCGGCCCGCTCGCCGAAGTGGCCATCGCCTACCTGGTGGTGAAGCACGTGCACGGGGGGGAACGCTCTGTGGTGGAGGCCCTGAAGCTCGCGCTCCTCCGGCTCCCCGCCACGGTTGCGACCGGCGTGCTCGTGTTGATGGCGTTCTACACCGGGCTTCTCTGCTGCATCCTGCCAGCGCTCATCATCGGTCCGGCCCTCAGCATTGCGTTGGTCACGGCCGGCCTCGAGGGGGTAGGCCCTGTCGAGGCGGTGCGGCGGAGCTGGCGGCGAACGAAGGGCTTTCGCGCTCACATCTTCATGGCGAACGTAGCCGTGAATTTCGCCCGCAAAGGCGCGGACTGGAGCCTCGGGCTCTTCGAGGAGTGGTTCTGGGGCCTCGCGTTCTGGAGCGAGTTGAGCGCGGATGTATGGCAGATCGCCTCCAACACCGTTGTGTTCGTGCTGACCCTCACGCTCTATCAGGTGGCCTGGCTCCCGGCGCGCATGATCCCCTCGACGATCTACCTGAAGCTCACCCGTGCAGATCCGGATCACATCGAGCGCGCGTCTCCGGATGACGCGGTCGACCCCGCCGCGTAGCGCTTTGCTCTCCGCCCTCCCGAACGCAGAGCTCGGATTTCGGCGTCGGCGTCCCCGAGAACGAGCAGCTCCCGCTGGTCCGCAGGCCTGCATCATGGCACGCTCTGCTCCTTGGGGGTTCCATGAGACAGATGTTCCTGGTCGCGTGCGTCGCATTCTCGCTGACCGCTTGCACGGGGGCCGGCGAGATCGGAGACGAGTGTGCCGTGCCTGGCGGCTCCGGCGAGTGCGTCGACGGCGCGGTCTGCCACGACCGTGGGTCCCCCGACGCGCCGGGGGTGTGCCGGGTGCGTTGCAGCGATGATCGCGATTGCCCTGGAGGCGGCTCCTGCGAGGACGTCTCCGATGTCGACGGCGACGTCAAAGGCTGCGTCTGAGTTCGACGTGACGCAGCCGGGCACGGCTTCTCGCGGGCCTACGAGCTGCTCCCGCGGCGCCCTGGCGAGCACGGAGCGCTTGGGTAGGGCTCGCGCGCGCCATGCCCGCGAGCACCATGCCCGCGAGCACCACAAGCCGTTCGCCTCAGCGCTTCTCCAGCACCTGCGCCAGGTACGCCGTCACGACGCTCTCCAGGCCCCAGATGAAGGGCAGGGCGCTCAGCTCCCGCTCGCCGAAGAGTGCGCCTCGCTCGCCTTCGAAGACCGGCGCCGTCGCCAACGCCTCGAGCGTGGGTTCGTCCACGAGGACCTCGAAGAGGGAGTAACGGAAGCCCGCCGGTTCGACGGTCGCGGTCAGCACGTGCCGGGTTGGTGCGGCGGTGAGGCGGTCCGCCGCCGCCCCGAGCTCTTCGCGTAGCTCCCGGCCTAGCGCCTCGAGGAGAGTCTCGCCCTCCTCGATCGCGCCACCGAAGAAGGAGTAGCCGAGCGGGTGTGGCTCGTACGCCGCATCTTTCTGCTGAACGAAGAACCGCCTGCGTTCCGGCGTCGTGACGATCACTCCGACCGCGTGGTGTTGCCCTTGGCTCACAGGGTGGACGCTAGCGAAGGCCCACGAGCGCGGCCACCGCGGGCGCCTTCTCGAGGTAGAGGAGGGGGGACGCTCTTCTTCGATTTCGTCTCAACGAACGAGAGTCGCTCTTCTCCTCGTCCCATCAAGGCGGTAGGTAGTCGGCTCTTCGGTCTCGCCGATCCGCCTGGATACCGCGAGCGTCGTCTTGCCCCCACGGTCCCCTGCCCATGCGGGCGGTGGTCATGAAGAGCAGCGGCCGCCCATGGTCGGCTCAGGCCGCCCGCGCTATTTCGCGGCGAGCGGGGGCCAGCCACGGGCGGCGCGCGCGTGGTTGACGGCGTCGACGACCGCTCGAGCGACCGACCGGTCTTGATCGCTCTGCAGCCGATAGATCGGGGAGCCCTTGCCGGGGCCGAGGATCCCAAAGCTCTTGGCGGTGAGGATGAAGTCTTGCAGCTGATAGATGTGGAACCGGCCGGTGGTGCTCTGGCCGAACGCCTCGAGCACCGTTCCGTCGAACCCGATGACCCCACTGCCGATCCAATACTCTTGCATCTGTAGACACTACCGCAGGAGCGGTCGCCCCGGGTCGGGCCCTTCACTCGACCGTTTCGACGGCCCGCTTTGGTCGCCGTGCGGAGCCGAGAACGAGTGTCCCGACGGGCCGCCTTTCGTCTCCCGGCTCGAAGCATCTATCCTCCGGGCGGCGTGCCCGCCGGTTCAGATTTCACATCGCGACTGCTCGCGCTCCTCGGCCTCGATTTCGACTTCTCTGGGAGCTTCGCTGGGGAGCCGCTGAGCCGAATCACAGAGGGGCTCTTTG
>Ga0114933_10006737_pt1 | contig 10118 bp, 3 predicted proteins | sample 4SBtaG_FD_89691 | JGI IMG/M metagenome (GOLD analysis project Ga0114933, IMG submission 89691) | Deep subsurface microbial communities from Kolumbo volcano to uncover new lineages of life (NeLLi) - 4SBTROV12_W25 metaG | ecosystem: Environmental > Aquatic > Marine > Volcanic | place: Kolumbo... | reverse complement strand
TTATCTTCTGCAAATTCGTCACCCGCATTACCTGAATCGTTCATGGGAACATCGATCCATTTCGAATCATAAAGCGAATCTGATAAGCGGATGTAGCTTCCAGGCTCAACGATCTGATATTGGAGAGTCGCAGAACTGACTGTATCGGCATCAGTAATGAGTGCAGTTATAGTGACCAAATCACCTTCGGACGGTTGCTTGGGCAGGTGCTCTAACTTCCGAATCTGAGGAGGAGAATTAACAGAAAATACGGTATTTGGAAATCCAGGGCTCGGTCCTTCTCCGGCCGAAGTATTCACTTGAAGAATCGCATCAAAGAAAGCATCAGAGCTTCCGTTCAGTGAGCCATTCAAGAGTTGTACACATAAGACATTCTCTCCTTCGACTAAAAGACCTCCAAAGTTGGCAACTGGGTACTCTTCAAAGCTTTTATTTTCACCTGAACTGTTCGCTGTCGCATCGTGGCCCAACTCTGGTCCAGAAACATTAGTCGAAGCAATGTGCTTACCATTGATCCAGGCATTAAAACCATCATCTATCTGAGCACTCAATAGAAGAGATCCAATCTGGGCAGGATTATCAATATTAAATGACTTACGGAAATAAACGGTCGAATAATTTCCTCTCATATCAGAAAGGTTAGTATTTAAAAATCCTTCCCCAAATCCAATGGACGCTTCACCTTCTGCCCAGTCAGAATCATCAAAATTGATCTGACGCCATGCACCGTTCGCGGCCGAAGGTTCAGTGACTCCTTTAAATAGTTTCCAGCTTGATCCACCGGCAATGAGAGTTGACCCATCACCTCCAGCAGTTCCGACGGAAGATCGCCAATTGCCTCCGAGATCATTCTCTAACCCAGGATTAATTAATTCAATTGAATATCCAGGGCTCGAACCAACTACTGGCCAAGGGAACCCAGCCTGGTAGTCCACCTCATCCACTATTCTATCAGTTAAATCACGTAAACGAACATTTTCCCCTTCATTGGACAGGCTACCATTCCATGGGCCAAGAGAATTCACGCCCCACTCGGAAAGTATTGTCTGTGGATCTTCAGCAACTACAAGATATCCTCCTGCCTGAATATTCGCACCATTAGGAAAAGTATAATTGACCGCCGATGAGAATCGCCAACCTGACAGGTCAATAGCAGAATCTGTAGGATTGTATAATTCAATGAATTCCGCACGGACCGTCTTGTCTGGAACATCATAATGAATTTCATTAATGACGATTTCTGAAACGTTCGAGTCAGTGGTCTCAAACTGTTCAGTCTTACTGGCCCATACTACACCGCCAGCGTTACTAGCGAAGGTCCGGTAAAAATATTTTGTCAGTGGATCCAGACCGCTTACAAAAAATGAAAAGTCCCCGCCCCTAGTTCCTATGTTAACTGAACGGGCCCAGGCCGAGGGATCTGTTCCGCCATCAGTGGATCCAAAATAAAATGTGATTGATGGGTCACTTCCTCCCGAATCCGTGATCGTTCCTCGGAGATTGGCCGTGCTACCAGAAATATTACTTACAGTTCGATTAGAAACTACTGGTGGTGATATCTTATCGGTGAGGAAAGAACCTGAAAATTCTGACCAGCCCGATCCCCCTGAATTCTGTGCGAATGCCCTGAAGAAATACTGCGTGCTCTGTAGAAGACCAGAAACAGAAACGTCAGCTACGCCTGACTGGGAACCAAGACTCTTGGACAATTCCCATCCAGCAGGAACTTTTCCACCATCTGAACGTCCATAATAAATAATGACCTCCGGGTCCTCTCCCCCAGTGACTGTGACCTGGCTCCCCAATGTGACAGATGTGGCATCGATGCCAGACACTGCGAGATTAACGATTGAGGGAGGAGCTACTCTCGTTTTAAAAGACAACGAATCAGGAGACCAAGACTCACCAGCAGAATTGGATGCTAATGCGCGAAAAAAATATTCACTCCCAGGTTCCAGACCATTAAGCTGAGCCGAAAAGGAAGCGCTGTATTTGCCTGGTAAGGTAACACTATTTCCCCAGCCCTGCTCATCAGTCCCAGCATCAGATTTGCCATAATAAAACGCAATTGCCGGTTCATCATTTCCAATACTGGTGACTCGTCCTCTAATTCTTGCCGAATCAGAACGGATTAATGTTGCTGATTGTAACTCAACTGAAGCCAAGTCAGGATCTTCGATCCCAACTATCTGAATGCCGTGAAATCCAGAATTTGAACTTCCTCGGATCAGATTCAGTGTCTGGGAATCTCCGGTCAAACCTTCGAATAGGGCATAATTGGAACGTGGGTTTCCGTTCCCGGTGTCCGTTGTCCTTTTATACTGCGCCGGGAAATTACCTCCCTGTTGAGAAAGTGTTCGAAACGAATAGGTCTGACCACCCTCAAGCTCTATTTTTCCTGTCCGGTCATTGCCATCACTCCCGAAATAAACGTAAAGATCATAGGAACCCGTGAAGGTATTGTTGATACCATTTATAATAATCTGAGCAGATCCTCCGGCTCCGATCGCATCAATGTATCCATTCATGAGTTGATTATCCCCATTACTTACACCATTATTTGTGTTCCAAGTTCCGTTCGAGCTCCAATCAACTTTGACTCCTCTATTACTGATGGAGCCATTCGCTCCGGTCTGAGCATCGGCGCCTCCATCAGTACTTATCCAGCCAGAAGATGGGACAATGCCAGCCACTGTCGTTTCGTCCATAGCAGTATTATCACGGTCACTGTTAAAACTAAAACCTATCGAATCGGCAATTACCGGTAAGACTGAAAGAACAAAAAGAAATGAGATTATGAAGAGCTGCTTAATTTTCATTGGGGGAGTCTTTAGAGTCATTCTTCCCCAGTCCTATGGAAATATTCGATCTTCTGTAGGCTTTGGGGGATCCTGCGCACCAATAAGTTACACCTAAAATAATGAATTGCGAGAGACTAAAAAACAGAACATGCCTTCACTCCTTAGAGAAAAGGGCTGTTCTGAAAATCTGTAGCCTTTGGTCCGAAATTCTATCCTACTCGTCGTCAGTCTCCTCGGCACGAAAAAATAGCTCCCTTGCTTCAGGCATTGGGCTTTCAAAGGGACCATAAGTCGTCGTATCGCCATCTGATATGATACTGTCATCAAGGTCAAAGTCCCAACTCTTGAGATCTTCGGAAACGTATAATGCGTAGGTCTGATTTGGCTTGGAATTCCAAGTCAGGGTAAACTCATCGCTCTGGGCATTGTACAAAATCTCTGTCATCTCGAAAGGAGTTCCAGGCCCGAGACGAACGATTTGTATTGCATGAATTCCCGAATTACTCGAACCACGATTAATCTGCACAGAAAAGTCCGGAGAGCTTTGATCCCTGAAGACACAATAATTTGATGGCGGATTTGTGCCTTCCTCGTCCTCGGTAAGAACATAATCAAATTCTGGGTCAAATGCACCCTTGTTGGAATCAGTGTTAAAAGAGAAGGTCTGACCAGCGGTCGTACTCTCGACCTCACCGGTCCTGCCATTTCCATCACTTCCAAAGTAAACATAAACGTCATAGGAAGAAAATGAGATGCCCTTAAAGTCGACCGTAGCAAAGCCACCGGCGCCAATATTATCAATGTAACCATTAATGAGTTTGGCGTCCGGGCTATCAAAACCGTTCGTCGTGTTCCAAGTCCCGTTAGATGCCCAGTCCACAGTGACTCCGGAGTCACCTCCACTATCATCGACCAAAACACCAGAGACAGGACTAATGATATCAGCCTGAGAACCACTGGCCCCTGCCTGTGCACCAGCACCACCATCACTGTTATTCCAGTTCAACTGGGCCACTTCAGGTAAGCCGGCAATCTCGTCAGCTCCCAACTCAGCATCTGTTCCACGGTCACTATTGAAATTAATCCCAATCTTGGTCCCGCCACCAGCTCCTGATTCGTCATCTGCCGGATCCAATGGATCAAGACCAAGGGCAATCTCAACAGAATCTGATGTGCCTCCACCATCCGTATCCTCCTTAGTAGGATCAGTCTCAACCTCTTCAGCATCGGTGAGCTTGTCACCATCAGTGTCAGCATTATTAGGATCGGTGACGTAAGGGTTCGGCTCAACTTCAGATCCATCATTTAAAGTATCACCGTCAGTGTCCGCCTTATTGGGGTCTGATCCGGTGTCAGTCAGACTGACAAAAGTTCCGGTATTTGTTTCCGCGCTATCATTTAGACCATCATTGTCAGAGTCAGCATCCTGTGGACTCGTACGAGCAACAAATTCCTCCAAATTAGTAAGACCATCCTGATCCGGATCACCTTCAGGTCCATTATTAGGATCGACGTCCCCATTATCCTCTGGATCAAGATCGTTGTTTTCTTCCCACTCGTCAGGTAAGCCGTCTTCGTCTGTGTCCTCCCTTGGACCTCCCGGTAAGAGGACTCCACTAGCAAGATTAGCAATGGCCTCATCGGATAAAGCAATGTCCCAAACCGCAACCTCGTCAATGGATCCATTGAACCAATTACCAGAACCATCATAAACTCCACCTCCACCAATATTGAAATTGAATCCGGAAGTCGGAAGAGGTACTGGAGATCCTCCAGAACCTGCCAATTCCCCATCAATATAAACTAATTGTCCCTCAACGGTTCCCTTCACCGCGATATGCCTCCATCCATCACTCGTTGGCCCAAAACTCACATTAACTGCACCCGCAGTGACAGTCCACAACTGTATCTGGCTTGCATTAATCATACCAAATTCGACCAAATCATTTTGCCCGAACAAACCCGTACGATTTCCCTGGGAAGCAGTAAAATTGACCCAACCTGACATCGTAAATTCGGTCTTCTCATTTAGTAATGGAGCCTCACTTGATACATAATCGTCAATGCCGTCGAATTGAATCGCGAAACCGGAATGTCCAGTCACATATTCTGGGTCACCATAAACGATTCCGTTATAATCACCTCTGAGGTCAGCCGTCTCATTTGCCCCCTGATCATCAAAGTTCCAATAAGCGATCGGAGGTTCGATTTCAGGGATATCAGGAAAACTATCCCCATCTAAGGGATCAGTGCCTGCCTCGATCTCGTCCGCATCGGAAAATTTATCACCATCAGTATCCTCATTAAGTGGACTCGTTCCAATCTCGACTTCTGCACCGTCAAGTAATCCATCCGTATCAGAATCTTCCAATTTGGGGTCCGTTCCTGTATTTGTGGCACTGACAAAGACACCCGTATTGGTCTCAACATTATCGTTCAAATCATCATTGTCAGTATCGACGTCTTGAGGGTCCGTTCCATTCTCATACTCATCAATATTAGTGACACCGTCCTGATCAGGATCACCCTCAGCGCCATTATTTACATCTACCTCTCCATTATCTTCCGGGTCCAAATCATTATTTATCTCCCAGGTATCAGGTAACCCATCCTCATCATCGTCGAAAATTTGTACCGACACGATCTGGATACCATGAATGCCTGAGTTATTACTTCCGCGGATGATCTGAATGGTTTGAGTGTCGCCACTGAGTCCTTCAAAAACTGCATAATTGGCTTGGGGATTCCCATCACCAGTGTCCTCAGTCCTCACATAGTTCGTAGGAAACCCTCCACCCTGCTGAGAAAAAGTAGAATAGGAATACGCTTCCCCGTCTTGCAGTGAAACTTTACCTGTCCTAGCGTTCCCATCACTACCAAAATAAACGTAGATATCGTAATTTTCACCAAAGGTGAAAGAATCAATACTACTGATGTTTACATCGGCATATCCACCAGCACCAACTGCATCGATGTAACCGTTCATTATTTGATTGTCCCCATTACTGACACCATTGTTGGTGTTCCAGGTTCCATTACAACTCCACTCAACCGTGACTCCACTATTGCTTATGGATCCGTTCGCGCCTCCTTGAGCATCCGCGCCTCCATCTGTACTTACCCAGCCAGGAGATGGCACAATACCAGCCACTGTCGTTTCGTCCATGGGGGTATTATCGCGGTCACTATTAAAACTGAAGCCAATCGAATCCTGAGCAAAGACATACGCAGAAGAGACGAGTAAGATAAAAATTGTAGAAGTAAGTGCTTTCATAGTAGCTATTTTAACTATTATTTTCTCATATTGCCCCATAACGGACAAGACTTTAGCTATGAAATTCTTGTCCCTTGCACGATTCAAACTGCGCCATAAACTATTCACCCGTGAAAATGAATGAAATTTTAGCCGAAGCCGCAAATAATGCCCGTGGATTAGCCATTGACGCTATTCATAAATGCTCATCTGGTCATCTGGGACTACCACTCGGTGCTGCGGAGATTGGAGCCGTATTATATGGGGAATCACTTCAATACAATCCAGCTGATCCTAAATGGATTAATAGAGACAGGTTCATCCTCTCTGCTGGGCACGGATCCATGTTTCTTTACAGTTGGCTACACTTGTCGGGGTATGATCTTCCTCTCGAAGAGGTCATAAATTTCCGCCAACTCGGTAGCAAGACTCCGGGTCACCCAGAATTTGGTGAGACTCCTGGAGTCGAAGCCACGACTGGACCGCTCGGACAAGGGATCGGCAATGCTGTCGGTTATGCCGTGTCTGGCAAGATGGCGGCAGCTCGATTCAATACGGAAAGTCATAAAATTATTGACCATCATGTTTTCGCTCTTGCTGGTGACGGTTGTCTTCAGGAAGGAGTCGCAGCTGAAGCCGCGGCATTTGCCGGCCACTTTAATCTAGATAATCTCATACTACTTTATGATTCCAATGACGTGACGCTAGATGCGATGGCCGTGAAGACCCAGACCGAGGACACAAGTGCTCGGTTCGATGCGATGGGTTGGGACACAAATACAATTGATGGGCATGATTTAGACGCAATTAATGACGCAATAACAAAAGCCAAGTCCGATGACAATGGGAAGCCCAAATTAATCATCTGCAAAACAGAAATTGGAAGAGGAATCCCCGAAGTGGCAGGAACGGCCGCTGGTCACGGAGAAGGTGGAGCAAAATTCGCGGAATCAGCGAGGTCAGGACTTGGGCTACCAGAAGAAACTTTCCATGTCTCAGAAAGTGTCAGTTCCTACTTTACGGAACATGCCAAAGGTCTTGCTGAAAAATACGATGAATGGAAAATAAAATTTAGCGAGTGGAGCTCAGCGAACCCCGAAATGGCGCAATTACTTTCGGATGGCATCAGCGGTAAAGTTCCTGAAAATCTCATGGATCTGGTCCCGGCCTTTGATCCTGGAACCAAACTTGCTACTAGGGCAGCTGGGGGTGAAGTTCTTCAGCCAATCGCTGAGGCCATGCCCATGCTCGTATCGGGAAGTGCTGACCTTTACGGATCAACTAAGAATTACATCAAATCAGCAAAAGACTTTGAACCACAAAATGATAACCCTGAAGGTCGCAATATATGGTTTGGAATCAGGGAGCATGGAATGGGCTCAATTATGAACGGAATTGCCTATGATGGCATCTTTCGTGCGAGCGGAGCCACTTTTGCTGTTTTTGCAGATTATATGAGACCCTCTATCAGGCTCGCGGCACTGGCTCATCTCCCAACCATTTATATCTTCACTCATGATTCTGTCGGGGTCGGCGAAGATGGCCCAACGCATCAGCCCGTCGAAACTGTGTCCGGACTCAGGGTCATCCCCGGACTCGATGTGATTCGTCCTGCAGATACCGAAGAAACTGCAGCTGCCTTTGTCGGTGCTCTGCAACGAGGGAACGGGCCAACTGCCCTAATGCTAACGAGACAGGGAATACCTAATATGGATGAAATCAGTCCTGAAGATCGTCGGTCCGGAACGCTCAGAGGAGGCTACATCGCAAAGAAAGAAGAAGGTGATTTGACAACGATACTCCTAGCCAGTGGTAGCGAGGTTCAACATGCCATGTCAGCCGCTGAAAAAATGGGCCATGGGGTCCGGGTCGTATCAATGCCATGCTTCGAACGATTTGATAGAGAGACTCAGGAATATCGCGAAGAAATTCTCCCGAGTTCCTGCACAAAAAGAATCGCTATCGAAGCCGGTGTCAGTGGACTGTGGTGGAAGTATGTTGGAGATGAAGGTAAAGTCATTGGCATTGACCGTTTTGGTATCAGTGCGCCTGGAGGAACTGTCATGACTGAACTTTCAATGACGCCTGAGGCTCTTATCGAAGCAGCTCAATAAGAACTCAGTTTTGCTTGGAACCTAGGAGTCCCATCGATCCGAGCCAGTCCGCACAACGGTCAGGCCAAGTATGTACCGGATCATTTGACTTTCTCATGCCATATCCGTGCCCGCCCTTCGAGTAGATATGTAATTCTCCAACGACTCCATTTTTCTTGAGAGCAGCATAGAGGAGAGCCGAATAATAGGCCCGGTCCGAGTCGTCATGAGTAATCGCGATGAAGGTTGGCGGAGTATTCTTGTCTATATCAACAAGATCCGATAACTTATCCTTGTTCTTCTTATCACCCAGATATGCCGGATAAATTGGTATCAGAAAATCAGGCCGAGAACTTAGGTCATCCGCATCATCGATCCTGTCATAGGTTTTATCCTCATAATGGGTCCCACTCATGACTGCAAGATGGCCCCCCGCAGAGAATCCGAGAACACCTATCCTGTCTGGATCAATGCCCCAGAAACTAGACTTTGAGCGCACGATTCGGATGGCTCTTTGAGCATCCTGAAGCGGTAATGCGTGCGGTTTTTCAGGATCACGACGAGGGACACGGTACTTAAGTATGAAGGCGGAAACGCCTAAAGAATTGAACCATTCTGCGATCTCAGTCCCTTCATGGGTCCATGCCAAAATGTTATATCCTCCGCCCGGAAAAATAATTACAGAAGCCCCATTGGACTTGTCTTTCGGAGCCTTGTAAACGGTAATGGAAGGAGTATCAACGTACGCGATCCTCATTTTTCCAACCTTATCGATCGTCGTTGGTTTCTTTCTTTTCTCAATCCCTTCCGGCTCATCAGGAACAGCACCTGACGGCCAAAGATTGATTACTTGGTTTTCGTCCTCAGCCAGTGACGCGATCGAAAGAGAAAAAATAATGAACAGTGAATAAAATAAATGAATAGCTGATAGCATCATAAATAAAATATTGATCCCTAGTAAAATAGGAAAAATTTAATCAACTTTGGGAGAGCTTAAATTTAATTGTTTGGCACAGAATTCTAGCTGCATACTCAACCATGATTTCCCTTCCTTAGGAACAGGCAATTCATTTCTGCCTCCTCCAACCGCAATGCAAGGAATCTTAAGTTCATTAGCTCTGTCCCGAATCATCAGAGCATTGATTGGGTGATGAATCTTGTCTTTCTTTGGAGCATTAGAATAAATGAATAGTGGGGCCTCTCCCGAATCCATGTACTTCATGACTAATGAATCGGTCCCTAAAGGCTGAACGTGCCCAATGGCAACCTGAGCCTTAGAACTGAGCCTTAAAACAGGATCCTTGGAATCTGACAAGGCAAGATCATCGCTATAGGCGAGCCATTGACTGATCAGAGCTCCAGCTGAAGCTCCTCCAACGCAGATCTTATCTGGATCAATGTTCCATTCTTTAGCATTGTAGCGGATGAACTGGATGGCTCGACCACAATGACGCATAATTTTAAGATACTCGTTCCTAGAACTCTTATGCTCAGGCTCTTCCTTGGAGACATAATCATTCGCTACGTACTCATCTAGCATACCATTTCTTAGAACATCATTCTTGCGATCAATGAAAGGGTAATTACAACTCACAACGGCGTATCCATTTTCAAGATAAGCCCTGATCATTTTACCTCCATTTTTTCTGACACTCTTTTTGTCACCTCCACTGAAGCCTCCACCATGAAACCATACATAGACTGGCGAAGGATCATCTGAAACTTTGGCCGGATAATAATCCAACACATTGCGCTTGTGCTTGTCAGAGTAACGAATATCCAATTCTTTCTTGAACCCATCATCCTTGTCCTCTTCATTGCCCTTGTCCTGACTCCTTCCCTTCCTCATCTCTTTGAGATGAGCCATGAGCTCAGTATACGTTAATACTCCGTCATTATTAGTATCTGATTGAGGAAACCTCTTGAAATAGGCTCTGATCCTCTCCTCGTTTTCAGAGCTCGGTTCTGCAC
>Ga0114933_10006734_pt1 | contig 10124 bp, 6 predicted proteins | sample 4SBtaG_FD_89691 | JGI IMG/M metagenome (GOLD analysis project Ga0114933, IMG submission 89691) | Deep subsurface microbial communities from Kolumbo volcano to uncover new lineages of life (NeLLi) - 4SBTROV12_W25 metaG | ecosystem: Environmental > Aquatic > Marine > Volcanic | place: Kolumbo... | reverse complement strand
AGTTGATACCCAACTGGAATCGGGTGGTCCTTATCATATCGGAAATCGTCAAGGATGCTACGGGCCGGATAGGGTAGGGCAATTCCGATTTCAAATCCGCTTGCAATGACATCTGTCGGCCAGGATTGCAGGATTTTGCGGGCGTTCGCAATATCCTTGACCACGTTGTATTCGAGAAATCGTGTGTTCTTGCCGATCGCGGTAAACGCTCCAGCCATGATTTCGACGCGTTTTACTTTCTTTTCAATTAATGCCATACCATCAAGTGAAGAATAGTCGTCCGCCTTGCTCTCCATTAGACGGGCAAGGTTAGTTGAGAATCCTACTTGAGCAATAACCACGCTATTGTCCGGTTGCTCGGCGAGCGTGGCTCTTAGGATAGCAGTGGCATTTGGTGCTTGAGTGCCATCAAGTAAGTCGTGTGGATATTTAGGTTTGCCGTTATCTCGTAATCCGGCAAGCACCGTGTACTTACTTTGCTCTGGGGTCATGCCTTTCTTTACGGCACCAATCGGAATGGAAGGGCGTCCGTAGTAGGTGTTAAGTAAGTCAACAAACGGTGCGGCTTGTGGATGATCCTTCGTTACCGTAACGGCCAATAGTTCACATTCTCCACGGTCGGCAAGTGTATGAATCATTGCCAACGCCAGTGCATCATCAATGTCATTACCCATGTCCGTATCGAAAATGAGCTTAACAGGCGCTGGTGGTGCGGCGTATGCCGGTGCCCACGAAAATAGCGACAGGAGTATTAATAGACAATTCAGATTATTCATGTCAGATAATGAGGAGCTAGCGATTGAGTTTTGCATCTAGTTGTTCTTAGATGCTCTTATTAAGTATGCGATGAGATCTTTGATCTCTTCTTTAGTTAGGGTATCAAGCAAGCCGGATGGCATTGGCGAAGTCTTTCCAGAGAAAGTCTTATCAATGTCATCACGATTGACTTCAATCGTTTCCTGAGTGAGGGGATTAACTTCCAGTTTGAGCGTCTTGCTCGAGACACCGACCGGACGCCCTGAAACGGAAGTGCCGTCTGTGAGAACATAAACTGAATAACTGTATTTCGGATCCACGACTTTTGACGGCTCGATGATCGATTCCAGAATCTGAGTCGCGTTAAATCGTTTTGCAATGTTGGTCAAGTCAGGTCCGATTTGACCTCCACGTGTGCCGATTTTATGACATTTCAGGCAGCTACCTGCTGTAAGGGCCCGCACCCCATCCTCATCAGGTCGGTTGCTGCTAAATACAGAGATATCCTTTATTAAGTCTCCCATTTTCCATTGTTGTACGAACGGTCTGTTAGTTGTGAGGTCGCCGGATTCAATCGGTTGGTCGATCTTCTCGATTAGCTCAGCATGAGCCGACTTGTCGTCGTCGGTGAGTATTTCGTAAAAATCTGCACGGATGTTGGTCAGTCGCTCTCGTAGCTGGTGACCACCGATCATCGCTCGAGATCGCAATAGCCAGTTTAGGAAGGCCGCCTTGCTATTATCCGTCCAACCTTCTTGGACGTGCATTAGCATTCTGGCAATACGGAGTTGCTGGTATTGGGTTGAAACTTCATTGAGCAGCGGAATAGAAGATTCTACGATGCCGGGCATCTTTAGGTAGACGAGCAATTCACCGGCCATGTGGTTAATTGATTCATGCTTGCTGGGAAAGAGAGGGCTAATGGCTGCGATCGCAAATTCGGTTTGCTTGTCAGAGGGTTTTCCCAAACGAATAAAGCATAGTTGGTATGCGCGGAGCATGATTAACTGTTGTTTTAACGGGAGCTTTGTTAGGTCAAATCGCTGGAGTGCGTAAAAGACATGTGGTTGATGTTCAGAGACGCCGACTCGGCACAGTGCAATGAGCCCGGTTCCGCATCGTAACGGATTGTCATCATCAAGCACTTTATCCTGCCAATATTCAAACGGTTGCCGCTCCACAGCTTTCATTGCCGAGAATCTCAACCATCGATCATCGCGTCCAAGGACTGGCCATGCTTCCAGATCAGACGTGCTGCCGACTCTCTCCTGATAGCTGTCGTAGAGTTGCCTTCTATTGCGTTCGTGTTTTCCGATGAATACGGATGTGCGGTGTATTTTAGGGCCTATCGAAGTTGGTTCGGTGGATGGATCAACCGTTACGCGATAGAGGCCAGACTGTGAACCGCGACCTCCAGTGATGAAGTAAAGATTGCCATCGGTGCCCACCTCCATATCACAGATATTCAGAGGAGCACCTTCGAGAAATAGTTCGTATTCACCACCGTAGCTCGCTCCAACGGGAATCAGATCAACTAGTAGGATACGTCCGTTTTGCCAATCCGCGGCGTACATTCCTTGCTGAAATCGTTTTGGCCAGTCTAGTGTATGACCAGACACTAATCCTGTTGGGGAACCTAGGCCAAGGTCGAGCGTCGAAGGAAGGCTATCCGCATAGTAAGTAGGCCATTTTCCAGTGCCCCAACGCCATCCGTATTCTCCGCCAGGCACGATATGGTTTATACGTGTTGGACGATACCAGGGTTGTCCAACATCCCATTCCATATCAGCATCAAATGTAAACATCTCTTTGTCGGCATTGAACGCCAGATCGACCTGATTTCGCAGTCCACCGGCGATGACGTGGAATGACTTACCTTCCGGGTCCATGCGCAAGATGTACCCAACACGATCGTCATGACCGGCATCATGTGGATTTGGCAGCAGCCAATCTTTCTGAGCGTTGCGGTATGTAGATGTTTTCGCAATTTCTGCCGGCATGACCACATCATTTCCACAGATCAGATAGATCTGGTTGTCCGGACCGAGTGTGATCTGGTTCATTCCGTGACCGAATCGACTTTTATACTCAAGCGGCAACAATAATTCTTCTTTGTCAAAAGTCCCGTCGCCAGTCGTATCCTGCAATCGATAAAAACCCTGAGAGTTGGTCGCACTGACGTAAATGCTTTCGTGTGCATATAGCACGCCCCGACAATGTTTGAAGGAGTTGTTGATTCTCTTAAATGGAATCTCATCTCCTTCGGTGGAAATGTCCAAATGCCCGACGCCAACATCATCCAGACCAAGGATGATATTACCTTTGTTATCAAACGACATGCTAATCCAGGAGCTTTCGCCATCTTGTGCGGATCTCAGTAATTCGACCTTGAAGCCGGGTTGGACTGTTATGTCTGAGACAGGTGTCGCGGTACGAGTCTCACCAAAGGCACAGGTTGTGTAGAGCACGCCGCAAATCAACAACGCAATTCGATGAGTCATAGCAGTGGTTGTCCAATGAGTCCTAGCAGGTGGTGTTAGGTTTATATTGTAGTACATGGTTTGGAGACATGAATTAGTGGCGCCTGATTGATTTGAACATGGTAGCCTCGTAAAACGAAAGTATTGGACGACGATGAGCGTTCGTTTAGAAACAGCTGCAGATCTAACCATCGTCCTTTATGTTCAATCATCCGTTTTTGTTGTTTCCGCCATTTGAAAAGCGACACCCATCTGATGACTATTCCAGATAATGACCCTATCGTTGCAGTGCCGATGGTCACGCCTTTCGGCGAGACAGACCAAGTCGACTTCGATGCTGCACAGCGAAATGCTGAACGCTGGTGCAAAACGGCCAACAGCGTCTTTATTGTCGGATCGCAATCCGGTGAGGAGTTCATGCTGAGTGAGCCAGAGCGGGTTGATCTGCTGCGTTGTGTAACGGAAGCGCTGGACGGTGACCGCATCACGGCGGGTGGTATCGATGCACCATCGGTAGTCGAGACACTTCGGCAGGCCGAGCGTCATGCCGAAGCCGGAGCAGAAATGGTTCGTTTGCGTTTTCCGAGAATCGAGTCAGAAGTGCTGCCGTATTTCCAACAGGTATTACCGCGATGCCCAGTGCCAGTGTTATTGATGCATCAAAGTAACCCAGCGAGCTTTGGCATTGCAGCAAAACCAGCCGGACCACCGGAGTTACTTGGCGAAATTGCTTCGATGGATGGTGTTTACGGATATGTGACAGATCACGATATGAGATTTGAAGCAAGGGTCCGTCGATTTGTCCCGCAAGATAAACGTTTTTGGATCTGCAACGGCAGTATGATTCTTTCGGGGACCTTAATTGGATGCAATGGAACGACAACGGCATTCTCCAATATTTGGCCGGATGCATTGAAGCAATTGCTCGATCATGGCATGGCTGGCAACTACGCCGCAGGGGAAGCAGTGCAGGAACAGATTAGAAAGATTGATGAAATAATGCTTCCGTACCTGGCCACGGGCATTAAAACGTGCCTCAGCTTAATGGGCTTTGAAGGAATGAGGCCACGGCAGCCGAGTCAGCCAATGGCAGCTGAAGATGTCAGGCGATTGCGGGTGGAAATGGAATTGGCAGGACTTATCTAAAGGGGAGTGATGATGTTCGAACAACACGTAACCCAAATTTCGCGACGAGAGATGATTGCTGTATCCGGTGTCGGCATGACACTTGCAGCGAGTCCATCCTTTGCCCGCCGCCCGTTGAAACCGAAACGGATCGCAGCAATTGCAACCGTTTATCGATATGGGTCACATGCAGACGTAATTCTTGGAAAAGTCCTGGAAGGGTGGAAACAGAATGGTGGCCCGGGACCTGCGTTGGAAATCGCCGGCATGTATGTGGAACAGCAGGGAGATGACGATATGTCAAAACCACTCTGCAAAAAGTATGGCGTACCCATGTTTGACACGATCGAAGGCGCGGTGACCGCCGGAACCGACGGTATTCCTGTCGATGGAGTTATCAGCATTGCGGAGCATGGGAATTACCCGTTTAACGATATTGGTCAGCATTTGTATCCACGTCGTCGCTTCTTCGAGAGCATAACCAAGACGTTCGAAAAGTATGACAAAGTTGTGCCGGTGTTTAATGACAAACATCTTGGTCCAGAGTGGGCAGATGCAAAGTGGATGTATGAAAAGGCGAAGGAGCTAAAGATCCCATTTATGTCGGGATCGTCACTTCCGGTTAGTTATCGAAAACCTGAGTTGGAAGTTCCGCTGGGCACGAGAATTGAATCTGCAGTCGCAGTGGGCTACGACAAACTGGATATCTACGCCAGTCATGCACTCGATTGTTACCAGACGATTGTCGAGCGGCGCAAAGGAGCGGAGCAGGGCGTTAAGAGCGTACAGTATTTCGACGGTGAGGCGATGTGGGATCAGATTGATGCCGGACGCATTGATAAAGAAGTGTTGGAGGCATGCGTGGCGAATCTGTCCAAGGTTACGGATAAAGACATGCGAGAAGATCCAGAGGCTTCGCTGTTTTTGTTTGAATATGTTGACGGTTTCCAGGGTAGTTTGGTGATGCTGCCGCGTACGGTTAATCGAATGGGAACGGCTGTTCGTTTATCGGGAGTCGAGAAACTGTTGGCGACGGAGTTTGAAGAACGCATTGAACCGAGGCATCCACATTTTGCTTATCTGACCAAGGGTATCGAGAGAATGATGCATACCGGTAAACCGATGTACCCGGTTGAGCGATGTTATTTAATCGCCGGGATTCTTGACCGTGCTATCAATTCGCGAGCACAAGATGGTAAGAAGTTTATGACTCCCGAGTTGGAAATCGATTACAAACCGGTTGCCTATCCACATGCACCTCATCCGCCGCTTGATATGGATCCCAGGCGGTAGCCTTTCGCGAGAGGGCGGAGGATACGGGAACTCTGCAAACAATGCCCTCATCCAATTCCCCGTCACCTAATAGCTCCTTGGAATATGGTGAGGTTGCGATGCATGGCATCTTCGGGACACGTGCAAAAACGATCTATGTAACCGCGTGGCACTTACATTAGCTAAAATGAAAAGTAATACACTAGCTATACCGCCGCACCTTTTTGAATCGACTCGAATGAAACTACATATTTTCACCATCGCTACGTTGATCGCTCTGATTGTCACGACAACAGCAGTCGCACAACAGCCCACTAAGCAACCGCCGAAACGAAATCCTAATCCTGCTTTTGCACAGGTTGAAGATGTCCCAGGACTTCCGAGAGTACTGCTGATCGGGGATTCCATTTCGATTGGATATACAGCACATGTACGCGCGATGCTAAAAGGCGTTGCCAATGTCCATAGACCGTTAACGAATTGTGGTCCAACAACAAGAGGATTAGAGAATATTGATGCATGGCTGGGTGATGGCAAATGGGATGTCATTCACTTCAACTGGGGGCTACATGATCTCAAATACATGGGACCGAATAACGAAAATCTTGCTGACCCCAACGACGCCAGCAGTCATCAACAAGTGCCAAGTGATGAATATGAATCCAATCTAAAAACACTTGTAGAGCGAATGCAAGAAACTGGTGCCACATTGATATGGCGTACAACAACACCGGTACCAGAAGGCGCAAAAGGGCGAGTTGTTGGCGACTCTAAAATATACAACGACGTTGCAAAACGAATTATGCGAAAACAGAAGATCGCGATTGATGATCAGTACACTTACTCCATCAGAAAAATCAGTGATTTGCAACGTAAAGCCGATGTCCACTATACGACGGAAGGCTCTATTAAACTGGCAGAACAAGCGACGATTGCGATTAAGAAGGCGCTTAAGAAAGCCAAGTAAACAGAGAGGATCATCAGGGGAAAGTCATTGGTGCGATTCAAGAAACTAGAAGATATCCCGCTGAATGTACTAGTGGACTCTCTGAAGCGGTCCACTGTCGACAAGTTCATTAAGACTTGCGAAAAAGCACTCAAGCCATAACGTATTTGCTGATTCGACGTAGCTAATCTGGCCTCCCCTAAGGGGAATGCCCCGCCCATGCTTCCTAACCGCACTATATTCCAACGAGCTGTTAGGCGACGCGAGAATTGGATGCGGGCATTGTTGGCAGAATTCTCGCATCCTCCGCTAGCGCCTCGTCACACGGGAGTTGCGGTTAGGCCAAGCCTTCCTCAACCGCAGCGTTACTCGTGTCGTAGTGCTTCGATCGGGTCCATCTTTGCAGCGCGGATTGCCGGATAGATGCCGAAGATTACGCCGACGATCACTGAGATGCCAAATGCCAGAGGGATCGACCATGGCACAATGGTCGGAGTTACGTTTTGCACTGCGGATGGTAGCGTGGCCATCATTTCCGGGAATTCCCTGGAAAGCCAGTCGCGGACGTAGTTGATAAACGTTGGACAGAACAATCCACCAACAATTCCAGTTAGTCCGCCGCCAACGGACAATACCACGGTCTCTGTAAGGAACTGGCGTGTGATGTCGTTTTGCTTGGCACCGAGTGCGCGACGTATCCCAATTTCTCGTGTGCGCTCCGTAACAGTCGCCAACATGATGTTCATAATTCCGATACCACCCACGACAAGCGTCACCGCGGCAATCAGTCCCATGAATACCATAAACATCAAGCGGGTTGTGCGTGCCTGTTCGAGTAACTCCAATGGCACGACTACTGCATAGTCTTTGGTCTTATGCAGCTTATTCATGGTACGTTCAATAGCTTCGGCGGTCGCAACAACCTGATCGATGGAATCCACCTGGAAAGTGATTTGGCTTAATTGAACTTCTTCACCCGTTCGCGAGCCGGCGGTTTGAAACAGCACAACATCGCCGATTCGTTGCCAAAATGTCTTAAGTGGTATGTAGATATCACTCGTAAAATCCTGGGCAGCCAGTGAACTTCCGATCCCAGCCATAGCTGTACGTGGTTCCATCACGCCAATGACGACGTATGGAATATCGCGGATACGGATAGCTTTACCGAGTGGGTTTTCAGCGGGAAAGAACCGATTGGCAACTTCACTTGACAGGGCGCAGACATTGGATCGCTGTGAAACGTGGATGTCGGAGATGAATTCACCTCGATTGACTTCGAGCCTCATCATTTCCCGATATTCGGGAGTGCATGCAACGATGTGGCCTTCTACGGTAACGGCGCCGTAATGGGCTTCACGCTTGGTTTCTCGAATCAGGATATGATCCTTAACCGATTCGATTTTAAGCAACGCCTCGACGTCGTCACGTTTGATTCCATATTTTACAAACAGGACTTCAGAATCACCGGAGTTTTCGTCAACGGGCAGTATGCTTCGCAGAATGACATTACGTGCACCTAGCTCTTCGATTTGCCGTTGTGCTTCTAGGCTGATGCCTTCACTGATCGCGAGCAACCAGATTACACTCGCCACACCGACGAAGATACCAAGGATGGTAAGAAGTGAACGGAGCGGATGAAGAAAGAGGCTGTTGATACCGACCCGCCACGTGCGTAGCTGGAAGATCACCATGATTAACGTGTGCCACTTCTTGCTGCTACGTTATCAAGCGAATCCTTGCTGCGATTGTTATTTCCTGCGACCGTAGATGCTGCTGTTTCAGGTAGGTCAGAACGTTTGATAAATCGGAACGGGGTGAGAGCAACTTGATCACCTGGTGTAAGGCCACCGGTCACGATTACCTGGCTGTTATTGTTTGATCCAACAAATACTTCGCGGGGTATCCAGTCGTTCTTTTCGCGAATCAGGCAGAAGAATTGCTCTTCGTGCTCAATGATTGCTGCGAGCGGCACTTGGATCACGCTGGACTTTTCTTCGAAGTAAATTCGAACTTTGCCTCGCATGCCGGGGCGAATTCCAGGTGTGGCTTGTGTGATCTTTACTTCGGTGTGGTATTCAAGCGGTGCACCGTGCCAACGAAGCGGAAAGGGGTAAGCAGCAACTTCGGTAACTTCGCCAATCAGCGTGTTATCAGGGTCAGAGTCCAGTTCGATTCGTGCCAGTTGCTTTGAGGTTACTCGATTAACATGTGATTCGTTGACACGCACATGGATTTCCATGTTATTAATGTCCGGTAGTCGAATGACGATTTGGCGATGTCGAATGGTGGTTCCTTCTTCGATGACCACTCCACGACGCTCATCGTTCGCATAAACGACTTGGCCAGCGGTCGGTGCGGTAACGATACACGCCTTAATCTGATCGTCGATTTCTTGTTGTTTTTGCGTACTGAGCGTATAGGTATAAGTGGCGGCTTCCTTTGCAGCTTCAGACTTGGCAATCTCGGCTTCTAGTTGACCGATCATCTTTTCGCGTGTGAATTTGCTATATACATCAAGCTTTAGCTTTGCGGCATCAACATCACGCCCGGCTTTTTCTAAACGAAAGCTGTCACCTTGGAGTTGTAGCTCTGTAATGAATCCAGCCTGTGCGAGCTGCTTGCTATGTTTGAACATGGCTTCGTAACGCTTGTATTCTTCTTGAGCAACGAACACATCACCTTCCAAAACGTTAATTTCCTGTTGGTATAAACCTTCCTTGTACTCGGTCAGTGTCCGTTTGGCGTTATCGAGATTGCTTTCAGCCTGAGTGAGGAGTGCCTTGTCATTGGCAACGATGATCTTTTGTGCGGTGAATTCGTTTTCTAATGCTGCTGAATCGAAGTGGATCAACTCTTCTCCTTCGTCAACATTGGTGCCTTCTTCAATGATCCAGATGATCTGAGTTCCGGCACCATTGCGTGATTCGATTTCGCAGCGAACTTCTTCGTTGCTGGCGCTTACCACGTCACCAGTTTCAGTAACAAAGGCAGCGAAATCAGACTGTGCAACTTCGTGGACGAGTGCTTTGTCGATTTCGTCCTGCTTCTCCTGCTCGTTTGAATCGAGCAGGTAATTGGAGCCAACAACGATGCACGCGGTGATGATAGCAAGTGTTACGCCGCGACCAATCCATTTAGTGATTTGTTCTCTCATCGTGCTTCTTAAAGGAGGGAGGTTTGGTTAGACCTTTAGTATAAGCGTCTCTGGTGATTTTAGGCAGGGTTTAAGGCTCTTTCACCAAAGCAAATTCACACCCGTAATCTCATAGAAGTTCGGATTATTCGGGTTGTGAACAGGATCAGAAGAATCGAGTAAACGCCGTGATCACGTAATGCAAGCCTCGTCTGACGGTGGCAGATGCTACCGATTGAAGGACGCAGTTGTGACGTTGGGTGAATTCACAGCTTGCAGTCGCTTCGCTTCGTTGTAGTCAGCAATGGCTGCTTCATGATTTCCGAGCTTGCGATTGGCCATTCCACGGTTGTAGTACGCGATTCCCAATTCCGGGTTGATCTCAATTGCATGTGAATAGTCAGCTACAGCT
>Ga0114933_10006733_pt1 | contig 10125 bp, 7 predicted proteins | sample 4SBtaG_FD_89691 | JGI IMG/M metagenome (GOLD analysis project Ga0114933, IMG submission 89691) | Deep subsurface microbial communities from Kolumbo volcano to uncover new lineages of life (NeLLi) - 4SBTROV12_W25 metaG | ecosystem: Environmental > Aquatic > Marine > Volcanic | place: Kolumbo... | reverse complement strand
CCGTAGACGATGTCGATCACTGAACGCAGCCGAGTGCCATCGTAGTTTTCGATGTGAAGCTCAATTGGACTCAACGCATTGGGGTCAGGGTTCTCATCAATTTGGATGTCGATGCGTTGAGCTAACTCCAGTGTGACGGGATCACGACGGGCTTCGATAGTGAAATCATCGCCGATGACTTCACCGGTGATGAGTGCTCGGGCCGCGACGAAGCGGGCGCACAATCTCGCATAGTTAATATCCATGTCATGGGTAACCGGGCGACCGACTAGATGGTGTGTTAACGAAGGCACGTGGGCCACGACATTTCGAATATCGCTGTGCGCCAACGAATGCGCTTTACGCAGGGTCAGGCAGGCATCGACGATGCCGTGAGTAGCACGGCCGCTGGGAAATGGTTTGTGAGCGACCTCGGTAATTCTCCATATCTTGCCGAGTTGTGGCAGCACATCGTTTAGATGGTGTTGACCCTCGAACAGTGCATAGAATCCAAAAGGGCCTTCAAGAATATGGCGGGTTCCCGGAATGCCCTGAAGGGCAATGTCACACGCGGTCATGGCATTACGTGCGTTAAATCCCATCTGCATGGCTAGCAGCGGCGATCCTTCGGTATGCGCTTGCATGGTGCCACACAGTTGGGCATGGGCAAGGCCAAAGCTGCTGATCAATTGTTCTGTTTCGAAACCTCGTAGGATAGACACGGCGGCGGTGGCTCCGAATGCCCCGCAGGTACCGGGACGGAAAAACTTCAGTGGGCTTGCACTAGAGACGCCGAGGTGACAGGCAACGTCCACGCCCAAAGTGACAGCACGCACCAGTTGGCGCCCCGATATGGCGTCGCCACCGTTTGATCGTACGCGATCAATTTCTGCCAAGCTGGCAGCCAGCACGACGGTGACGGGGTGGACGACCGCCTGCTCATGCACACAATCATATTCGGCATTGTGAATTTGGTAAGCGTTGCAAAGCGCCGCCGCTCTTGCGTCGAGCACCTTATCTTGTCCCCACACTCGCGCCGAGTCCTGGGCAGGTGCGGTCCCCATCGCATTGATCAGTTCTGTCACCCATGGGCCGCCGCTGCCGGCAAGGCCAACCCCGATTGAGTCGAGAATAAACTTTTGCGATGCCTCAATCGCTTCTTGCGGTAGGTCATCAAAGCCTGTCTCAACGACATGGCGTGTGATGTGTTCTATAGCATCAATCGTCATCGGTGATTTCCTGTTGTGCCTATCCAGTGGCGCGCGATGTCGATTCGTCGAGCAATCCATACGTCATCGTGTTGGGCAACATAATTTAGAAATTTTTCCAGTGCGTGAATGCGGCCGGGCCGACCCATAATGCGTAAGTGCACGCCGATAGACATCATACGAGTGTGCTCAGCGCCTTCGGCGTAAAGACAGTCAAAGGTGTCTTTTGCATACTGCAACCAGTCCGCGGGCATATAGGACGGTGAAGCCCACAGTTTCATGTCATTCGTGTCGAGCGCATATGGCAGCACCAGGATCGAATGGTCTCCTTGCGTATCCCAAAATGGCTGATCGTCAGAATAATCGTCCATGTGATAGATAAAGCCAGACTCGGCGAGCAGGCGTCGCGTGTTTTCGGTAATGAGATAGCGTGACAACCAGCCGAGTGGCCGACTGCCACATCTTGTGGTGATCGATTCAATGGTCGCTGTGATGAACGCGCGTTCTTCGCTCTCGTTCATTCGGTGCTGGTGGGTCCAGCGCAGGCCGTGCGCGCAGATTTCATGGCCGCTGGCAACGATTTGTTTTGCCAGATCAGGCGCACGCTCTAGGCTAAGCGCCGCGCAGGTAAAGGTTGCAACGACATTTTTTTCAGCAAGAAGTGCCAGAATCCGTGGTGCGCCTGCCTGAATGCCGTAACGATAGTTGCTTTCATTCGCTAAATTTCGTTGCGGTTTTCTTAACACCACACCGAGTTCATCGACCGGTTCGGGTCGAGGATCGCCGTCTTGCACTGACTGTTCTGCTCCCTCCTCAACGTTCACAACGATGGAAAGTGCAAGACGCTTACGGTCAGGCCAGTTTGTGGGTGCTGATGATGGCTCGTTATATTGGGGCAATGGGTTCACTTGGCATCGGGCTAATGGGTGGGAAATTACCCGAATCTTAACCGACAGAATAATAACGGAGCGCAGCTCGACTAATGTGTCCGAAATTGGAACGACTCCATCACATGCACGGCGTGCTCCGTACGCAACGTCATCGCGCCACTGGTGTGTTAGCGGGCGAGTACGATTGGGGTCGTATCCAGATCGCCGACTATGTGCGTCGATATGCTCCTGGGACCGTTCTATGGATTAGCGATAATGCGCCGCGCGGTGCCGAGCGTTTGCCTGTGTCCAGGGCGCGATCTGTCCTTGGCCGTGAGACTGACGTTATCGTGTTCGATGGCTTTGCAGGGTTTGACATTGATGCATTGGGCGCCGTTGGCGGCAGTATCCGTGGTGGCGGCCTGCTTTTTCTGCTGATGCCAGCGTTAGATAACTGGCAGCACTTTGATGATCCAGCAAAGGAGCGCATGGCGGTTCATGGTTATACCGCTGGCGAGGTTGGTGGTCACTGGTTCGAACATCTGAAGCGATGTTTGTTGGAGGCGAGTGGCGTCATCATTTTGTCGCAGCATGACGGAGTTCACGGAGGTGGTTTGACCGCTGCGCCGTCGCTCGTGTCCGGTGAGGTGCATGATGCGGACTGTGTCACGGCTGATCAGGCCGATGCGGTTGCCGCTGTCACGCGCACGGTGCGTGGGCACCGGCGACGCCCGGCGGTGCTGATTTCGGATCGTGGCCGCGGCAAGTCGGCGGCGCTTGGTATTGCCGCCGCTAGAGTGTTGCGTGATCCGGGGCATCATATTCTAGTGACGGCACCCCGCCGGTCAGCGGCGGCCAGCGTCTTTTTGCATGCCGCTCGTTTGTTGCCGGGTTCCGTGCTTCATGGAGGTCAACTTTCTGTTGCTTCCAGCGTGCTTGAATTTGTGGGGCCGGAACGATTGCGGTCGAAAGCCCTGACGGCGAGTTTGGTAATGATCGACGAGGCGGCTGCCCTTCCGATCCCTTTATTACACGACATACTGCGTCGACATTCCCGATTGGCTTTTGCCACCACCGTGCACGGTTATGAAGGCAGCGGCCGTGCCTTTGAGCTGCGTTTCAGTCAACACCTTGATCAGCATAGCGTGGGTTGGCGTCGAGTGCAGTTGAATACACCCATTCGTTGGGCAGCAGGAGATCCGTTGGAAGAATGGCTATTTCGGGCGCTGGCGCTGAATGCGCGGATTGCTGAAAGTGCATCGGTTGGAGGAGTGCGGATAGAGGACGTTAAGTCAAAGTACCTTTCCCAGGGCGAATTGGCTACGCAGCCTGATGTGCTCGAGCAGGTTTTCGGTTTAATGGTGCAAGCGCATTATCGGACACGTCCCTATGATCTTCGTTATCTTATGGACGCCCCTAACGTCAGCGTTGTGGCGATGTTTGCTGATGACACGGTGGTGGCCGTTGCGTTGTTGGCGATCGAAGGTGATTTTGATCAAGACACCGCCAGTGCCATCGTGGATGGTCATCGCCGTCCGCGAGGCCACCTTTTGCCCGAATCGCTCGCTGTGCATTTTGGTCTTGAAGCGGGCCCGACAGCGCGCTATGCGCGGATTGTACGCATTGCCGTGCATCCGGCGTTACGTGGTCGTGGGTTGGGTTCATCGCTCGTTTCGTTCATTTTAGAGAGTTCGCGGGGACGGGGTCTCGATTGTGTGGGGACGACATTTGGTGCTACGCCAGCGCTGACTCGGTTCTGGGGTCACGCCGGCTTGCAGCCATTGCGTCTGGGGGTGCGGCGGGGAACAGCCAGTGGCAGTCATGCGCTGTTGATGTTGAGGGGTTTGTCTGCAAATGGCATCGATTTGGTGCAATTGGCCAGCGAAGTTTTTGCCCGCAATTTTCGAAGCCAACTGGCGGACACGTTAACCTTGGTCCCAACAAAGGTCGTGCTCGAGGTTCTCGGGCAAAGGGTAATGGCCCCGGCCATGCCTGATATCCGGCAGTGGCGCGATGTCGCCGCCTTTGCATTGTTGGGCCGAACCTACGAGGATGTGGTGGGGTCGTTGGAAACCACTGTGTGGTGGGCCCTGGCGAGCGAGGAGCGGTCGGTTAAGTTGTCGGCGCTATGCTGTGATTTGTTGGTTGCCAGAGTGCTGCAGAAACGGTCATGGACGGCTTGTGCCGAGCTGTGCAAGGCGCCTGGGCGAGCCGGTGTGCTGGCGTTATTGCGAGACGGGATGGCCAAGATTCTTGAGGGTGCTGATGTGACGGCAGTGCAAGCAGAGGTGCTTCGTTTACAGGCCCGATCGATAGCCAGATCGAGCCCAAGCAGGGGATGATATGACCCAATTAACCAAGGCCCCTTCCGACCCTGGTGATATTCCGCCGCTGATCGATTTCCCGCATGCGCCCTCGGGTTGGTTACCAGAGCATGCTGTGGCCTTGGCTGCTAGTGATTTGCTGGTGTTGACTGAGGATCACTGGACGCTGATTGCGGCGCTACAGGAGTACTTCATGCGCAATGCGCCTGAGAAGATTCGATTGCGAGAGCTGCATGATGCGTTAAAGGAAAAATTTCATAGTAGCGGTGGCGGACATTATCTCTACCATTTGTTCCCCCTGGGACCGGTAGCGCAAGGATGTCCAATAGCCGGACTGAGCGCACCGGCGGGTAGCGTGGATCGCTCCTATGGCAGTGTTTCGTGAATATCGGTTACCTGCCTTCAAAATGGGGCGCCCGGCGTTCGGCCATTGCCCTAACGCCTTCCTGAAAGTCTTCGGTTAACCGTAGCTGACTTTGTTGATTGAGTTCGTGTTCGGTTGCTGCAATGACGGCGTCGGCGAGTCCATCACGCAGGGTTGCGCGAATGGCGCGAACTGCGAGTGGCGCTGACGCCGCAATCTCCTGGGCCAAGGCCATCGCGCGCTCCCGCACATCGGCCTGGGGCACCAGTTCATCGGCAAGGCCCATGGCATGGGCATCGTCGCCAGGCACACGTCGTCCCGTCAGTAGTAACAGGCTGGCCTGGGTTGGACCGATTAGACGCGGCAGGGTCTCACTGAGACCAAACCCTTGGTGAAACGCGAGGCGGGAAAAGTTGGCTGAAAAGCGCGCTTCCCTGCAGGTCACCCGGTGGTCTGCCGAGCATGCAAGACCCAAGCCGCCGCCAATGGCAGCCCCTTGGACTGCGGCGATTACCGGTTTTTGAGCCCGAAAGACACGGGCGGCCTCGCGGTAGAGATTGCCGGCCTGAGCATCGAGTTGTTCCTGCCCCCAGGATTCCCGGGCAGAGAAGTCGGCGCCTGCGCAGAAATGTTTACCTTCGGAACACAGCACAATGGCGCGGCAGGCATCGTCGTTGTCCAATAATTCGTAGGTGTCTGCAATTTGGCGGATTAGGTTGAAGTCGAAGAAGTTGTTTGGGGGCCGACGAATTTCAACTATCGCTACATAGTCGGTCATCGTCACGCTGAGCCCTTGTGCGGTTGTTTCAGACATCTTTTATTCTCCGGGGGAATTCATGGTTGGAGTCGGCGGGAGCGCATGTCATGCTACTCGACGGATCACCCGATCGGGTACCAATTAGGGCATCGCTAACCGTGACGCCCAGACCACAGTCGTGAACGATAACCGGGTTAAGGTCAAGGGTGTCGAGCATAAGCGCATTGGCAAGAGCAAAATCGCTGACGCGCACCAGCAGTTCGACCAGTGCGTCGATATCAGCTGGCGCACGGCCCCGCACACCCCCTAGTAATGACCGGCAGTGCAGTTGGTTAATCAGTCTGTGGGCTTGGCGTGGGTTAACCGGCAGCGGTGTGGTCACCAGATCGTTGACTACTTCGACTAACACGCCGCCACTGCCAATCGATAGGAGTAATCCAAAATCAGCATCGCGGTGGATGCCAACGATCAGTTCTGTGCCTGTAGGGGCCATCGGTTCTACGCGAATGCCGTCGATTTTGGCCGCGGGGGCATGGATGCTGGCTTGGTTCATCATCACTTCGTAGCCTGAGGCGACCTGGTCGGTGCCGACGAGATTAAGCACAACGCCGCCCACCTCGGTTTTGTGTGGTATTTGTGCAGACTGGACTTTCAGGGCGACCGGGCTATCAAACGAAGCGGCGGCTTCCGCGGCTTCGGCGGCTGATGTGACAAGGCGTCCTGGAGGGCAGGAGATCTTGAGTTGACTCAGCATTTCTTTGGCAGCGTGCTCAGTGTACAAGGGAATATCAGAGTCCAGGGTGGGCAAAGTCTGCGTCTGAGCTGGCGGCTGATCGTCTGCTGGATCAAATGCTTCCAGGAAGGTTTGGTAATCGGCCATTGCCTTGATGGCGCGCGCCGCGTTAGACATATTCTCGAGACAGGGAAAGCCCGCCTGCGCCAGAAGTTCCACGGCCCGTGGGTGTGCTCGGGTATAAGCGCAAAACACAACGGGTTTCTTGATTGCTTGGCCAAGGCGCATCAGTGCCTCGAGATCCCGCTCTACGTAGGTGGGGTGAGCCAGTGAGCCGGCGACCAGGATCGCATCGATCTCCGGCGACGTCGACATGATTTCGAGGATCGGTGCATAGCCAAGCTCGAAGATCACTTGCGCAGTGACATCGACAGGGTTCCTTGATGTGCCATAAGCCGGCAGTTCTATGTCGATCTGATCGCGCGTCGTCTGATCGAGTTCGGGGACGCTAAGCCCTTGTGCTTCGCATTGGTCAGCCAACCAGGCACCCGCCCCGCCGGAGGGAGTCAGGATACCGACTCGATAGCCAAGTGGCAGGCAGCCAGAGAAGTACGCAAAGCCGGCGGCGACATCGGTCATGTGATCACTATCACTGCCGCTGATAATGCCGTAGCGTTGAAATATCGCCTGGTAAGCCTGATACGAGCCTGCCAACGACGCTGTATGCGAGGCGGCAGCAGCGGAGGCGGCCTCGAAGCGCCCGACTTTCGCCACGATCAGTGGTTTTCTTCGTTGTGCTGCTTTTGTTGCGATTTCCCTGAGGCGTTGCGGTTGGTTGAAGCCTTCCACAAACATCAAGATGACCTGTGTGTTGTCCTCCTCAAGGAGATGCTCCAGCACGTCCAGCGCATCAAGACCGGCCTCGTTGCCCGTAGTGACCACAAAACTGAACACCAGTCCCTTGGGCCGGCCACGATTGAAGAACGAAAAACCCACGCCGCCGCTCTGTGATATCACTGCAATACCCGCGCCGCGGCTAGCAGCCGGTTGTAGTTCTCCCTCGAAGTGCACCACAGTCGGACTGAAGGTAGCGGCCAGCGGCATCTGTCCGTTCAGGAAACCTTCTGCGTTAGGACCTAGCACTGCGATGCGATGGCGAGCCACAATGTCGCTGATTGCCTGCTGACGGGTTTTGCCGACCTCGCTCTTCTCCTCGGCAAAACCAGAACTGATAACGATGGCCGCGCGGATGCCGCGCACGGCGCACGATTCGAGTGCTACGCCAACATGGATCGCAGGAATCGTGATGATGGCGAGATCGACTGCTTGGGGCAGCGCCTCAACCGATGGGTAACAGGTCAGGCCGCGTATCTTTGAGTGGGTCCGGCTAACAACGTAAATCGGCCCGGGGAAGGGATGCTCAAGTATCGCCTCAACCATTCGTCCGCGAATAATTTGCGGGTCTGGCGAGGCGCCGATCAACGCAATCGACTGAGGCCAAAACAGAGCGCGAATAGTGTCTTTCACGCGTTGGGTCAACGCAGGCCAAGGCCACGGGCAATAATGCCGCGCAGCACTTCACGGGTACCGCCCTGTATCGTCAGCTTGGGTGCGATCAGGGTTGCTTGCCGAAGTATTTCGTCGAGTTGCTCGCGGTTTCCAGGTTCAGCAATGATGTCGGGCACCAGGTCGCGAGCCGTACCAGGAAGCGCCTGCTCCCAGTTGGTTCCCATCTCTTTAACCACGGCGGCCTCAACCTCCGGCACTTTGCCATCGTGCAGCATGCCAGCTACCGACAGAGACATCTGCCGTAAGGTCGCGACTTGAGCAACCAGTCGTCCAATACCCTCGGCGGTTCTGGGTTCGGGATCTTGGCCGGCTGCATGAATGAGGCTATGTAACACGGCAATGGTTTCGAGGAAGCGTTCGGGTCCGCTGCGTTCGTAGGCCAGCTCATTGGTGGCTTGTTTCCAGGCCATGTCGACTTCGCCGATCACGTGGTCATCGGTCACTAATACGTCGTCAAAGGTAACTTCGTTGAACTCGTGCGCACCAGTCAGATTATGAATTGGTCGGACAGTAAGGCCAGCTGAATCCATTGGGATCAAGAACTGTGTCAGCCCATGTCGACGATTTTCTTCAGTAGCGGGCGCAGTTCGCAGCAGTGCAATCATATAGTGAGAGCGGTGTGCGTTGCTGGTCCAAATTTTTCGACCGTTAACGGACCAACCTTCGGTCACGCGCTCGGCTCGTGAGCGCAGTGAGAACAAGTCAGATCCCGAATCGGGTTCGCTCATCCCGATACAAAAGTAGCACTCGCCAGCAATGATGCGCGGCAGTATCTGTCGCTTCATAGCGTCGCGACCATAGTGGATCAGCATAGGTCCACTTTGTCGATCAGCCACCCAATGGGCCCAGACGGGTGCCCCGGCAGCAATCATCTCCTCGGTAACAACGAACCGTTCCAGGAAGCCGCGCTCGCCGCCGCCGTACTTTTGGGGCCAGGTCATGCCGATAAAGCCGGCGGCACCACATCGTTGGCTAAACTCAGGCGAGTGGCCTGTCATGCCTAACCCGTTGGGAGTAAAGGTCCCGGCACTGGCTTCTTGTTCGAGAAAATCCCGCACACGCGCACGCATCGCTTCAGCCGCGGACGGTAATTGAATTGGGTCAAATTGAATGGCGCGAGTCATCGGCGTTGTCGGCTTGAAGGGCGTAAAATGCTGATTGTCCCGGTTTCGCGCTTCAAGCGCCAATCGAACGGACTTAACGCACCCTGACAGGCATGTTTATGATTCAACCCGACCCGATCATTGTTGAAACAGTTGACCGGTTACTAGAAGAACAGTGCTCTGCTGACGTGATCAATGCGGCTGAGGATGGACAGTGGCCGGCGTCACTGTGGCAATCACTTGAGGATGCCGGCGCAACCCAGGCCTGGGTGCCTGAGGCAGCGGGCGGCGGTGGGGCAACGATTGCAGATGGATTTGCGATCACTCGATTGGCCGGTAAACATGCCGCGCCGGTTCCGCTGGCCGAGACTTTGCTGGCCGGATACCTCCTCGCAGCCGCTGGGTTGGAGGTGCCGACCGGTCCCCTGACTATTGCACCGGTGTTAGGCGAAAGCGAATTTTGTCCGAATGAACAGGGTGGTTTTGAAGGCAGTGCCCGACGTGTACCGTGTGTTCGCAATGCCGGATTTATGGTGGCTACGATAGATGGAAATGCCCGTGCTGGCTTAGGCCTTTTTGACCGTAGCAGTTGGCGGATTAGTGAGGGGGACGGCATCATAAAGGGACTCGATGCGAACGTTCATGTTTATGGCGAAGCGATTGCTATTGCTGATACAGGCGATTGGCGTGACCCGTTATTGCTCATGGGCGCAGCGGTCCGTTCCCACCAGATCGCAGGCGCACTTGAGCATATGCTGGCGCAATCGATTGAGTATGCGCAGACGCGAAATCAGTTCGGCCGCCCGATTTCTAAATTTCAGGCGGTGCAGCACAACCTGGCTGTGTTGGCCGGTGAGGCGGCGGCCGCTGGAGCGGCTGCTGATGGAGCGATGAAGGCGATTGTGCTTCACGGGTTAGACGACGCCCGTACCTTCATGGCGGTGGCCTCGGCCAAGATTCGCGCTGGTGAGGCCGCTGGGACAGGCGCTGCGATTGCCCACCAGGTACATGGTGCCATTGGATTTACACGAGAGTACAGCCTGCACCAGCGCACGCGGCGTCTATGGACCTGGCGAGATGATTTTCATCCGGAACGGGTGTGGGCAGATCGTTTGGGTCGAGCCGTTTGTGCTGAAGGTGCTGACCGACTGTGGCCTGCGTTGACTGCGCTGTAGCATCCGTCGATGCAAGGGACGGTTAAGGCGGCTGTCCAGTGGGT
>Ga0114933_10006732_pt1 | contig 10128 bp, 18 predicted proteins | sample 4SBtaG_FD_89691 | JGI IMG/M metagenome (GOLD analysis project Ga0114933, IMG submission 89691) | Deep subsurface microbial communities from Kolumbo volcano to uncover new lineages of life (NeLLi) - 4SBTROV12_W25 metaG | ecosystem: Environmental > Aquatic > Marine > Volcanic | place: Kolumbo... | reverse complement strand
ATTTACATTTACGATATGGTTGATAACCCAGATGAGACTTGCTCGATAACCTTTGACACAAATAAAGCATTTGACGATCTCTATAAAAAAGAAAAAAATCGCAAGCGTGTTAGTAAAAAGGGCCTTGGAGAGTTTTTTGTGGAGATGCTCGAAAAGGGTATAGCTAAAGAAGATGGGTATGATATTAAAAAATTAAAAGATGTTTAAAAGACTTTGGTTGATTTGGTCTAGAACTGTAGACCATAGAATTGGAAAGACTGACGATGACAAACCAGATATTCCAATACTCACAAACGAAGATGCGGGATACAGTCTTTTAATAAGAACAGTAATTGTAATAGTAAACTTAATAACTTGTTTTTTTATTATAGCAAACGTAATAAGGCACTGGTAAAATGATCTATGTATTATATGGACAACCCGCTTCAGGGAAAACGACCATCGGTAAAAAGATGGCAGAGTTTTTAAAGACTCCATTCGTTATTGACGGAGATGAGTTCAGAGAAATGTTTTCAAATAATAATTATGGCAAAGATGGTAGAGAACAAAACATAAGAAATGCCAATGCTGTTGCAACCTACCTAAATAAAAAGGGGGCAAGAGGTGATTGGTCTGCTATCTATTGTAGGGATGAAATCGGCAACGGTATGAAAGGACTGCGACTCCGAGAAGATACTGATGTTATAATGTGCTTGGTTAATCCTTATGAAAATCTTAGGGCGGAACTAAGAGATAACAATGAAGATGAGGTTGTTGAGATATTTTTACAAAGCAATAGAGATTTAAGATTAGAGTATCACGTTAAAGATTTCGAGGTTGGAAATCCAGAGCTTATCATAAATACAGATAAAGAACCAGAGGCAACTTGGCAATTAATGAAAGCTATTCTTTTCGTTGAAAATGACAATGATTATTTGGGATAAAGTTGTTGACTTTATTTTTAAAGCCCTTTAATCTAAAACCATGCCTAATGAAACGTGTGATAAATGTGGCTGCGAAGTCACCACTCAAAACTGCTCTATTACTATGCACTGTATCGCATGGGACGAGCCTTACTTTGGGCTATTGGCCCATCGGAGATGTATTAGATGCTCCCCCTCAAGGGCGCAGCACATTGTCCATCCTGACTTTGAGCCAGTAACGGACGATAGGCCACAGTTTGACAAGCGAAACTCAGAGGTTTTTCCCACAGAGGAAAAAGCAAAAGAGTTCGAGAAGCGTTGGACTGCTGCTTGGTTGATATGTCAACAGCCTGAAATAGCTGACGCTGTTATGGAAAAGTTAGCTAATAGAGCTTGGAGTAAAAAATACATAGATAATTAAAAAATTAGTGTTATAATAAAGGAATATTATTATGGAAAATACTAACATTACTCAACAAAAACCAACTGAACACAGTACCATTGGCATTGTATCTTTGGTTGGAACTTTAGTATCAGCACTAATAGCTTTTTATGGTTTTTTTAAGGCTGCGGCAATTGGCTTTCATGCGGCTCAAGCCGCACAAACGACTGGAGTCGAACCGCAGGTTGATGACGCGACTGCTATGAAGTTTGGTATGCTTATGCTTCTTGGTGGTTTGGGAGCGTTTGTCAGTGCTGTAGTTGCTGCAATTGCCATCATCAAAGACAAGGGCGTAAAAAAGATAAGCACGGCAATAGCTACTTTAGTTATTTCTGGATTAGGAATCCTTGGGCTTATTTTGATTATGATATTAGGAGCAGTCGCTGGCTAAAACATTTTGATGACCGAGCAAGAAGATAACAACTATTTAGCTGAAAACTGGCATAATAGCTTGAGTCAGTCTGGTAATCTTTGTGATATTCTTGCTGAAATGGAAGAGTTTAAACTCGACCAAGAAGATGTTCCCCTAATAATAAAACTGGTAGAAAATCCTAAATATAAAACTTCTCAAATTTTTAGTGGTGCAGTAGATTTGTTTACACACGACTGCATTCATGTTCTGTTAGGGCGTGGTCTGTTGCCGAAGGACGAGGCGTTTGTAATTGGATACACAATGGGAAGCGCGAAGAAGATGACTCGCTGGAGAAGAAATCTTTTTATGTTCTGTTGTAAATATCTTTATCCAGAGGGTTATAATTTCGGAGAGGAAGAAAGATATGTTTTTTATTCTGGTGTAATGGGTGGCAGTCGCTGTGGGGCTGATTTAACTGAGGTTGACTTTACAGATTTTTTAAAAAAGGACATAGCAGAAGCAAGAGAAAAACTTGGTATTGATCCTGAACTTCTTAAATGCTATTATTGTGCTGAGAAAAAATTATTTCCAAATAGTAAAGAAAGTCAAAGACTATGAAGTTAAAAGAATCGGTATTAGAAAAAATTGGATGGTTCAGTATGGCACTGATTGTGATTGGCTATTACCTTAATGCTAATCAGCTTGCCGCCTGTTGGATAGTCTGGTTTATTGGCAATATCTTTATGGGGTATTATTGCTGCGCTAAAAAAACCTATCCTCCCGCCATCTTATCTTTTTTAATTGCTCTTTTAAACATTTACGGTTACATTAGCTGGACATGAACAAGCTATCTCTTTACCAAAGATTTTTTCTCTGCATGGCACTGTGTTTTTGCTTGACAGTCGGCTACCAGTTCTACTTAGCCGTAGATATGGAAAGAAATATCAATGACACCCTGCAAGAAACCAACTCTATTTCTAGCGAATATACAAAGATGTATATGGATGTAAGCAGGGAGAATCGTAATCTTAAACTTGTTATTCAGCAATTCAAAACCGAAAATGAAAGGCTCTATAAACAGGTCAATCTTCTCAATGAACACTGGAAGGGTGAGCTAAATAAAGTAAATGATGAACTTTTTGACCTTAAAAATAAAGATTCTGGTGTAAATAATAATGTAAGTGGAAAAGAATAGTGGCATAAGAACCGCAAAGCTGGAGTATCTCCAGCATCATACTTCAGTAGTCCTTGTTATGAATGATAAGGACGAGATCGAACTCAAGCCAACCAAAGACTGCAAAAGGGGCGACACTGTGTGGTCTTTAGAGGCAAATAATACATTTACAAAGACTAAAATATGTTAAAATGAAACTCTTATATCCATTGGCTAAAAGGTTTATTGCTGGTCACGATTTTGACTCAGCAAAACCTAAAATAAAAGAGCTAATGGATCAAGGCTATGAAGTTTCAATAGATTATTTAGGTGAGACAAGCTCTTGCCAAGCAGACTGCAATAAAGCTCGGTCGCAGTATTTTAAAATAATAAATTATTATCGTGACCAAAAGATTGACATTTCTGTAAAGCCATCTCAGCTTGGCATAAAAATCCACCCCATTCTTTCTTATACCAACCTTTCAGTTTTGGCAAGACACGCGAAAAACTGTGGACATACCATACGTTTGGATATGGAAGATTCATCAGTCACCCAGATGACAATAAACCAAGCGTTGTCTTTAAATAAGAAATTTGGTAATGTAGGCGTAGCAATACAAGCAAACCTTTATCGCAGTAAAGAAGATTTACAACTTCTTAAAAAGAATAATGTATCAGTTAGAATAGTAAAGGGTGCTTACACAGAAAATTCCCTTATTGCACACCAAGACGCTGGCGATATTGAACAGGCTTTCTTCCACTACGCTGCAAACATGATTCATGCAAATAAAACAGCTATTGGAACCCATGACGAAGAATTGCTTCTCGATATAAATGATATGCTTTTGCACTCAAATAATTTTGATTATGAGTTTCTTTATGGAATACGCAGGGACTTACATAAGATGTTGAAAGATGAGGGTAAAAAAGTTAGAATATATGTACCATTTGGTCATCAGTGGCTTCCTTATACATTGAGGAGACTTAAAGAATTTAAAAATTTAAAGTTCGTATTAAAAAATATATGGAAGGAATGGATCACATGAAATATTTAAATGACACTGGTGTGGAACATTTGCTGCATGGTGAGTGGGAAAATATGATAGATTTTATTGAGTCTGCTTTTCTTGACCCAACAGCAGACATGGTTCCCAAAGTTTATCTTGATGCTGACGGGGGAGACTTTAGGGCCATGCCAGCGGCACTTAAAAAATATGCTTGCTTGAAATGGATTGGGGTTTTTCCAAATAACAATCAAATTCCATTACCTACAACCATTGGTACATTGCTTCTAAGCGATAGAGAAACTGGTAAGTCTTTAATGGCTATGGATTGCACCTCGCTTACCGCACACAGAACCGCTGCAACCTCCGCTATTGCTGCAAAAAGATGTGCGCCAAATAATATAACAAGTGCTGCTTTTATAGGTTGCGGTAAACAAGCCCTCTACCACTATCAAGCATACTCTCATTTGTTTTATGATTTAGAGGAAATACATTTTTACGATAAAAATTATACAGAAAAACAGTATCACGACTTCACTGAGCGTTGTATAAAAGCAACCTCATCATCTGCTGATTCAAGTCCTCAGAAATTTTTATTTCATAAAAATATAAAAGACGCAGTTAAAGAAGCCGACTTGATAACCACGCTTACACCTTCAACTGAAGCCTATATCAACGTGCTTGACCTGAAAGAAGATTGTCACATAAATGCAGTTGGCGCAGATGCAGAAGGCAAACGAGAGTTAATGACTAATGTTATCGACGGGGCAGCTAACATTATTTGTGATGACCCAATTCAGGCACTTCATTCTGGAGAGCTACAATACAATGAGTGGCCCAACTTAGAAATAACAAGCCTTAAAAAGTTATTAACAGATCACAAGTCGATGAATCTTTATGACGGTCTTTCGGTTTTTGATTCCACTGGGGTAGCTTTAGAAGATATAGCGTTAGCAATCTTAGTTTACGATAAATATGATAAAGAAATATTGGGATCATAAAACATCTCCCTCTACCTATGTAATAAACAGGCAGATGGGCAGGGGAAAATATTCTGAATGGAAAGAGGTATTTAGAGGCACTTACGATGATGGTATGATGTATCTAATTTCCCTTGATCGTGGTGGTCTAATAAGTTTTCAGAGCGATTACCTTCCGGCTATGGAAAAGCTGCGAAAGCACTGTCAAAATGGATACGCATTAGAGAAGGATTTAAGACGCCAAATAATTAAGTTAAAAAAAGAAATAAAAAGTTTGACTTCTGATTAGAATATTCGTATATTCTTGAACTCGATAAGAGTATCATTTATATATATTACATGAAAACACTAAATAAAGCCCTCTTGCTGGGCGCATTCGTATCCATTAACGCTACATCCGCTTTCGCTGGAGACGTAGTAAAGCTAGATGGCAAAGGACTTGCAATTAATGCGGCTCCAGTTGTTGTCTGTGAACAGAAGATGCCCGTCCTTGCGATTGGTAAAAGCGCAAATAAAAAGCGTTTGCTGGGAGTATCTTTGAGAAACGGCATTGGAGTAACTCTTCCGCTTGTCTCTCTAAATATTCCTCTGTGGAAGTCTCAGGTTGGCCCAGACAAGGCTAACGTATCCGTCGATAATGGAGCATCAGTTACGGCTGGCCCTGTTACCGTTGGCCAAAAACTTCCTCTGCTGGATGTTGGCACTGACGTAAACACTGAAGAATTAAAGTTCGGCGTGGGCTTTAAGAACGGTGTTTCGGTCAACACTCCTCTTGTTTCCTTGAATGTTCCTTATCCTTCTTTAAAGAATAAGAACAACGAGCAAGAGTAATTTTAAATAAATTAAAAATCACCCCCGCTTTTAAGCGGGGTTTTTTATTGACTATTCATAAGTTTTTAGTTAAAATAATGTAGTAACATGGCTACAAAAACTTTTAGAGTAGAGTCAGAAAATTGGGCCTACTTCATAAACCTTGACACGGAATATTATGAAAAAACTAGAGACATGGCAATCGAAGCTATGACTAGAGCTTTAGAGGCTTACATGGATGGTAAATATAAAGATTTTGTAACCGATGGCGATGGCCAAGATTTAATTTTGGCCCCTCAATTATCTGCATTTTGCGAAAACGAAGAGTCTGGAGAAGAAGAAAATTTTATATGTTTAACAAGTTTTCTTTTTATGAATGCAGGAATGTTTGTTACCGCTAAAATGTTTAAAAAATATCTTGACAGAGAAGAATAAAAAAAGTATTATTACTGACAATGAAAAAGTACCAAATAAATATTATTGAGAACAAGGATGGGTCTGTGGAAGTTGAGCGCGTTTTTGCTGCATCTTCAGGACAACCAAATCGTAAGACTTTAAAGAGTATTGATAAAAGAGAATTTACTCGTTCCTTCTTAAACAAGGTGGAAACCTTTGTCACCAAATAAAAGGTGCATAGAGCCTATGTCATCTACCCAAGCGATTTAGATTCGCCCTTTATTGAGTGCGATGACTGTGGAATAAAATACAGTAAAGAAGATTATCAGACTCTTTTTGATTCCAAAAAGATAGTTTACTTTTACGTTCCCGCTGGAAAAGGTGATCTTCTTGACGAAGAATTCACGTTTGATGTAATTCTTTGTTATAGCTGTTTATTTAAATATTTAAAAAAAGTTACCAACGAAACTAAAGAGCCTATTACTGTTCTAATAGTGGACAAGGGTACTGGCTATAAGATTACCGTTGACCCCCAAGACATTAATGACAATGACTTTGATGATTGGATGGGCAGTATAGGTGAAGATGATAAAGGTGACGAAGATGATGAGGAAATGGACGAAGATGATGGTTGGGATGATGGGGATTACGATTTTCTTGATCCCCCTAAATAATTTAGGTTGACTTCTTTTCTAAACGGTGGCTTAATAAAGGCCATGAAAAGAACCAAGTTAAAAGAGACTATGGACAGGATGTTTATCTCCTTCATCATGGAGACTCTTGATAGAAAAGCCACCCAATACGACGAGCGTGGTTTTCAACAACAAGCCAAGAAGATTCGCAACTTCAAAAAAGAAGTAAGAAAGTTTGGAGGTACACTTTGATTGATGTGGACATTTCTACGGAGTCTGACACCATGACTTCCAAATATAAGATATATGAAGAAGGCCGCAAGACTCCATACAAATACATAATAAAATTTAATCGGTCATCAATAAACAACGCTTTACACAACGGACATGAGTTTGCTCTAACAGATTTTTATCAACTGCTCGATAATAAAGTCAACGAATATCACAACAAAACACTAAACGAAACTAAATAAAGACATGGAATACGACAGTTTAATCTATTCAGAAAAGAACCTGCCACCGCTACTTACCAAAGAGGAAGAATTAAAGTATGGCAAAGATTTAAAAAGTAAGAATAAAAAAATAGTAGCACAAGCAAAAGATAAATTCTTATCTTCAAACATTAAGTTAGTTATGAAGATTGCTCGGACTTACAATTCTCATTTTTCTTTTTCTTATGAGGATATTGTTAGCGAGGGTATGCTTGGCCTTGCTAAAGGAGTGCATAAGTTTGATATTGACAGGGGTGTTAAGTTTTCTACCTTTGCTGCCTTTTGGATCAAGCAGGGCATTTTAAGAGCTTTTCAAAATAAAGCCCGAAATGTTAGGCTTCCCGTAGGCTTACAGCAAAGATTATCAGAGATAAGAAAGTATATTGAAGAATTTGAATCTAAATTTGACCACAGACCAACTAAGAAAACAATTCAGCGGGTGTTTAATGTCTCAGAGACTATTGCATTTAATGCCTTGAATAATAGTTACAATGAATACTCTGTTGACACACCACTGAATGATGAGTCTGGTGATTGCGCGTCTAAACTTGATCTGATGGTAGATGAAAAACAGTTAGCTCCAGCACAAGAGTGTGAGGATGCTGATAATACTGTTTTGATTAATAGCTATTTATCTAAACTACCTGAGAGGGAAAAAGTCATTATCATAAGAAGGTTTGGTTTAAATAACTATGAGCCAATGACACTTGAAGAGGTTGGCGAAGAACTTAGTCTTACCCGCGAGCGGATTAGGCAGTTGGAAAAAGTTGCTTTAGAAAAAATCACACAGATGATGGAAAAGGACAAGAAAACTTATGCTTGAGGTTGGAGACAGAACTCATTACAAAATGCTGAAAGGCAGAAACTTGAAATCTGCATACAGGTTCTCAAAATATCAATGGGACTGCATACTAAGAGGTGGAAAACTTTTGCAAATAAGATTCAAGACCGGAATACTCGGAATGACCATTGGCGAAAGTGAGTATGAGCTTGGTGATGAAATAATGCTGGTTGGCATGGACAATGATTGGAAAGAGAGTGAGCTTTCAGATTCTCCCTTTGATGATATGGAGAAGGAACAAATAGTGGAAGCCCTTTTAAATAAATCAATCTCAAAGAAAAGCCGCAAAAGAAAACCCAAACTAAGAACGGCAATACCCTTTTCGGAAGTAATGGAGTTTATGGATTGGAAGTGTAAAGAAGAAAATATTTGGGACGTTTACATTGATTAGCGCGATAGTATCCAGCTACAATAGACCTCATAACCTTGATGAGTTAATACCTTTTCTCAAAAGTTATGTTTTTGTATCGGAAATAATAATTCTTCACGGACATGAAAAATATGTAAATCATATTGATGGGTGTAGAAATATTAATAATTGGGAAGTCAATAAAAAACTATACACTTTCTCAAGGCTAGATGCAGTTCCATTAGCCAAAAATGATATAGTCCTTCTCAACGATGATGATACCCTTCCCTCCAAAGAACTGTTAAACAATATGCTTGACGTTGCACAGAAAGACCCCTCTAGCTTTTCTGGAACTTTTGGCAGGGTTTGTAATGGCGATGGGTATGGCTTTATGGGTGACTTAAATACGGTCTTGCTAAACACTGTCATGTCATCGAAAGATGTCTTTTCAAATATTTTTTACGAAATGAAAACGACCAAATATAAGACGTTGTTTGATAAGGTTATCGTGCAGGAAGGCAACTGCGAGGACTTGTTTTTTAATAAAGTTTATGTTGATGTTTACCAAAAAAAGCCGATAATAGTTAAAGGTGATTTCAAAAACCTTGACAACACCAACGGCTTTCATAATAAGCCAAAGCATTACGAACAAAGAGACGAATTTTGTAGGTGTTTTTTAAATGATTAAAAAAATAGGAGATTTCTTTTTGATTGCTGCTATGACGGTTTTTTACCTTGTTAGTAGTGTGGTGCTGTTTGTTTATGTTGGAATCAAAGGGCTTTTTAAAAAGTGAATAGAAAATGCAACAGAGGTATGAGGTCTGAAATATTAAGGTTGAGAGCTAAAGGTAAAACGTATTTACAAATAACTCAGCAACTTAATATCAGCAAAAGCACGGTTGCATACCACTGTAATAAGAGCTACAATAAAAGAACAAGAGCAAGAACACAATGGAATCGAAAAAATAGTATCGGGACTATGATTTCAAAGAAGATTAACGTATTTAAGGACAACTCTTACAACTCTGAATCTAAACACAAAAATGTTAAAGCACCCACAAAGAACTGGAAACGAAACCTTAAAAGCAAAATAATCAGATTCAAATATCATGGAAAATCAAATGATATAAAAATGAACAGGATAAGAGAGATGGGGAACTACAAAAAAAACTTTGGCTCGAAAGAGGTCTTAAATAAAATACAAGTAGAACCCGAAAAAGCTAAGTGCTATTTAACGGGGCGCAAAATAGATTTAAAACAGACATCTGACTATCACCTTGACCATGTTGTTCCACGTTCAAAGGGTGGCACTAATGATTTAAATAATCTTGGAGTTACTTGTAAGCAAGCTAACCAAGCTAAAGGTGATATGTTAACTGGTGAGTTTATTGATTTATGTAAAGATGTTTTAGAACATCATGGATACAAAATTTTGGACAAGTAGCTCAACTGGATAGAGCATCGGCCTTCTAAGCCGAGGGTTCAGGGTTCGAGTCCCTGCTTGTCTGCCAAATATTTTAAGACCCGTAGCTTAATTGGTTAAAGCAGCGAACTCATAATTCGTTGAGTCACGGTTCAAGCCCGTGCGGGTCTACCATTTTAAGTGTAAGTATTATTATGAAGGATAAATTTTACGAAGTTCAACAAAGAACCCAGTATGGCTGGAGTACGATGGGTTTTTGTAAAACCAAGAAAGACGCAGAAAAACTGATGGAACAGTTCAATACTTCAGTAATGGTTTCTCCTGTACGCATGGTAAAGCGTTCTTTCTGGAAT
>Ga0114933_10006730_pt1 | contig 10129 bp, 10 predicted proteins | sample 4SBtaG_FD_89691 | JGI IMG/M metagenome (GOLD analysis project Ga0114933, IMG submission 89691) | Deep subsurface microbial communities from Kolumbo volcano to uncover new lineages of life (NeLLi) - 4SBTROV12_W25 metaG | ecosystem: Environmental > Aquatic > Marine > Volcanic | place: Kolumbo... | reverse complement strand
ATAGTAAAGCCTCAATGCAAGAATTGCATCCTGGATTAAAAATGAATGACCTTGTTAAAGGCTTTTCTTATTACGATGGTCAGATGGATGATTACCAATTAGGCATCTGGGCAGTTGATCAAGTAAAAAAATATAAAAACTTCACAGTAATAGAAGAGGCAACTATAGATAGAGTTGACGTTAATGGTGGAGTTTCTTTTAACGGTAACAAAGAGCAATTTGATAAAGTAATTAATATTGCTGGCCCATGGGCACGTCAATTGTTAAAAAACAGCAATATTGATTCAGATTACGAACTTGATTTAATTAGAGGTTCGCATATTATTATTGATCGAAAATTAGATCATGGGTATTTTTTAGAAGTACCCAACGAAAGGCGAATATTTTTTGTTCTTCCTTACAAAGGTCAAACATTAATTGGTACAACCGAAGTTAGGCAAAAAATCTCAAATGAAATAAAGCCGTCACAATCTGAAATTTCCAACCTGTTGAGTGCTTATAATCATTATTTTATAGACTCAATTTCAGATAAAGATGTGATAAATTCTTTTGCAGGGGTTAGGCCATTGGTAAAGAGTTCTGATGATGCAAATAAAGCCACAAGAGAGTATGCAATACAAACTAATAAAAACTTGATAAGTGTTTTTGGTGGCAAGTGGACAACGGCAAGACAATTGGCAAAAAAAATTGTCAAGACGATAACATGATTCAGCAATTAAAGCCAAAATCTGAATTTAATCGCAATGTGCTGACATTAATGACTGGAACGACCATTGCGCAAGCAATTCCTATTCTCATAATGCCACTATTGACTCGCTTATGGTCGCCTGAGGAATTTGGTTTATTTGCTAATTATATGGCGTTAGTGGTAATACTTGGTGTTATAACTACAGGTCGTTTAGATATGGCGTTAATATTACCTAAGAAAAATGAAGACGCCCTTAGAATAATGCTAACTTCCCTTGTAATGTCCACGATTATTATATTTTTTATATACACTGTTATTTATGCTATTGATAAATTAAATTTAGGCTTATATTTTTCCATACATGGTTGGCATTATTTAGTTCCATTGGGCGCTTTACTATATGGTGTTTATTCATTAATGATTGCATGGCACAATCGAAATAAAAATTATGAGTTAATGAGCGAGAGCAGGATTATACAATCAACTTCAATCTCAGTCTCACAAGTAATTATAGGCTTATTATTTAAATTTAATTTGGGGCTTATAGTTTCGGACTTATTAGGTAGATTGATATCAATCATTTTGATTATAAAAAATACAGGGTTGCTTCATACAAAACTAAAACTTAATAGTGTTAAAAATATTGCTTTACTTAAGAGATATAAAAAATTCCCTTTATTAGAGACTCCTGCAAGTGTAGTGAATGTCTCTGCACATCAATTACCGTTTATAGTTTTGCCATTAATTTTTTCTCCTGTTGTGGCAGGGCTGTACTTTTTAGTTTTCAGAGTGTTAATGATGCCCGCTTCGCTGATTGGTACATCTGTTTTAGAGGTGTTTAAGAATCGAGCACAAGAAGATTTTAAAAAGAGGAATAGTTGCAGAGAAATCTTTATAAAAACAGGATTAACTCTTTTTTTTATCGGATTAATTCCTGCATTGATTATATATTTTTTTGCTCCAGATCTATTTGTATTTGTATTTGGTGAGGAGTGGCGACAGGCTGGGGAATATGCGCAAATATTAACTCCATTGGCTTTAGCTCAATTTGTATCAGCCCCCCTTAGTTATGTGTTAGTTTTTCGTGAAAAGCTGTTTTTAGACTTAAAGTTGCAATTAATTTTTCTAGTTTTGGTTGTTTTGTCTCTATGGTTAGCGGCAGAATTAATGTCTATTACAATTGCAATTTGGCTGTTAATGATTTCAGGGTGTGTTTTTTATTTAATACAATTAGCATTTTCGTATAAATACACACAGAGAGTGCTATGAAAATAAGTTCAGAAAAAATTCAAATAGTATTTTTGGCAACTCTTTCCGTATTTATGGTTTGGTATCTTGGCACATATCAAATAATAGAAATGAATCATTATATGGGCATGAAAGAGCTTACTAGCAGTTTAAGCCTTTTTATTTTATTCATTTATGCTATTGCAATATTGATTGTTTTTTTTATGAGTCATCAAAGTAGCCCACAGGGTATTTTTATAGGTGTTTTAATCTTTTACTCATTTATTTGGTTTTTTGCATTCCATAGTGTTTCTGGTTATACCGATGTGAAACTAGTTTTTTATGGCGGGCTTATTTTTCTTTTATCCGTACTATCGTTATTATTTAGTGAGAAGTATTTAAAAATAAATTATGGGATGGCGACTTTTCGAAATAGCCTGTTCAACATTCGTGTCGAACTTGTAATAACAGCTTTATTGATTTTGGTTGCAATTTTGATGTACAAAAAATTAGGGATTTCATTTTCATTTATTGATTCTTATGACAGGAGAATGATTGCTCGAGAGGAAATACATGGATTTTTGGCTTATTTAAGTGGTATGTCTTTGAATGGGTTAGCTCCCTTACTTGCCTTCTTAGCAATTTATAACCACAGATATCTATATTTAATCATTGCTTTAGTATTCGTTTTTCTCGGATTCGGGTTTATTGGGACAAAGGCTCCAATAGGTCTTGTAGTGATGATGTCATTACTAGCTTTTTATTTAGCTAGAGGCGGTAAAAACATTTTGTTGTTATTGGTTTTGGCAATGACGAGTTTAATTTTCCTAGCTTTGGTTGAGTATCTTCTCTTTGATTATTCTTGGATTTCAGATATTTATATAAGAAGAGCTTTACTTGTCGTGCCACAAATACAGATGTACTTTTTAGACTTAATGTTCGGTGAGTCCTTTAATTCTTTTAGCCTTTTAACTGGATTGGTGAACGACAAACAAGTGACTTACGTAATTGGTGAAGTTTACATGGGTAATCCCGAAACAAATGCTAATACTATATCATTTTTTAAAGTAATGGCCCAAAAAGGCGTTTTAGGTTATTTATTTAATATTATATTTTTAGTTATTTTTTTTAGCTTTATGGCACATATGCTCAAGCATTCTAAGCATGGTGTATGGTTAGCAATATCTACTCTCTACTCGGTAATTTTATTAGAACAAAGTTATTCAACTGCTTTTATTACATCCGGAATAGCACTATGTTCTGCATTGCTTGTATTTTTTAACTATAAAATAAGTTAGGAGTTAATTAATGATTAAAATATTGGATTATGGAATGGGCAATACCGCTTCAATGCTGAATATGATTCGAAAAGCGGGAGGGCAAGCCGAGTTGTGCACTTCCCCTAGTGGCCTGGAATCTGCATCAGTGATTATTTTGCCTGGTGTGGGCTCGTTTGATAATGGCATGACTAAGCTAGCCCGTTCCGGCTTTTTGGAAGCTTTACGCTATAAAGTAATTGAAGAAAAGATTCCTTTTTTAGGTGTTTGTTTGGGCATGCAATTGATTTTTGAAAGCAGTGAAGAAGGTAGGCTACCAGGACTGGGATGGATTGATGGCAATGTCACCCGTTTTGATTTTGCTGGAGTACACGGTAACGAGAGATTAAAAGTGCCACACATGGGATGGAATCTGGTTCATCCAAAGACATATGAAAACATATTTGCCGGCTTAGAGTATGAGGCACGGTTTTATTTTGTACATTCTTATCATGTGAATTGTGCTCATTCCTCCGATATTCTTGCGACAACTGATTATGGTTATAAATTCACCTGTGCCGTGCGTCATGACAATATCTGGGGCGCACAATTTCATCCTGAAAAAAGTCACCGATTTGGCATACAGTTCTTTAAAAATTTTTTAAAGGAAATCGTCCATGCTTAGAACAAGAGTGATCCCCGTACTGTTATTACAAGAGGGCGGTTTAGTAAAAGGCCACCAGTTTAAAAATCATAAATATGTCGGCGATCCGATTAATGCGGTTAAGATATTTAATGAAAAAGAAATCGATGAACTGGTTTTTTTAGATATTTCTGCCACTGATGAAAACCGTGAGCCTGATTTTGATTTGATTGCCGATATCGCTAGTGAAGCTTTTATGCCGTTTGCTTATGGCGGTGGTGTCAAAACCGTTGCTCAGATTGAGCGCCTGTTTTCAATTGGTGCTGAAAAAGTGATTATTAATACAGCGGCATTTTTAAATCCGGATATGGTTAAAGAAGCGGTGAAAGTTGCAGGTTCACAAAGTATTGTTGTGTCTATGGACGTTAAAAAATCTTTGTTTGGCAGTTACGAAGTCTATGTAAATAACGGTAGAATAAAAACCAAATTAGATCCGATCACTTATGCAAAAAAAATGCAAGACTTAGGGGTTGGCGAGTTGATTATCGGTTCGATAGACAGAGAAGGGACTGCCAAAGGTTATGACATTAAGTTATTGGAGATGGTACCCAAGTCGGTGAATATACCTGTTGTTGGTCTAGGGGGCGCAGGTTGCTTGCAGGATTTAGCCAATGTAAAAAATCAAACAGATGTTTCTGGTTTGGCGGCTGGTGATCTGTTTGTCTTTCATGGTAAACATAAAGCGGTTTTGATTACATACCCTAAGTATTCGGATTTAGAGAAATTATTTAAGTAGGTTTAAGTTTATGGAAGATAGAAAATATCAAATATGTACGCGTTGTGTGATGGATACGACCGACCCAGAAATTAGCTTTGATGATCAAGGCGTGTGTAGTCATTGTCATGAGTTTGATGAAGTGACTTCAAAGCGTTGGTTCCCAAATGAATCAGGCAAAGAAAAGTTGAATGTCATCTTTGACAAAATCAAACAAGAGGGTAAAAGCCAAAATTACGATTGCATCATTGGTTTGTCGGGTGGCGTGGATAGCTCCTACCTAGCTTTGGTCATGAAAGATTATGAATTAAATCCTTTGGTTGTTCATGTGGATGCAGGCTGGAATAGTGAGCTGGCCGTTCATAATATTGAACAGATTGTTAAGTATTGTGGATATGATCTACATACTCATGTCATGGACTGGCAAGAAGTTAAGGACATACAATTAGCTTACCTAAGAGCAGGTATTTCGAATCAGGATGTGGTGCAAGATCATGCTTTTTTTGCGTCGCTTTATCACTTTGCGGTACAAAATAATATCAAGTATGTAGTTAGTGGTGGCAATATTGCTACCGAATCAGTATTTCCGGGCGCGTGGCAACATTCCGCGATGGACGCGATCAATTTAAAAGCGATACACAGGTGTTTTGGCAAACGCAAATTAAAACAGTATAAGACCATCAGTTTCATTAAATATTTTTTTTACTATCCTTTTATTAAAGACATGAGCGTTATTCGTCCCTTAAACTTTATGCCATATCACAAACGCGAGGCACTGGAAGTTTTAAAAGAAAAGGTTGGTTATAAAGAATATGGACGCAAGCATGGTGAATCTCGTTTCACTAAGTTTTTCCAGAATTATTACTTACCGATCAAGTTTAATATGGATAAGCGTCTTCCGCACTTGTCCAGCCAAATTTTATCGGGCGAATTAATACGCGATGAAGCGTTAGATGAGTTAAAAAAACCCTTGTACGATGAAATTGAATTACATGAAGATAAAGTTTATATCTCCAAAAAGTTGGGTGTCACGGTAGATGAGTTAGAACAACTGGTCAATAGTCCTGGACATGATTATTCAGAATACATTAACTGGGATACAAGATATAAATTCATGCTGAAAGTGAAAAAGTTTGTTCAAAAGGTACTTGGTCGAAATGTCAAAACTTACTCTTAAAGTTGCCCTAATGCCATATCCGGTTTATTTTTCTCCAATATCTTCCTTTGAAGCATTGAATGAGCCTGATAAAAATAGCATTATCTGTATGACCAGCCATCCAAGGCAATGGGAGGCAAATTGGCTGGTTAATACAGTAGATAATATTGGCAGGTTAATTGAAGGTATGAGATGGTAAAGATTGCGCACCTAACTTCTGTCCACCCTAGGTACGATACTCGCATTTTTATTAAGATGTGCTCATCATTAGCAGCACAATATGACGTTTTTTTAGTTGTAGCTGATGGATTGGGTGATGAGATAAAAAACAAAGTGAATATTACTGATGTAGGCGAAAGAACTGGTGGTCGCCTGTCACGCATGACCAAGACGGTAAATAAAGTCTTTAAAAGAGCGATTGAATTAGATGTGGATATCTACCACCTGCATGATCCTGAATTATTACCTATTGGCTTAAAACTGAAAAAAATAGGTAAAAAAGTGATCTTTGATTCACATGAAGATGTGCCAAAACAAATGCTTGGAAAGCCTTACCTTAATATGCCATTAAGAAGATTAATTGGCAAAATATTTGGCATGTATGAGAATTATGCTTGTGCAAAATTCGATGCAATTATTGCAGCTACACCTTATATTCGAGATAAGTTTTTAGAAATAAATACTAATTCTGTTGATATTAATAACTTTCCTTTGCTAGATGAGTTGGCCAATACAAGTAATTGGTCTCAAAAGAATAATGAAGTTGTATACATCGGCAGTATTGCAAAAATTCGTGGAATAAAAGAAATTGTGCGAGCCATGGAGTATGTGCAAGAAATAAAGTTGAGCCTTGCGGGAAAATTTAGCGAGAAAGACATTGAAGATATTGTTAAATCATATAATGGGTGGTGCAATGTTAACGAATTAGGGTTCTTAAATCGCGTAGAAATAAACTCTGTACTTGCCCAATCAAAGGTTGGGCTGGTAACTCTGCATCCGGTCATAAATTATCTGGATTCCCTTCCTGTAAAGATGTTTGAATATATGGCTTCTGGCATTCCAGTTGTTGCATCAGATTTCCCGTTATGGAGTGAAATTGTGGAGAGTAATGAATGCGGCTTATGCGTTGACCCATTAAATCCAAAAGCTATTGGTGAAGCAATTCAATATTTAATTGACAATCCGGCTCAGGCTGAAAGAATGGGTAGAAATGGGCGTAAGGCAGTTGAAGGTAAATTTAATTGGACAGTAGAAGAGAAAAAACTGTTAGATTTGTACAAAGGACTAAAGAAATGAAAATTGTAACTATTTTAGGGGCGAGACCTCAATTTATCAAAGCCGGATCAGTTAGCCGAGAAATTGCTCGTCAAGTAAAAAATGGCGTTGATATTAAAGAAGTTATTGTCCATACCGGGCAGCACTACGATGTCAATATGAGCGATATATTTTTTGAAGAAATGCAAATCCCAAAGCCAAATTATTTCTTGGGTATTGGAGGTAAAACACATGGTGCAATGACAGGGCAAATGATTGAGAAAATCGAAGAGGTTCTAGTTAAAGAGAGGCCTGAATGGGTGATGGTTTATGGGGATACCAATTCAACTCTGGCTGGAACGATTGCTGCAACTAAACTACATATTAAGGTTGCTCATATTGAGGCAGGTTTGCGTAGTTTCAATATGAGAATGCCAGAAGAGGTTAATCGCATCTTGACCGATAGAGTTAGTTCGTTGCTTTTCTGTCCAACGAGATTAGCGGTAGATAATTTAACGAATGAAGGCTTTGATACTTGGAAAACTAATGCTGAAGTAATTTTGTCTGGCGATGTCATGCAGGATGGCGCAATCTTTTATAAAGATTTTGCACAGAAGCCAATCGATATAAATATTTCAGATGATTTTGTATTGTGCACGATTCACCGAGCTGAAAATACAGATAATACCACCAGGTTGAATAACATTGTATCCGCTCTCAATGAAATTGCTGAAGAAAAACAAGTAATATTGCCTCTACATCCACGTACTAAAAGTATTCTAGAACAGGGTGGTTATGATGTGAGTAATTTGACGATTATTGACCCAGTTGGTTACTTGAACATGATGTGGTTAATTGATCATTGTTCTTTGGTTATGACTGATAGTGGCGGCTTGCAAAAAGAGGCCTTCTTCTTTGCAAGGCCTTGCATTACTATGCGAGATGAAACAGAGTGGGTTGAGTTAGTTGATAATGGCTTTAATGTTATTGTTGGCGCCAACAAAGAGAAGATCATAGGCGCATACTCAGAGTCTAATATTACATCTAATTATGATATGGATTTATATGGTCTGGGTAAGGCTAGTAGAATTATTCTTGAGAAGATTGTTTCTTGTGGGTAAAAATATTTGGATTATCAATCAATATGCTTCGACGCCGGAAACAGGTATGGGGGGTAGGCACTATTATTTAGCCAAAGAGTTGGCTAAACAAGGTCATAAAGTGTATTTAATTGCAGCTGGTTACACACACTTACTTAGGAGTCCACTCAAATTTAGCGAAGCTTTTAAAGTGGAGTCGGTAGATAGCTTTCAATTTGTTTGGATTAATATGCCTAAATATAACGGGGCACATGATAAAAAACGTATTTTGAATTGGTTTTTGTTTGCTTGGAAGGTCTTAAGATTGCCAAAAATAATATCCGAAAATTCCGATATTATTTTGGCATCTTCGCCTTCACTTTTAACTTTTTTGGGTGCCAAGAATCTGGCGAATAAATTTAAAGCAAAACTGGCATTTGAAGTGCGCGATATTTGGCCTTTAACTTTAATTGAGATAGGAGGGTATTCGACTAAACACCCTTTTATTCGTTTTTTACAGTGGATAGAAGATAAGGCTTATAAGGATGCTGATGTTGTAATATCGAACCTGCCTAATGCAGATGAGCATATGGCAGAAAGGGGGATGAATAAAAATAAATTCCACTGGATTGCAAACGGACTAGATATAGAAGAGGTTTCTAATTCTCAGCCACTGCCGGAAAGTATATTAGATTCATTTCCAAAAGATAAGCTCATCATTGGTTATCTTGGGACTTTGGGCGAAGTTAATGCATTGGAATATTTTATTGAATCTGCAAAAATAAAAAAAGACGATGACTCTATTGCTTGGGTTTTGGTTGGAGATGGAAAAGAGAAGAAAAATTTAAAAAATAAAGTAAAAAATTTAGAATTATCAAACGTATTTTTTGTTGACCCTGTTTCAAAGAATCAAGTTCAGTCTATATTAAAATTATTCGATATTTGCTATATAGGATGGAGGGATAAGCCTGGTTATAGATTTGGGATTGCAGCACAAAAAATACCTGAGTACATGTACTCAGGTAGGCCTATTATCCATAGTTTTTCAGGGTATTCAGATGTTGTTCAAAAATCTAACTCTGGAATTACAGTGCCTGCTGAGGATCCTTTAGAGGTCGTAAGAGCATTAGAGGTCTTAAAGGATATGGGAAAAGAAAAAAGAGAGGAGTTGGGTGAAAATGGACACGAATATGCGGTTAATAATTATGATTACAAAAGTCTTGCAAATAGACTTCTAAAGGTTTTGACTTAAATGAAAAAAATATTTGATGTGACGTTAGGGGTTTTATTGCTTTTATTATTGGCAATCCCAATGTTATTGATAGGAGTGGTTGTGCGTTTCACACCTAGAGGGTCGTCACTTTATTGGTCTGATAGAGTTGGTAAAAATAATAATGCTGAAGTTTATTCCATTTTCACTGCCTGAAATAGGTGATGATGAGATTAATGAAGTGGTTGATACTCTTCGTTCAGGTTGGATTACTACCGGGCCTAAAGTAAAGAAATTTGAATCTGATTTTCAAAGTTTTATTGGAGGTGGTGTGGAGGCGATTGCGGTTAATTCTGCAACGGCCGGACTACATTTGGCACTTGAAGCGTTAGGAGTTGGAGGGGATAATGAAGTGATCATTCCAAGCTTAACCTTTACCGCAACAGCAGAGGTTGCAAGATACTTAGGTGCTAATGTTAAAATTGTGGATGTTGATCCGGTTACTTTAAATATCGATATTAAAGCAATTAGGGGTGCAATCACATCGAAAACAAAAGTAATTATGCCGGTGCATTATGCTGGCTTGAGTTGTAATATGGATGAAATCTTATCATTAGCCAAAGAGTTTGGTTTAAAGGTGGTTGAGGATGCTGCGCATGCATTGCCAACAACTTATAAAGGCGATATGATTGGATCTCTTGCGTCTGATGTTACTGTTTTTAGTTTTTATGCTAATAAAACCATGGCTACTGGAGAGGGTGGCATGGTGATCACTCGTAATTCAGATTTGGCTAAAAGAATGAGAATTATGCGTCTGCATGGTATTGATAGAGATGCATTT
>Ga0114933_10006729_pt1 | contig 10129 bp, 8 predicted proteins | sample 4SBtaG_FD_89691 | JGI IMG/M metagenome (GOLD analysis project Ga0114933, IMG submission 89691) | Deep subsurface microbial communities from Kolumbo volcano to uncover new lineages of life (NeLLi) - 4SBTROV12_W25 metaG | ecosystem: Environmental > Aquatic > Marine > Volcanic | place: Kolumbo... | reverse complement strand
GATCTGATTCGGGTCGGCGTCGCTCATGCATTTCAAGAAGTAAGCGAAGTAGATACTCATTGCAACGATGTAACGCTCGACGCTGTCGTAACCGAAAAAAGCTTCGTCATTACTTCTCGCCGCGGAAAATCTTTACCTATGCTTCAACATGCCCGTTAGAAAAATAATTCGAATGGGACATCCGACTCTTAGAAGTCCAGCGAAAACCGTACCTGAAAATAGTATTGGTAGCTCCAATATAGCTTGTTTGATACAGGATATGATCGAGACCCTGCATGATTACGGCGGGATAGGACTCGCTGCCCCTCAGATAAATGAGCCAACTCGTATCGCCATAATCGATATTCCGGAGGGAGCATCGCGATACGGCAAACTGCAAGAAATTCCACTTTGTGTCTTTATAAATCCGAAGCTAACAGTTCTTGGAAAAAAAGTTGCGGGATATTGGGAGGGCTGTCTTTCAGTACCTGGATTACGTGGTTTTGTCGAACGACCCCAACACATACGCGTGGATTATTTAGACCTAAAAGGCAAACCTCAGCGGAAAGAAATGACCGGATTCACCGCAACTGTCATTCAACATGAATTCGATCATCTTGATGGCCATCTGTACTTAGATCACATAACGGATCCAAAACTACTTATGTTTGAGGACGAATATGAAAGGTACATCCTGTCTGAAAGGCCTGAAAAAACAAGTGATTAAATTCTTCCGATAGATCGGCTAGTCAACCTCTTTCTGCTGGCTGTCCAACATAGCAGGGACTACTTTCGAATAGTCCTTTAGCTCTCTGTATCTCGTTCTGGACCTCGCAGGGTTACTCCCCCATCAACAACAAGCACCTGACCTGTAATATATCTGGATCTATCTGAGGCTAAAAAGCGTACAGCATGACCAATGTCCCATCCTGTTCCTTCATAGCCAAGAACACTCGCTTTCACACGCGTTTTTCGTGCCTTTTCAGACATACCAGAACGGTAAACCATTGGGGTATACACTGGCCCAGGAGCCACACAGTTTACTCGAATCCCTTCTGGACCGTGATCTAACGCCATAGCTTGTGTTAATCCTGCCACAGCACTTTTCGACACACTATATGCTGTCAGGCCGCGAGGACGTATGGCTGATATCGACGATATATTAATTATCGATCCACGATTACTCGATTCCTTCATAGCTGGTATGCATTTTTTTGACATGAGAAACATGCTGTCTAAATTGACCTTCATAACATGTTGCCATTTCTCATACTCTTCCGAAACCACCGTGCCCCGACTTCCGATACCTACATTATTGTCCAGAACATCCAACCGTCCCCAAGTGCTGAGAGCCTTCGTAACGATTAACTCACAATCAGCCTCATTGGTAACATCTGCCTCGATAGAAATGGCTTTTCCTCCATTTCGATCAATCATTTCTACAGTTTTGTTAGCAAAATCTGGTTTCTTATCGACTACCAAAACTCTAGCTCCACCATCGGCAAGCAATAGAGCTGCTGCCCTGCCATTACCGATCCCATTTCCAGGAGCTCCACCACCGGTAACGATTGCAACGCTTTCTTTTAAACCTTCTCCACTATCAATTCGCATTTTTCCTCCAGATTGTGAAAAACATTATCGAAGAAATTTCGTATATGCAGGATTATTTGTTTCCTCCCAAAATCGATAACCTATACTTCGCAGCGTTTGAACTAATCGTCTTCGATTTCGCTCTGACACATCAAACCCCACTAACACACGCCCCCATGCTGCTCCGTGATTTCTGTAATGGAACAAAGTGATATTCCATGTTTTCCCTAACTGGTCTAAGAATTGCCGTAATGCACCCGGACGTTCGGGAAATTCAAATCGATACACAAGTTCTGAATTTATTTCAGGCCTTCCTCCTCCCACCATATGTCGCAAATGTAATTTCGCCATCTCGTTTCCAGTCATATCCTCCACGATATATCCCGACTCGTTGAGATTTGAGAGAACCTTATTCCTTTGACTATCTTCTGAAATTTTCAATCCCATAAAAACTTCAGCTTTTTGCGGATTTTGGTACCGGTAGTTAAATTCCGTAATAGGACGTTTACCTAGTACCTTACACAACCGTCGAAAGCTTCCTTTCTTCTCTGGAATTGTAATTCCAAAAAGAACCTCTCTATGCTCTCCGTATTCGGCTCGTTCTGATATGTGTCTTAATCGGTCAAAATTGACGTTTGCACCACTAACGATTGCTACATAACGCTCATAACCGCGAGCTCTTGCAAAAATATATTTTTTCATACCAGCAATAGCCAACGCTCCAGCAGGTTCGGCAATTGAACGCGTTTCATCAAATATATCTTTGATCGCGGCACAAATTTCATCGGTATCTACCAATACCATTTCGTCAACGTAATTACGCGCCAATAGAAATGGAATTCGGCCAACCTGAGCAACCGACACACCATCAGCAAACAAGTCAAGCTGTTCAGAGTTCAACCGAACACGACGGTTGGCCCTCAGTGCTTGGTTTAGACAATCAGATCCCTCCGACTCGACCCCAATGATCCGAATATTCGGATTAAGATACTTTGCGTAGGCTGCAACGCCTGCGATCAATCCGCCTCCTCCGACGGGCACGAAGATCGCATCGGGAATACCGGGAATTTGATTCAAAATCTCCATACCCACGGTGCCCTGACCGGCAATAACATCTGGATCATCGTATGGGGGAATAATCACTGCACCACTATTACGGGACAACTTCTTCATATAATCCGAAGCGTCGTCATAGGTATCACCATGCAAAATTACTTTCGCCCCAAGACGACGCACAGCTTCTACTTTTATCTCCGGTGTATTGAGACCCATAACAATAGTCGCATCTATATTAAGATGTGCAGCTGCAACCGCCACACCCTGTGCATGGTTACCCGCAGAAGCAGCGATTACGCCCTTTTTTCGCTGGCCGTTCGGAATATTGCTTATCTTCGCGTAGGCTCCGCGATTTTTAAAAGAAAAAATCGGCTGTAGATCCTCTCTTTTTAGAAAAACTTCCGCACCCAAACGACTAGATATTTGTGGCGCAAAGTCCAATGGGGTTTCTGTAGCAACTTCGTAAACACGAGAAGTCAATATTTTCTTTACATAAGATTCGAGAACTTCTTTGTGAGTTGCCATAACTAATTTTTTTATATCGGCTAAGATCTCTATATGAATTCCGAATATTTAAAAGAAACTGCCGCTATTGCCGCTCTTAAATTTATTGAACCCCAGCTGGAAAGCACTACGATTATCGGGGTAGGTACTGGTAGTACAGCAAGTTTCTTTATTGCGGCTTTGAGCGAGATTAAGCAAAAATTCAACGCCGCAGTATCGAGTAGTGAGGCTAGCACGGAACAACTGAAGAAGTTAGATATAAACGTAGTTGATCTAAGCGTAGGAAGGAAGGTTCAATTTTATATTGACGGGGCAGATGAGGTGGCTCCAGATAACTCGTTGATAAAAGGAGGTGGAGCTGCATTAACCAGAGAGAAAATCGTTGCTACATCTGCTGAGCAATTCATATGCATTGTGGACGACTCCAAACTCGTAACTAAGTTGGGTAAGTTTCCGTTGCCCGTTGAGGTGATACCGATGGCCCGAGGCTTGGTCGCAGAACATCTTGTTAAATTAGGGGGTCTACCAGAATTTCGCGAAGGGACACTAACTGACAACGGAAACGCGATCCTCGACGTCTATGACTTAGATCTATCTAGCCCTGATCGCATGGAGGAAGAAATTAACAACATAGTAGGGGTCGTATGTAACGGTTTATTTGCTGCGACCCGCCCAGATAAAGTAATCATTGGTGGGAAATCGGGATTGACCATTCGTTAACGCAATATTTTACCTGGATTCATAATGTTGTTTGGATCAAAAACAGATTTCAGCTTCCTCATAATCTCAATCTCAGCTGGTGAACGAGAGAAAGACAGGAAATCCCTTTTTAGTAAACCCACACCATGCTCAGCAGAAATACTTCCGCCACGATGTTGAATTAAGTCAAACAATTCCGGACTAATATCGTGACAGCGCCTATAGAACTCCTCAGAGCTGATATTGTCCGGCCTAAGTATATTCAGATGTAAATTGCCATCTCCTATGTGCCCAAACCAACATACGTCAAATTCCGGGTAACGCCGATTAACTACTTGATCAACATCAGAGAGAAATCCTGGCACCTCAGAAATCCTCACAGACACGTCATTCTTGTAGGGTGTATGAGGAGCGATACTCTCTGTTATACCTTCCCGAAGACTCCACAACGCAGCAGCCTGGGCATCCGATTGGCTTACCACTCCATCTGAAACCCATCCCAAGTCTATAGTTTTTTGAAACGCTTCGAATGCGATTGGATCATCCTTAGCATCATATTCAATCAAGGCATAAAACGAATTTTCGCTTGATAAAGGTTTCTGCAGACTACGGTGATTTAATACTTTCGCGAGTGCCAGATCCGAAAAAAACTCAAACGCGGACAAAGTCAACTCCGCTTGAAATGTCTCTAGTATAGAGAGCAAGCTATGCAGCTCGTTTACACCAAGAACCATCACTCGTTGCGGAACAGGTTTAGGAGCCAACCGTATTTCTGCTTCTACTATGAATCCGAGCGTCCCTTCTGACCCTATAAATAGGTGGCGTAAATCATACCCTGTTGCATTCTTTATGAGACCTCGATTGCAGTCAATAACATCACCCGTTCCTGTTACGACTTTTAATCCTAATACCCAATCCCTGGTCAAACCGTAACGGATAACTTTGATACCACCAGCATTAGTCGCAATATTGCCACCGATATGGCTGGAGCCAGATGACGCAAAGTCTACCGGGTAGTACATACCTTTATCATCTGCGTATTCCTGCAATGCCTGAGTAACCACACCGCTCTCACATCGAACAATCTGATCTGTCCTATTAAAGTCCAGTATCCTATTCATTTTTTCGAAAGAGACTACGACCTCCCCATCAGAGGCTACGGCTCCACCAGAAAGTCCGGTTCGCCCCCCGGAGGGTACCAAACAGAATCCAGATTCGTTTGCTAACCTAACAAGTGCTACGACCTCTTCAGTTTTTTTCGGAAAGACAACTGCACTAGGAGCAATTTTATAAGAGCGAGTCCAATCAGTCCCCCAGATTGCCAGATCAGATCTATCTGTTAAAACTCCATCTTTCGAAAAAATATTTACCAAAGACTCAATCACAATTGCACTTCGAATACCCTAATTAGTTTCAACATAGATTCTCGCACAACAGTTAGTCATGGGTTCTTTGTTTTAATATTTCGACCGCTGGCAACGCCTTACCTTCAAAGAACTCAAGAAAAGCACCGCCTCCGGTCGATACATAAGACATCTGATTTTGTACACCGTACTTTTCTATTGCGGCTAAAGTATCACCACCACCGACAACCGAGAACCCCTGCGATGTGGCCACAGCTTCCGCTACGACACGGGTACCTTCACCAAACTGATCAATCTCAAATACGCCCATCGGCCCATTCCATATGATAGTTCCCGCTTGTACCAAACGTTCAGAAAGACTCCTCGCTGTTCGCGGGCCAATGTCTACGATAATGTCGTCGTCTCTTACATCTTCTACTAACCGCAACGTAGCCACTCCGTCTTTCGAAAGTTCTTTCGTGGTAATTACGTCAATTGGAACTGGCACTTCTACCTTACCGGCAATTTCTTCTGCTACTTCGATGAGTTCTCTTTCAGACAAAGATTTTCCAAGAGGAAAACCGGCAGCCCCCAAGAATGTATTTCCTATACCTCCACCTACGATAATCTGATCCACCACCTTCGCTAGGTTTTCTAAAATATCTAATTTCGTCGACACTTTTGAACCCCCGATAACCGCAATGACGGGTCTGCTGGGCTCGCCGGTGGCCTTAGTTAAAGCTTCGAGCTCAGCCATAAGCAGCGGGCCCGCACATGCAATAGGCGCGAATTTGGCAACACCATGGGTTGACGCTTGTGCTCTATGGGCTGTTGCGAAGGCATCCATAACAAATATATCGCACAGTGAGGCGTACTGTTTTGCAAGCTGGTCCGAATTTTCTTTCTCGCCAATTTCAAATCGGACATTTTCTAGAAGACTTACAGACCCAAGTTCAGTAGGAATTGAACCCCTCATATCCTTGATGACCGGCACTGGAAGATCTAATGCTTGATGCAATACTTCCGCAACCGGTTGCATTCTTAGACTTTCGTCATATTCGCCTTCCACCGGTCTTCCTAAATGCGACATCACAATGACAGTCGCACCAGCATCGATACAGTATTTAATTGTTGGGATAGCCGCATCGATACGCGCATTACTAGTTACTTTTCCGTTTTCTATGGGCACGTTGAGGTCTTCCCTAAGCAAAACACGTTTACCTGATAATGACTGCTCAGCTAAAGTTTTAACCATCGTTCAAACCCGATCATTTAGTTTGCTTTGAACTTTTTGAAAATACTTGTTTAGCACTTTCGACTAAACGATCTACAGTGATTCCAAGTTCCCTCATAACGTCCTTACCTGGGGCAGACAAACCAAATCGATTGATACCAACAATTTGGCCATCTAAACCAACATATTTTCTCCAAAAGTCGGCATGTGCTGCCTCTACTGCAATTCGAGTTCTGCATTCGTCTGGGAGAACGCTTTGTCTATAACCAGAATCTTGTTTTTCGAAGACTTCTGGAGAGGGCATTGACACAACCCGAGCGTCTATTCCATCCTCAGAAAGCACTTCTGCTGCTTTGGTAGCTAGTTCAACCTCCGAGCCACTAGCAATAATTATTAGATCTAGATCGGTTCGTTCCCGTCTAATTACGTATCCGCCGCTGGCTACATTAGAAAATGTTTCTTGGTCTCGAAACTGCGCACTCGTTTTTTGCCGAGTCAACACAATAGCAGTAGGACCCGTCACATTAGTTATAGCGTATTTCCATGCAAATACTGTCTCTACTGTGTCACAGGGACGCCAAGTAGATAAATTTGGAGTAGTCCTCAAATTGGTCAATTGTTCTATCGGTTGGTGTGTTGGGCCGTCTTCACCTAGGCCTACTGAATCATGTGAATAAACAAAGATATTCCGCAACCTCATCAGTGCGGCTAGCCGGACGGCGTTTCGTGCGTATTCCATAAAGACTAGGAACGTTCCAGTGTAAGGAATCAGCCCGCCGTGCAAAGCGATGCCGTTTGCAATAGCTGTCATGCCAAATTCACGGACACCATAATTCACGTATCGTCCGCCCTCATGAAACCAACCTGCGCCATCCCATTGTGTATTATTAGATCCAGTCAAATCGGCTGAGCCCCCTAAAAGTTCTGGGATAATTGGGCCCAATAAATTTAAACATTGTCCTGATGATTTACGTGTCTCGAGTTCCTTCATTTCGGCTTGCGACTTTGCCGCAAACTTATCCAAAACGTCACCACAGTCGTCCGGTAGCGCTCCTGACATCCGTCGGGAAAGTTGAGCGGCTTGTTCCGGATAGTGCTTTTGATATCGATCAAAGAGCTCTAGCCAATCCCGTTCCAGCTCTGCGCCTCTCTCCGACATATCCCACTCCTGTTGCAAAGGCACGGGGATATCAAAAGGCTCATATGTCCAATTCAGGTTTTGCCGAGTACCGGTAATCTCTTCATTGCCCAAGGGTGACCCGTGGGAACTTGCTGATCCAGATTTTCCCGGTGCACCATATCCAATAATTGTTTGGCAACAGATAAGAGTGGGCTTCCCTACGCTTACCTTTGCTTCATCGATCGCAGCTTGTACTTGATTACCATCATGGCCATTCACTGACCGGATTACTCGCCAACCATATGCTTCGAACCGAGCTGGTACATCCTCCGAAAACCAATGCTCTGTCTTGCCATCTATAGAAATACCATTGTCATCGTACAATGCTATGAGCTTTTCCAGGCCTAATGTTCCGGCAAGCGACGCGGCCTCATGAGAGATCCCTTCCATGAGACAACCATCTCCAACAATCACCCAAGTATGATGGTCAATGACGTTGAATTGAGGACGATTAAATTCCTTTGCCAACAACTTTTCAGCGAACGCAAACCCGACGGAATTAGCAAAGCCCTGACCCAAAGGGCCAGTCGTCGTTTCAACACCGTCGCAATCTCCGTATTCTGGATGGCCAGCTGTTTTGCTGTGCAATCTTCGAAATTTCTTTAAATCATTTATTGAAACGTCGTATCCAGTAAGGTGAAGCGCAGCGTATAGCAGCATCGAGGCATGACCATTTGAAAGAACAAATCGATCGCGATTCCACCATTTGGAATTCTTAGGGTTGAATTTCATTGCGTCCCGCCACAAAACTTCAGCTACATCCGCGAGGCCCATTGGTGCGCCCGGGTGACCGGAATTGGCTAATTCGACCGAATCCATCGCTAAAGTACGAATAGCATTTGCACGTTCCGTTCGGGAAGACATATAGAAACCACTTGAAGTAACGACAAAATATTGTCGAGTTTCTGAATCCTAGAGTCTAGAGAACAAAGCAACTATTCAGAATAAATGAGTCGATTTTTTTGATATTTTAATCACCGCTATGATAAGGCCATGTTTAGTTACTGCTTTTCATGTCAAACAAGACAAACCGGCATGTTGCTTTAGGCATTAAAGAAGGCTGCATATGTATAATTACCTAGAGCCGGCGTAGAGAAAATAAGGAAATTTCATGTCTGACCTCACAGTTTTCACCTCAGAATCAGTATCTGAGGGTCATCCCGATAAAATGGCTGACCAAATTTCAGATGCGGTCGTCGACGCAATGTTAACCCATGATCCGGATTCACGAGTAGCGTGCGAAACTTTAATAAAAACCGGCGTGGTTGTAGTTGCTGGTGAAACTCGGTCCCAATCTAATATAGACGTTGATCAAATAGTTAGGGAGGTCATATCTGATATCGGTTACGGTGACCTTTCTTCAGGATTCGATCTCGAATCCTGCGCAATAATGAATGCCCTAGGAAGACAATCCCCAGATATTGCAATGGGTGTAGACGAATCGAATGATCATGAACAGGGAGCCGGCGATCAAGGTCTGATGTTCGGATACGCTACAAACGAAACCGATGTCTTGATGCCCGCCCCCATTACTTATTCACATCGACTCGTCGAAAAGCAAGCAGAAGTAAGACGTTCCTCCTTAAGTTTTCTTAGGCCGGATGCTAAAAGCCAAATCAGCATGCGTTACAACGAGAGCGGCACCCCCTCGAGTATTGAGGCCATCGTGCTTTCTACCCAACATTCACCTGACGTAAGCCAAGAAGACCTGCGCGAGGCGGTCATGGACGAGATCATAGTACCCACCATACCGGGTAACTGGATTACTTCTGATACGAAGATCTTTATCAACCCGACTGGGCAATTTGTTATAGGCGGACCTGTCGGAGACTGTGGCCTTACGGGTAGAAAGATCATTGTCGATACATACGGAGGTATGGCGAGACACGGAGGGGGAGCTTTTTCTGGAAAAGATCCGTCAAAAGTCGACAGATCGGCAGCCTATGCCGGCCGATACGTAGCAAAAAATATAGTAGCTGCGGGAATCGCTGATCGGTGCGAAATACAAGTCAGTTATGCCATAGGTGTTGCAGAACCTACTTCAATTGGGATTAATACTTTCGGTACCGGCAAGCTAAGTGATGCGAGAATAATTGAACTTATACGTAAACATTTTGATTTAAGGCCTAGAGGATTGATTTCAATGCTTGATCTAAAACGCCCTATCTATCGAAAAACTGCAGCCTATGGCCATTTCGGTCGTGAAGAAAACACGTTCACATGGGAACGTACCGATAAAGCCGAATTACTAGCCCAGGAATTGACATAATCGTTAAAAACAGCGCCATTCGTATCATCTCGAGTATTTAATGACCTCCAAAAGGGCCCATATCAGCTTTGAATTTTTTCCCCCTTTTACTTCAAAGGGGCAAAAATCCTTGCTGAAAGTTGCCAAACGCTTAAATACCTTCAAACCCGAATACTTTTCCGTCACATATGGTGCAGGAGGCACGACTCGCGAGCGTACTTACGAGACAGTCTCTTCACTGTGTCAATTCGGCTACACAACGGTACCTCACCTCTCTTGGGGCGCAGACACCGAAT
>Ga0114933_10006727_pt1 | contig 10130 bp, 7 predicted proteins | sample 4SBtaG_FD_89691 | JGI IMG/M metagenome (GOLD analysis project Ga0114933, IMG submission 89691) | Deep subsurface microbial communities from Kolumbo volcano to uncover new lineages of life (NeLLi) - 4SBTROV12_W25 metaG | ecosystem: Environmental > Aquatic > Marine > Volcanic | place: Kolumbo... | reverse complement strand
GCTGCTTATCGCGTTCGCATAGCTCTTAACCTTAAGAAAATTGAATGGACCTCGGAAGCAGTCCACCTGACCAAAAACGGCGGCGAGCAATTCCATGAGCCTTATAAAAAGGTCAATCCCCAGTCCCTGCTGCCTACCATCGAGGAAAACGGGAAGCAACTAACCCAATCCTTGGCTATACTAGAATATTTGGACGAGCTCTACCCAGACCCCCCTCTTCTTCCAAAATTACCAATCCACCGGGCCCAGGCCCGCGCTCTCGCATTAGCGGTAGCGTGTGACATCCACCCTATCAATAATTTACGCGTGCTAAAATATCTGACCCAGAAAATGGGACTCGATGAAGCCCAAAAAACTGAATGGTACCGACATTGGATCTCTGTTGGTCTGGAAGCAATAGAAACTATGCTCGAGCAACAAACTGAGACCGCTGAATTCTGTTTCGGATCTCAGGTCAGCCTGGCCGATATTTGCCTGATACCGCAAGTGTTTAACGCCAACCGATTTGACTGCGATCTTAGCGCTTATCCCATCATCACCCGCATTAATGCAAATTGCCTCGCCATAGAGGAGTTTCAAAAAGCAGAACCGCAAAATCAGGAAGACGCCGAGTGACTAGAGCAAGTGGCACTCCGTCCGCCTGGAAAATGGGTTAACCTACCGTATTTTGGTTATCGCTCCCCGCCAACTTTTTATGCCGTTGGCTGATTATGATTAATATAACCAATATTCCACCCAAAGCATCACTCTCCCAAGCACCATGCAAAAGTAATACTGAAGCAAGCCCCGCTGCACCTCGTTCCCAGACTTGTAATTTTGCAATCAAAAACCCTTGCACCGCCATGCCCAACGACACCACCGCAATAATACCTGTGATCAGCGCCTGCACTATCTCCACTGGACTACCAATGGAGAGAAGGGCAGGGCTATAAACCATAACAAATGGAACCAGATAAACTGCCGCACCTAGTTTCATGGCTTCTAAGCCGGTTCGTTGCAATGGGGTCCCTGCTATAGTCGCAGCAGCGTAGGCCGCAACGGCTACCGGGGGAGTAATTGCCGAAATTATGGCATAATAAAACACGAAGAAGTGGGCTGCTAAAGGCTCAATCCCAAGCTTAACCAGAGCAGGAGCGCCAAAGATAGCTACTATCATATACGCTGCTGAGGTTGGCAAACCCATACCGAGCAAAATACAACTAACCATCACGAGAATAAGTGTGAAAAGCAAATTCCCGCCCGTTACGTTAATGAGAATTGATGTAAACCGAAGGCCCAATCCACTTAATTCTATGGTTCCCACAACCAGCGCTGCAACGAAAAGTGCTCCAGCTATGGGAGCAATCCGTCGAGCGCCAACCTCAAACCCATCCAACAAGCGCTCCAAGTTTAATTGTGTGCGCGAACTGAGCAGAGAAAACAGAAGAATAGAGCAGACCCCGGCAAAAGCTGCAAAGAACGGCGTTGTCCTATCAAGCAAAAGAACTACTACTACTACCAAGACTAAGATCATATGGAGATCTGACCATATTTCCCGACGAGCCTGTTGCACCAGATTGGGTGCCATAGATGGCAGGCCAAATTTTCTCGTCTCCAGATGCACCATAAAGTACACAGCAAATAGATAAAGAAAGGCTGGAAGTGCAGCCGATTTAGCAACCTCTACATATGGAAGACGCGTAAAATCAGCTATCAAAAAGGCTGCAGAACCCATAATTGGTGGCACTAATTGACCACTCGCAGATGCAACAGCCTCGACAGCTGCTGCGAACCGGCGCTTAAAGCCCGTCTTTATCATCAGAGGAATAGTAAAAGTACCCGTTGCATAAACATTTGCTACCGCGGCGCCTGAAATGGAGCCAAACATACCGCTCGCCAAAACCGCCGCCTTTCCTGGACCGCCCGGCTGTCTTCCCATCAAGCCCGTAGCAAGGTTCATAAATAACTCCCCACCCCTGGCTTTTTCCAAAAGTGCTCCAAGAAGGACGAACATCAACACATAAGTGGCTGAAATCCCAGTTATTGATCCGTAAAGGCCCTGGGTCGTCATAAACAAGTGATCAAGCAAACGCTTAGGCTCCACCGCTGCCTGGTTGAGTGGGCCAGGGAAGAAATTTCCAAAGAGGCTATGCAGTATAAAGACGCCTAAGAGTAAGGTAAGGGTCCACCCAACGGCCCGCCGACATGCCTCGATGGTGGTTCCAAGAGCTACAATACCAGCCAACCATGCCCCCATGGTTAATTCTGACACATATGGATAACGATCAACCACATAGAAATAATTTAGATAAATGTATGCAGCTGGGACCCACGCAAAAACAGCAAGCATCCAATCAAACCAGGGAACAGAAGTTCCCTGATCGCTCCTCTTGTAGGCATACAAAAGAAAAATCAATGAAACAAACATAGCAACGTGAGTGGGCCGGAATTTCATAACTTCAGGAGCCCCGAACATCGCTGCAGCTAGATGATAAATAATTATTAGAGCCGAGAACAAGCGAACAAATAGTTTAGATCGGACTGGAAGGACTCTTTGTCCAGCCACCTGAATGGAGTCACGCCCCAGAAAGCCAAAATCGCTGAAAAGTGGCAACAGTAATTTGACCACCGCATAGAAGGCACTGCCACATAATAATATTAAGCATACTAACTGCCCGTTAGTCGGGGCCAACACAAAAGGTATTGTTTCATCGAAGGTTGGCACTTCAAAGCCGTATAAGCCAATGCCAATAAATACGCTGACTAGAGCTGTCCCATCCAAAATTTGGTTAGCCGAACGCCCCTCCACTAAAGGCAGGAAAATCGCCACTAGCACCAAAAAAAGATAGGCACCTATAAAAGACAAATGGAGCGCCTGTAGCTCAGCCCCACCAAATCTATCCACCCCGAAGAGTGCCAATATCACAAAAACCGATACCCACCGCGCAGTCGAACCGCTCAAACCAATACCGGCCCTTCCCAACATCATCAAAACAATCCCGCCTCGCTAAAAAACAGCGCTTTCAATACTCCGCTACCAATAGCCGAGTATCTCCCGTTCTATGAATCTGGCCTATTTATGACGAGTTTCTGCATTTCACTTAATAATGCCAACCTCTCTATAAAATCGCTCGGCCCCCGGATGCATCGGAATTGGGCTATTTTCTGCTACCTGTTCGGCGCGAATATTAAAGGCCCGAATTGCCGACTGTAAATCTTCTTTATTGAGAAAAATTAATTTAGCCATCTGATGGATCACTACCTCAGGCATATCTTTATGACAGAGAAATATAGTCTGCCGTTTTACTGTATGAACATCTTCTAACTGGCCACGATAGGTCCCGCCAGGAATAACACCCGGTGTGTAGCCAAACTCAGAATGCAGCCTATCTATGACATCTCTACTCAGGGAAAGTAATTTTACATCCCGTGAAGATACCAAATCAGAGAATAACGGAGCACCCATAAGATCGTTATACATCAATGCATTTAAATGCCCGTCTTTCATTCTATCAACCATCTCACGAAACTGCGAATGGATAACTCGGCCACCCTCATTTCTAATATCCGAATAACTATAGCCATGAAGATCTAATGCCCTTTTTGCAGCCAATTCCGAGCCCGTGCCTCGGGGGCCCGTATCAACCCTCAATTCCGGCCGCACCATCTTTAATTCCTCCATCGAAGATATCCCCAGGTCTTCATCAACGAAGACATGCAACCGTGCCTCAAAACCAACATTGGCGACTGCCCGAATATCGGTAAGCGGACTCGAATAGGGCTCCTGACCTTGAACAGCTGAACCAAGGTCGTTGGTGAAAGAAAAGCCACACTGAGCATCACCCTGGTTAATGGCTATTGGATTAGATATCGACCCACCAGGAACTATGGAATAAGTGAGGCCTTCAATATTTTTTGAAAAAATATCAAACATCGCTGCATTCATGACATAAAAACTGCCACCAATAGATCCCGCGACCACAGTTACTTGAATGGTTTCTCTCTGTGGCTCTTCCGCCACAACAGAATTCCAACAAGATACGAATATCAAAGGGATAACTCTCAAAACTTTTTGCAGCATTCCAACCCACATAATTTAACTCCCCTCCTCCGCTATCTCACCTACCATAAGCAGTGTTTCCTCAATTTTTATAAAGCAAAATTTCTATTTGTAACTGGCCAAAGAACTATGCTGGGTTCCTCAAGCAACGCGAAACCTGATGCGGATTAATTTTCAGGATGGTAATTTTGGGCGTCTTCACCTCTAAAATTTAGCTCCACTTTAATACCATCTGGATCATGTACGAAAATCTGATGAATCCCGAAGTCAGACACCTTGTTATGTTTCATGGACACATTGTACGCCTTGGCATTTGCAACAAATCCCCTGATGTCGGTACCAGCAAAAGCAACATGATCTATTGCTCCCGAACCCGCTTCCTTTTTAACATCAGCATTATCGGCCGCAATCAAATGAACACATGCTGTTTCCCCGAGATAAATCCAGTATCCAGGAAATTTGAAAGCAGGCCTTTCCCCAACTTTCATTCCAAGAACATCACAATAGAAGTTCTTAGTCGCCTCAAGATCGGCCGCCCTAATATTAAAATGCTCCATTGCCTCAAGTGGCATAAGACCCCTCCATCCTTATCCATAATAAGCCTGCTTTCCTACATTTTACACCTTAGACAAGCAGCGCTTGTTTTTAAACACTTTGTCACAACGCCATCACCCACACCAAATTACCTGTTCCACCAGCCTTCATGAGTTAGCTGAAAACTCGAGAGCTGGAGTAAATCTCTTGGCCAATCGACGTCAAAAGACAGAGAGCAACGGGGGAGGGAGACCAACTTAATGTCACATCTACCCGCCTCGATCCTGTGTTTAGTATAGCTCTCGAAACCGAATTGAAAATTAAATGTGCTCCGTGTCGGGACGCACAATGCATTGGTCCCCCTAAGCCACCTATCGGGAGCTATTGCTGCACCAGCACGTCCCGCTCTAGCGACCAGCAGACACAAATCATTCCTATCGACCATCGGGAGATCAGAAGGAAGAACTAAAATCTTTCTAACTCCCCATGCTCCAACGATCCGAGAAGCTCTGCTTAATGCTGGGTTCAAGCCCCCTCTCGTAATCTCAAATAAATACTTAATCCCTAGAGATTGACAAATTTGACTTACTTCAGGACACCTACTTACAACCACAACAGCCTTTATCCCCACCACAGAAATTGCAACGTCCAAAGTATTTACAAAAAAGCGCCTATTAAGCTCGTGCCGGTCACTCTTGCTAAGAACAGGTGCTAATCTTGACTTTCCGTGCCGAAGCGAGCGAATCGGAATAACAATATTTAAACCAGAGCACTTCATATTAATGATCTAGCAAATTCCAAGACATCCGAAGCTAGGTTTTTCTTATCCTGATCTGTCTGCATTAAGGTATTTGTTATTAGGGTTTTTTGCCTTATAGCCGCCCGATCTTTATCCTTAGCGTCGATCACCAGCCCATCTAGAAGATTCCCATAATACTCAGCCACTCCTGCAACAGAGGGGTCTTTACCCAACTCGCTAAACAGTTTAGCCGCGGGTCCTTTCACAGCCTTTCCTTCAATGATAGGGGAAACGGCAATCACAGGAGCAGGATGGCTGCGTAACGAAGGACTCACACCCTGCACCGCCAATATTGGAGCCACACTTAAAATCGGATTGGACGGGCAAATGATTATCGCTGATAGGGAAGTATCTTGTAGAGTTCTCATAAAAGCTTCAGATGGCTTCGCTTGATCAGCACCAACATACCGCACACTGCGCACCTTCGGCTGGCAACGCTCCCGAACAAAATATGTCTGAAAATCCAGTTCTCCAATTTCGGTATCTAAAAAGGTCCGGACAGGGTCATCGCTCATTGGAAAGACGTGATGGGTAATTCCCAATGCCGAGCATATACGCGCCGTCACCTCTGACAAGGTCCAGCCCTTTGACAGCCAATAAGATCGCATCACATGGGTTGCTAAATCCTTGTCCCCCAGCTTGAACCAGGCTTCTCCCCCCAACCTCTCCAATGCAGCCAGGAATTGCCAGCTCTCCTCCGCTAGACCCCAGCCCTTCTCTTGATCATTTAACCCAGCCAACGTGTAAGTAACCGTGTCAAGATCAGGCGAAATCGACAGGCCCTGAAAAACAAAATCATCTCCAGTGTTGACTGCTATGGCGAGTTGGTCAGGCCCTAGGATCCCTGCCAATCCGGTTGCCAGCTTAGCCCCTCCTACACCGCCAGCCAGAGCTAGAATCATTGTTTCCCCTCCCGAAAAAGGTCTTCCTCCTTTTCTCGGATCAGTTCCCTGGCGCTCCCTGCGGGATATCCCGAGACAAAACCGCGCACAAGAACGACAGGTTGGCCTTCTGCTGCCTGCCCCATCAACAAGGAAGCGGCGGCGGCCAACTCGTCGGCCACCGCCACTTGGGTCACCTGCAGCTTCCGTCCAAAAAGGTCCGCCTTTCCAGATAAGTCCGTTAGCGCTGGCAACCCAGACACACCAATAGCAATTCCAGTTGTTCCATTTCGAAAAGCCCGCCCCAAGCTGTCGTTTATGATGACGCCAACGTCGACGCCAGCCCGACGCCTCACCTCATCCTGCAGTTTTGCAGCACTTTCATCTGGATTAATGGGTAACAGTAAAACCGTATCCCCGTCAGCTTGCCTAACGTTTGACATATCTACGCCAGCATTAGCCAACACAAGTCCATTTTTATTTTCTACTATTATTAGACCAGGACGATGCCGAACGACCTCTTTTGACTCATCTATAATGACCTCAATAAGCCTCGGATCCTTACCAACGATTTTTGCTAATTTGCTGGCAGCGCTAGAAGGCACGACATTTTTTAAAGAAACTTCCCTGCCTTCCGATTTGGATATCACCTTTTGAGCTACCACTAAGATATCCCCCTCAAGCAACTGTGTACCAAGTGTGCCCACCGACTGTATTAGCAAATCAGCCAGGTCATCACCGGGTTTCACGAGCGGGATGTCGGGTAGCGATATCATCGTTAATTGGTTAATAATAGGGGACAAGTCCAAAAAACCCTATGAATTTGAAGTTTTTCTATTCAATTTCGGAACCATCAGAAAGTCCTGTTATTATTATTCCGGCCCCAGGAATTTTATACCGCCTATTGATACCAATAAGAACGGAGGTAAGGGCCTCAGCAGCTACAGAATTTACTAGTGGCCCTCCGTGAATCCCTCGCATTCCTGCAGCAGCCACCAGTTTTACTGTCTCTTGTCGCGCCTCAACATCATCGCCGCATACTAAGACATCACATTTTATCTTATGGTCAAGATCATTCAGATGGTGGGCAGACACGTTCTGAAAGGCCGAGACTACCCGTACATTTTCTCCAAGAATACGCTGAACGTTAACCACAGCGGAACCGGCCGCCGGTAGTTGAACCCTAGCAACCTTAGGTGGCACCAAAGGTACCGTAACATCCACTAAAATCTTTCCATCAAGACATGTGGCAATATCTTCCACTGTAGACAGCTGGAATTTAAATGGCACCGTAAGCACGATTATATCGGCACCCCTTGCAGCACCCTTATTATCGTCAGATGAAAGAGAAATATTGGAATGCAATCTATTTAATTTTTCCACCTCGGCGCGGGCGCGGGCGGAAGCGCGAGACCCAATGGTAACGTCGTATCCTGCCGCTGACCATCGGAGCGCCAAACCCCGCCCTTGCTCGCCCGTGCCGCCAACAACGGCTACAGAAGGCAAAGATGTGTGCACCTGCGACAAGAGTTTAACTACTCGCGCTTGCCGACATTGCAGCGGAGCCGGTACGTGCATATTTCGTAGCTGGGGTCTGTATCACAGGAGATAGTTCCGCGGCCTGAAAAGACCTTTCTCTTTGTTGATCCGATGCTTCCACATACAAGGTGGTACGTTGGACTGGTTCTCGCCCCATCAACCTGATTAGCTTCTCCATATCATGTGGTGACATTTCCTGGCCGTGCTCGTTGCCTGCTGCACGAGATATACTTTCATTCATTAACGTGCCACCCAAATCGTTCGCCCCAGCCTTAAGGCACTCCACGGCACCTTGTGATCCAAGTTTCACCCAGGAAACCTGAATATTGGGGATCAATGGATGAAGGACCAGCCGAGCAACGGCGTGCATTAGCAGGGTCTCTCTCCAGGTAGGACCTTTGCGCGCTTTGCCCTTTAAATACAACGGAGCCTCCATATGGACAAAAGGCAAGGGAACAAATTCGGTAAATCCGCCTGTTTCTTGCTGCAAATCCCGTATTTTAAGCAAGTGGGCAGCCCAGTTAGTAGGCGTATCAACGTGACCAAACATTATTGTAGCTGTAGAACGGAACCCTTCCTTGTGGGCTGCCCTAACCACATCCAGCCACTCTCCACTATCTAGCTTATCAGGACAAATAATTCTTCGTACTGGATCATCAAGGATCTCTGCGGCTGTACCCGGCAAAGTACCTAAACCCGCCTCACGCAGTTGCTTTAAAAATTCGGCCACGGACAGATTCAAGGTAGCAGCCCCCTGGGCAATCTCCAGAGGAGAGAAGGCATGGACATGCATCTCCGGAACCGCCGCTTTAACCGCCTTGCAAATAGAGAGATAGGTCTCGCCAGTATAGTCGGGATGAATACCCCCTTGCATACACACCTCGGTCGCCCCGCGCTTCCAGGCTTCCTGCACCCGTCTAGTTATTTCAGACAGAGGCAAATCATATGGATTGCCGCGCAAATTTTCGCTCATCTTCCCCTTGGAAAAGGCACAAAATTGGCAGCGAAAATAACAAACATTAGTGTAGTTAATGTTCCGATTAACTACGTACCGAACAACATTACCCACTGCCGCCTGCCGTAACTGATCGGCAAGCTGCAATACCCTTTGGAAGCTGCTACCCCTAGCTTGAAACAACTGAACAACTTCCTCAGTGGACAGCCGCACACCATTGCATGCCCGGGACAAAATATTCTCCAACTCGCCCGACACTTCGGACACACGAGAGTTAACTTGCAGAACAGGTACCGGAGACGATGCCCCGGGAGACCAATGCCCCTCTCGAGAATACCCTTCAGAATCCGAAGCATCCAACACTGCCGCCACAAGTTCAGGGTCTAGCCATTTCCCTGATTCCTTCAGGTACTCTGGGTATATCGCGAGCCGCGGCACCAGCGTTTTTCCGGCCGCATGCGTAGCCTGTTCCAAATTTTGCACCTCCGGCCAAGGAGCTTCTGGATTCACATGATCAGGGGTCACTGGAGAAATTCCTCCCCAGTCGTTGATCCCTGCATTTAGCAGCTTGCCAAAAACGGTAGGGGTCAAATTGGGAGGCGCCTGAATGTTCATGACTGGGCCAAAAGCAATACGGGCTACAGCAATAGTCCACATAAGTTCATCCAAACCAGGCTCACAAGCATCCGCCATCTTAGTTCCAGCTTTGGCCCTAAAATTTTGTATGATGATTTCTTGAAGATGTCCGTAGCCTTGGTGCAGCCGGCGCAGAGCCAGAATGGAGCTTATACGCTCATCTCTGGTTTCCCCCAAACCGATCAAAATACCCGAAGTGGTAGGAACCGATTGCTCCCCCAAAATTTGGAGAGCCCGCAATCTTACGGCTGGTTTCTTATCAGGCGAGCCATAATGGGGCCCCCCTCTCTCGCATAACCGCTCCGATGCACTTTCAAGCATTATCCCCTGCGAAACGGTCACACGACGCAACTCGGAAACCTCCTCCGAGTTAAGAACTCCTGGGTTAGCATGCGGCAATAAACCGGTTTCTTTGCGGACCAGTCGGCACATTTCAACAAGATACGAAATGGTGCTTTTATGCCCCAACTCCCCAAGTTTTTCTTGAGCCACCCGATACCGCAACTCAGGCTTATCCCCGAGGGTAAATAGCGCCTCGCGGCAGCCGGCAGCCGCTCCCGCACGGGCCACCGCCAGGACTTCCTCCGGGGTCATATATGGGTCCTCGCCCTTTATTGGTGGGCGAGAAAAGGTGCAATAGTGGCAAACATCCCTGCACAAGTGAGTGAGCGGGATAAAAACTTTGGGCGAATAAGTTTGAATTTCGCTGTGTGCTTCATCCCGCAAAGCACCCGCCCAGTTTATCAG
>Ga0114933_10006726_pt1 | contig 10131 bp, 8 predicted proteins | sample 4SBtaG_FD_89691 | JGI IMG/M metagenome (GOLD analysis project Ga0114933, IMG submission 89691) | Deep subsurface microbial communities from Kolumbo volcano to uncover new lineages of life (NeLLi) - 4SBTROV12_W25 metaG | ecosystem: Environmental > Aquatic > Marine > Volcanic | place: Kolumbo... | reverse complement strand
GACCTTGGCAAAGAGCAACGCTGGCGCGAGCAAGTTGCTGATTTGATCATGGACGGCGAGGAAGTCGATGTCATGGTTGACGGGCGTGGTGTGTTTGGTATTTACACCGAGGCTGCCAATGATTCCAAGAAGGGCATGATCGTTGTACATGGAACCGGTATTCACCCCGACTGGGAGCAGGTCGTACAGCCGATCCGTGTAGCGATGACGGAGCAGGGTTGGCATACGCTGTCGATCCAGATGCCGATATTGCGTAACGGTGCCGAGTTCGAAGAATACGTGCTGTTGTACCCTGAGGTTCCGCCTCGCCTGAAGGCGGCGGAGCAGTTCCTCAAACAAAAAGGTGCCGAGACTCTGGTTATCGTTGCCCACAGTCAGGGCGCAACGATGTCGAGCTACTACCTCTCGCGTAATGGCAACGACATCCAGGGTTTTGTCGCCATCGGTATGGGCGCGACGCAGAAAGACAGTGACGTCAACAGCGCGATTTCACTGAAAGCCATAAACATTCCGGTGCTTGATCTTTACGGTTCAGACGACCTCCCGGGTGTGCTCGAAACTGCAGAACGCCGAAAACAGGCTGCGACACATAATGCGCAGTACAGTCAACAGGTAATCCAAGGTGCCAATCACTTTTTTGACCAGATGGATGATGAGTTGATCAGAGCGGTGGCAGACTGGAGTCAGCAGTTTTAGTCAGGGCTATCCAAGCATTGGGGAGCTCAATCCAATAACCACCGACCCTATCGGAGAGAATGACAAGTGCCTGGAGCAAATAACAACTGTCTGTTCTGTGATACGGACAGAGAACCTTTGGTTATAGAGGATGAACTCTGCTATGCCGTTATAGATAGTTATCCAGTGTCAGAACTACATACCCTAATCATTCCCAAAAGGCATGTTGCGTCTTATTTCGACCTGTATAGGACAGAAATTGACGCTATGCATCAAACACTAACTCAAATGAAACTTTGGATAGAAGAACGTGATAGCACCGTTACTGGATTCAACATTGGCGTAAATTCTGGCAAGGATGCAGGGCAATCAATCTTTCACGTCCATATGCACCTAATACCAAGGCGCAAAGGCGATATTGAAAACCCGCAGGGTGGTGTCAGAGGTGTAATACCGAGCAAGAGAATTTATTCCAAAAACAAATCTTGATCACAACCTAGAATAAACTTTCAATAAGTCGTGTTCTGAATAATTTTGGACAGCATAAGACAAGAATTTGGTGGAGGCGGCGGAAGTAACTTTAATTTATAACTGATAGAAGTGTAGATGAAAGGCCAAATCGACCCACCACCCTCTCCTGCGATACCGATTTAATCCAAGTCATTGATCGTTAGAAACACAATGTTGCCATCAAAGATGCAGACATAGCCGCATGGCATCCAGCATGGCAGCGTGGATATTGCGACTAGCCCAGGCGTCGCCAATGCGGTAGAGGCTAAAACGACCTTCCGGGTTTGGTGTCAGCGTCTGTGACCGGGCCGCGGTAAGGCTTTCAAGGTCAAGCTGGCCCAAGTTGGTGGAAAGCGGCTTCAGAGCGAAGTAAAGATCTGAGTTAGGGGTGGTACCGTGTTCCCCGATCACCAAGTCAAATCGATGATCCTCGTTGAGGTCGGTGTACACATTAGCCAATGTGGCTGTCAAGCCGTCATCCTCGCGTTCGAGTTTCTCAAGACGCGTATCCGGCCTGATCCGTACTTTCAGTTTATAGAGCTCGTTCATGTGGGCTCCCATGTTGGTCTGTGCAAGCTCGGTGCCCAGTACCTTGTCGGGGCTGATTATCTCGACTTGCGCGCCATGATCCGCTGCAAACTCCGCACAAGATAGCGCCGCGTGCCCCCCGCTTTCATCCACGATTAGGATCTGCCCGGTACATTCAACATGCCCCGCCAGCACATCCCAGACCGTGTTTGCGAGTCCATTACCCTCGAAACGACCGACGTTGGGGATTCCTCCTGACGCGACGATCACGACATCCGGGTCGCTCTCGAGTACGGTGTTCTGATCGGCCAGCTGGTTACAGCGAACATCAACGCCCAGAAAGGCCACCTGATCAGCCAGCCATGTGGCGATTCCGATCAATCCCGCACGCCATGTCGCTTTGGCAGCCAGGACGACCTGACCACCCAGGTCAGACGTCGCTTCATAGAGTATTACCTGGTGCCCGCGCGAAGCACACACGCGGGCAGCCTCTAGGCCGCCCGGTCCGCCACCCACTACAACGACTCTGTGTTTCCTGCCAGGCGCAGATCGGATGATATGTGGCAAGTGTTGTTCGCGGCTTGTTGCAACGTTGTGTACGCACAGTGCGTCGGCGCCCGAAATCACCCGATCTATACAGTACCCCACACCAACGCAGGGGCGTATGTGTCGCTCCTCGCCTGTTTCGAGCTTGTGGACGTGGTAGGGATCGGCAATAAATGCCCGAGTCATGCCAACCATATCGACCAGACCCTCACTGACCGCGTAGACCGCGGTGGCGGCATCGGTGATCCGCGTGGCATGAAAGACCGGCACGTCTGATACGGCCTTGATCGCACCTGCTAGCGGTAGGTAAGCCGCTGTGGGCACCCACATAGTCGGCCAGATCTTAGCGACGGACAGGGTGTCGGTCGGTTGTGCGCCGACCACACTGATAAAGTCGATCAGGCCGCTGCCGGCATAGACTTCGGCGATGGCGATGCAGTCGTCCTGGTTCAAACCGCCACGTAGCATCTCGTCACCCGACATGCGAATGCCAACGACGTAATCTTCACCGATTTCCTGGCGAACCGCTTCAAGCACCTCCAGACCAAAGCGCATTCGGTTCTCCAGAGAGCCGCCATATCGGTCGGTTCGGTAGTTCATCGCTGGTGACCAGAACTGCTCAATTAGCGCACCAGACTGGCAGGCAATTTCCACGCCATCAATGTCGCCGTCTCGGGCTCGTCGCACCGCGGCAACAAAGTCCCGTTGGGCACGGGCGATGTCATGATCTTCCATCTCCGCGGCAAAAACACCGAAATTGAGCTCGCGGGTGGTCGAAGGGGAAAAAGCTGGTAGCCACTGATCGTGGTCCCAGCGTTCCTGTCGGCCGCCGTGTCGGAGTTGAATGGTACACGCCGCCCCATGCGCATGGATGGCCCCGGCAATGCGTCGATATTGCGGAATGACGTCATCCACAGAACCGTTGATCTGGCCGTAGTGGTAAGAACCCTCGACCGCAACAGAGGTAGCACCGCCAAATTGCAACAGGCCAACGCCACCTTTAGCTTTTTCCGCCTCGTAGTGGATATACCGCTCAGTGATGTTGCCCTGCAGGGTATAACCGGGCGCATGGCTGGTGCTCAGGAACCGGTTTTTTATAACGAGGCCATTGATCGTCAGTGGTTGAAACAGGGGATCAAGTTGAGACATCGAAGGTGGAGTCAGTGCTCTTCAGTTGATTGGACAATATAAGACAAGAAATGGTGGAGGTGGCGGAAAACGCCTCAATTTATAGCGGCTTGAAGTATATATGAAAGGCCAAATTGACCTAAAAAGTTACCGCTACTGAGATTTGGGACGAACCAGTTTAGTTTTGGCAGAGATTTTCAGTAACCGGGAGGTCCTGGGGGAACTGGTCCACTGGGTTCAAGCGCGCCATCCGAATCGTGTTGCTCAGTTCCTTCGAGCGGTGGACAAAAAACACTGGCCAGGTGCAGGTTGGTTTCGGCGGTCAACTGGTGCTGGTCTTTTGGGCCTACGTTGTAGGTCATATCGGGTTCGAGCTTCCAGGATTCGCCGGTTGTTAGATCTTTAACCTGACCGGTGCCCGAGATGATGTAGTTGGTTTCCCAATGGTGTTTGTACCACAGCTTAGTTGTTGCGCCGGCGGCAAAATTGACATCGGAAAAGCTAAAACCCAGGCCGTCAGTTTTGGTTAGTGCGCGAACTACCCGTGCCTGGCCGTTAGCAACCAGCATTTCCCGACCGGCTTCCCGCATGTGTTCAATGTGTCTGACGAACATACGTTGCTCGGTAACCGGCACCGGACCACTTTCGGAATAGGCGCCATCCTCATCATGGGTTTCGTCGCCCCACAACGAAGGACAAAAAATACTTAAGTGGTGTTCATCTTCCAGCACCTCGTATAGATGTCGGTCGTTCGGACCAACCTGGTAAAGGTCACCCGACTCAAGCAGCCATTCCTGCCCGCTAGTCATATCTGTCACCTTGATCACACCTGCAATCAGGTAGTTGGCTTCCCAGTGGTTCTTGTACCAAAGTTGCGTGGGCGGGATAGCCTTGCCCCGGTTTACGTGCAATGAAAAACCCATGCCATCAGCGGCGGTCAGATACCGCGCTGTGTGTGTCGCACTTTTGGGCAGAACCTTGTAACGGTCAGTGTTCTTTACATCTCTAAGCGAGCGTATGAACATCGCTATCTCCTTTTCTGTCGCTGTCAGATAATCTGAATTACAGTTTCAGTCTGCTACTCAACAGACATTGAAACAAGCTTTTCAAATTGTCGGAAGACATCTACTGAAGCCAAAACTGGCTGGCTGTAATGTACAGTCAACACTAAACTTTGTGTCAGGTGAAATTTTGAAACCATTGCAAATACCGTTAAAGGAGCAGATCGTATGTATAAACTATACGGTGCACTAGGTGGAGCCAGTCTTGCTCCTCATTGCGTCTTAGAAAAAGGTGGACTTCCGTATGAATTCATCGAAGTGAATATCGCTAGGGACGTCGAACGTGACCCTGAGTATCTCGAACTTAACCCACACGGCCGAATACCAACATTAGTCTTCGATGATCAAGTCATCATCGAATCAGCTGCTATTTGCATCTATTTAGCCGACAAGCACTCCCATACACAACTGAGCCCCCCATTGGACCATCCCGACCGAGCCAGCTATATCCAATGGATGGTTTACGCTACCAACACCCTGCAAGAGACAATGGTCTTGAAGCTGTACACCCACAAACACACGGATGATCCAGGCTGCAGTGATCAAGTTGCTTCTCGCGCGTCGTCAAAACTAGATATGATAATTTCGTTTATCGAACAATCACTGGGCCAAACAGAAGGGCCTTTTTTTCTGGGCAGCGGACTCAGTACAGCCGATATCTACTTACATATGCTCACTGCCTGGGATCCATCTATTAAGGATCGAGTAGTGTCATCTTCTTCAACATCGAGCATACCCGCAGACAAACGATTGACAAATATACAACGAAGCTATCAAGCGATGCTCAAACAACCAGATATAGCCAAAACATTCGCAACTAATGGACACAAAATCACAGCAGTTACTGCTTAACGGGTGCGTTTTAGGATTTGCCGTTATGTTTATCACAGCTGGATTTATGACAGTCACCCAAGTCGGAAATCTTGGCATAGCAATCAGAGCGTTGGCTGTATTGACTGCACTTTGTCTCTATAAAAGAGTTACACATAGCTTGTAAATTCCGCCGAAACTGTAACTTTTACAGAGTAGAGATGTCTGTCAACTAACCACTTTATAGAGCTAACTGGTTAACGACTAAACTTCAATATAGATTTGGCTGATGATCCGCCATTGGTCGTCATTTTTTATTCTCAATCCACTGAGCAATGGTCCTGCTGGGTGGGGCATAGACGTCGATGAAAACGACAGGTTCGCCACCTAAAATCTCACCGCCATGTTTCACATTCGCTGGCGCGTACCACATGTCACCAGGACCAATATCACGGACTTCATCTCCGACCGTAAGGCGCATACGGCCTGAAATGACCACACTCATTTGTTCATGGGGGTGGCTATGGAGTTCGTATGTTCCACCAGGTTCAAATTTCGCCCAAAGCAACTGACAACTCTCTCCAGTGGCGGGAATTGCGGTATGAACTTTGCGGTCGCTAATAAAATCAGAATTCGCCTCGACCTCGGCCGCCGTAAAAATGTATGACGTCAATTTTCACCTCGCAGATAGATTGCATTTCACATTAATAATGCTGGACTTGGACGGATAATTCTACATTCCTTCCTCTAACTCATCGTTGAGTATTTAACAGTTACAGACTATTTAGGAACCCCTAACCTTGCCACAGCCCTACACGGCACCCGCGCTTACCAATTGCTTTAAGCCTTCGCAGTGACATGCTGGCCCGTATGCAACGGCTCACGTTCTTTGCTGGCTGTCTGATAGGACTGCTGTTCTGTCTGGCACCTGTTCAACTGACCCAAGCACAATCGACGGAACTGAAGGCACCTCAAGTTGGCACCTCGGCATTCACTTCAGCGACCTCAAGAGTCGCAAACTCTTTTAGAAATTTTGTAAGGTTCATAGAAATAGCATCTGCCATCGCCTTACCCTTTTCCGGAGACGCTAAGGTCGGGTCACCACTATAGCCGAATGATCCGACTGACTCTCGATATGAACTCGGTGTTTCAAACAAAGAGACTGCATTTCTATTGTCTGACGGATCCAGCACAACCGGATATGTAAACTCTCCGGAATCTGCGTTGACTGTTCGGGAAGTTACTGCTGCTGGATCAACATCACTGAATCGGCGATACATCGCAAACGACGTCTCTGCCTCACCGGCGTGCTCCAGCCCCCCATCATCTGCCTCACATATCGACTTTATCTCTGTACGCGCAATCAGACCAGTATCTACTACTGCTACTCTAGCTCCAGTTTTGTTTTGTAATTGAACAGCAGCAATTTCCAGCGGTTGAAGATTTGCGATACGGTTTCCGTTGACTATCACGACGTGATGGAACCCGTGGCAAATCAAGGATGCGCAGACATCAAATACAACTTGACGAAGCGTATCTGCGCCAAGGGTGACGGTACCCGCATAACCCATATGATGAGGTGACCATCCATAGTGGATAGGCGGTGCGACAACTACCCCGCTGAGTTCTGCAGCACCCTCGCATGCTGCTACAGCCCAGTCGGTATCAACCGATAGGGGTAGATGTGGGCCGTGCTGCTCTGTCGCGCCAACAGGCACGAGAATGACATCTCCGGAACTGAGATAAGCAGTTACCTCAGGCGACCGCAATTTATGAAGCCAACAGGTACGCAACATATAACTCTCCTCCTTATTAACCAGCAGCCTCGTCCCACTCTCATTCCTGACATCCAACTAAAACTGTAAACCCTTTGTGTCAATTAAATTACGGGTGATGATTTGACTATTAATAATTAGGTTCGGTCTCTTAGTGTCTCACCGAGCGTAGCTTCAATGGGGGTAGAAGGAGTATTCGTAACTTTTTCTCGATGCCAAATATATAAACCGGCAGCTATGAGTATGGCTGTTCCGACCAATGTAATTCCATCTGGAAAACTGTTAAAGATAATTAGACCGATCAACATCGACCAAATAATGATGCTATAGGAGAAAGGGGCAAGTAACGATGCAGAGGCTAGCATAAAGGCACGAATCACAAGGTATTGCCCCAAACCGTTGAAAACACCAAGAAGGATAAGAATCGTCCATTGAGAAGCATTTGGCGTCACCCAAACAGGCCAAACGAGTGGGAATACAGCGGCAACCCCTACTAAACTCGACCAAGCTAGCACCGTCAACGCTTGTTCACTGCCTCGCATAAGGCGTGTCAAAACGAGTGCCATAGCCCAGCACAGTGATGAACCAAGTGGTAACAGCATAGCCAACTGAAAGCTGACACCTCCGGGACGTAGGATCATGAGTACACTGAGCAAGCCTATTAATACCGCTATCCAGCGCCTCAAACCCACCCTTTCACCCAAAAATGGTATGGATAACGCAGTGACGAAAAGCGGTGAAACAAAACCGATAGCAGCACACAACTCCAGAGGAAGATGTTTCAGAGCGAAGTAAAAGATTAAGCTACAAACAGCCAGAAGCAATCCTCGTAAAATTTGAAGTGTGGGTTGTGTGGTTTTTAATATGTTCCACTGACCTCGATAAATACAAAACAATAAGATCAAGATCAAAACGATGACAAACCGAAGAAAGATGATCTGTTGAGGTGCGATGTCCGAGCTTAAGTATTTGGCTGCACCGTCCGTCGCTGAAAACATCATCATTGCAAGCGAAAAAAGCCCAATAGCAACAAGTGGCTTATCGGCCATAGGTCTGGTTGTTGAATCGGTCATCCCAAATTGTTCAACTACGTCAAGCGTCCACTACTAGATATTGACTCATCTTTAATCCGCTCTCTATAAAATATATAGATACCCGCACCGACGATCAGCACCATTCCAATAGCTATATTGACAGATGGGACATCCCCCCAGACTAGGTAACCTAATAGGATCATCCAGATGAGTAGGCTATATTCGTATGGGCTAATCACAGCTGGATCAGAAACTCGATAAGCACCCATCAATATCAGTAATCCAACAGATCCAAGCACAGAAATCGTGAACAAAATAAAAATACTTTTGATATCAGAAAATTGCCAGCTATGAGTAATGAATGCGATTTCAGAATTCGCCGCGGTATCAAGTCTGCCATCTCCAAACAGCAATCCCGTAATGCCACTGAGTAGGCCCATAATCAAATAGGCCAATAGCATCTGCTGATAGAGCGTATCTTTATCAGCGGTCTTCTTCACAACGATTACAGTAAATGCATAAGCTAATGCGACACAAATTGGAACCAAATAGTAAAAATTGAACTGCTCAGTTTCCGGCTGACAAATTAGAACCACACCGACAAATCCAACCAGAATTGATAACCAGCGACGATAGCCCACCTGGCTCTTGAAAAAGTAAATAGATGTTAAAGTTATAAAGAAGGGGCTTACCAGAAATAATACTGTCATAGTGGCAATAGGCATTTTTGATTGGGCAAAATAGAAAGCCGAATAACCGAAAAAAAACATAAGTCCGCGACAAGCAGTTAAAAGCGGATAAGCAGTGGTTAGTCTTATGGGTTCGTGGATAATCTTTTGGTACGCAATGATTAGGGCTATTCCGATCATTGATCGAAAAAACTGAATCTGGAAAAGCGAGAGTTCATCTGAAACGAGTTTTATCAAAACATCCTGAATAGCAAGAATTGTCATCGCACTGATGACGAGAAATATGCCTTTTCTATTTTTTTCAAGCATGTGACTCGAACCGATCCGAAACGCTGAACACTGCGTCGGAAAATTATCTAGCCCAATGTTGGGAACAAAAATATTGCTGGAACCCGCAACTTGAGAAGGCAGGGAGTCTACACTCCAATAACTAATGTTGGTGCAACTATCCCAACCTTGTTGCAATTAATTATCTGATGTCTGGGAGCTTTAGTTTCTGATGCGTTGAAGAGCAGAGGATAGTGACGGGCATAGTGGGCAGAATAGCTTATGCTCTGTGGGCTTGGGTTAAACAGTAAAGGCCTATTGCACATCCATTTCTATCACCCCGCATTCCCTCAGAAAAACCAGTGCTGTACGGGCGGATAATTGGGACAATATTGGACAACATAAGACAAGAAATTAATGAAGGCGGCGGAAAATGCCTCAAGTTATAACTGCTTGAAGCGTATATAAAAGGCTAAATCGGCTCAAAAAGTTACTGTCAAAGTAACTGCCGAAAGTGCTGGATTTAGTAGGGCGGTATTGGACGAAACAGAATTTTGGCTGAGACACCCGATTAGGATTCACGTATTAGTCTAGTATCGCGCCTAAGGATGACTTAAGGCTATGTGCGACAACGATCATAAGACAGATGAAACAATTGTGAGTTGCCCTGATTGAACGTATTGACGAAGGCCTTCGTCAAATTCTTGACAGTCATCAGCCCGAACCACTGAATGAATACGTCGCCGCAAAAATCACCGATATTCAGGTATCTTTCCGCGGCACGCATTCCTGAGGCAATATTGTCATGAGCAACCAGCGCGACCCCCAATACGACATTCTGTTCGAACCCGTGCAAATTGGCCCTGTCACGGCGCCAAACAGGTTTTACCAGGTCCCCCACTGTAACGGCATGGGACGCATGTTTCCCGATAGCATGATAGAAATGCGCGGTATGAAGGCCGAAGGCGGCTGGGGAATCGTCACTACCGAACAATGTGACTTCCACCCAACAGGCGACGTGCAACCTTTTACCGAAACCAGTATGTGGGATGATGGTGACCTGCCCTATCTGGCTGCTATGGTAGATGCCGTGCATGAACACGGTTCT
>Ga0114933_10006725_pt1 | contig 10131 bp, 10 predicted proteins | sample 4SBtaG_FD_89691 | JGI IMG/M metagenome (GOLD analysis project Ga0114933, IMG submission 89691) | Deep subsurface microbial communities from Kolumbo volcano to uncover new lineages of life (NeLLi) - 4SBTROV12_W25 metaG | ecosystem: Environmental > Aquatic > Marine > Volcanic | place: Kolumbo... | reverse complement strand
TTCCCAGATTGTCTATCGTAAACTTCAACACCTATCCCAATATCATTATTATAGATGACCTTTTTAGACTTATATATACTGTCATTTATTTTTTCTATAGGATATTGTTTAGGATTATCCTTTTTAAAGCTATCAGTTTCATCAAATACATATAAGCTTCGTATTATTGGTCTTCTATTATCTTCATATTTATATTCAAAGGATAGAGGGTTTAAAGGGTTCTGAGATTTTGTATCTCTTATCTCAAAGTGAAGGTGCGGACCACTGCTTCCCCCTGTATTACCTGAATATCCTATTAGTTCTCCTTTATCGATAACTAAATCTCCTACATTAAAAAACTTTTGAATATTATATGATTTTCTCAAGTATTGTTGCCCTTTTATATATTCTTGGATTTTAGGTGAAAATTCTTTCAAATGAGCATAAACAGATGTCAGTCCATTTAAGTGATCTACATATATTGCTTTTCCATAGCCACTTGTGCTTACTCTTATCCTAATAATACTACCTGACTCTATACTATAGACTTCATATCCAGATTTTTTATTTGTTGTAATATCTAGCCCATAATGAAAATGTGAGCTTCTAAATTCGCCAAATGTTCCCGAAAGATTTAAGGGTAAATCAATAGGTGAATTAAGATTGTATTCTTGAGAGTTTAATCTGAAAAGAATACTAAGTAGGAATAATAATAAAAATGATTTCTTTAAAAATCTCATATTATAATTCAAATTTAATTCAAGATTTTTATAAATTAATAAGGATTTAACTTATTTATATAAAATGACAGGTAAAATAGATAAATTAAAACTAAAATTAGATCAACTTTTTAAAAAGATAAGTAGTCTTGAGAATGAGAATAGAAGATTATTAAAAAAAACTAATACACTTAGTCAATTAAATATTGATCTTGACATTAAAACCAAAGAAGTAGAAGATCATAAAAAAAATCTTAAACTAAAGAGTGCTCTTGAAGGAGATGAGAAGGATAAGCAATTTTTAAAAAATAAGATTGATTATATGATTAAAGAAATAGATGATTGTATAAATGATATATCAACAAGCTGAGTATGAGTGATTATATAAAAATTAAATTAAATATTGGAGATAGGTTATACCCCTTAACAATTGAGAGATCTCAAGAGGTTTTTTTTAGGGACGCGGTTAAAAAAATTGAATCTAGTCTTAAAAAACTTGAAGAAAGCTATTCTGTTAAAGACAAACAAGATCTTCTAGCAATGGCTTGTATTCAGTTTGCAGCTAAGCTACAGCAAAATCTTAGTAATAATAGTGTAACTGATAATGAAATTGATGAAAAGATCACAAAAATGATTGATTCTATTGATAATATAATATAAGTTCTTAAATTTATTGTAAGCCTGTATTAGTGATACTTTGGTAAACTCAACGAGTATACAATTAAAAAAGGTGAGTGCAAGTGTTAAAGCAAGCTATCTAGAATAGATCCTTGATCATTTGATTAGCCTTAATCCTGTTTAAAAGGAGTTTACGCAAATTCACTAAATACGGGCTTATTTTATGTTAAGAGATTCCCTTCTTCATCCCACTCGGCAATTTCTCCTCTCTTACTTTGATCAACACATTTATCAATCCATTCTTTATCATATGATACAATACCTTTATATTGTTCTAAAACATCATTAGGTATACCATCCCATACATTAGGAGTATTTCCTTTATAACCTAAATCTTTAATTCCAATTTCAGAAGTAAAATATCCCGTAACAACCATACCTCTAAATGTTGCAAAAAGTCTTACACTTTCTTTTTGGTCTTTTAAAGACTTATCTTCATATGAAATCTCATCAAAAAGTAATTTAATTTGAGACTCAGAGCATTCTAATAGTTTTAGTCCAAACTTTTCAGTACATAATTCATCAAAAACAATTATACTTCGTCTTAAAACTTTATCACCATAGTTATTGTGCGCAGGGGTACTCCAGTCTTTCGCAATAAATTCAAACATTTCAACCACACCAGCATCATTTATATTACCAATTTCGTTAGGAGGTAAAATAATATTTGCAATTTTTTCTATTGTTTTTAACTCATTCTCATTAAAAAACTTTGAGTTTAAAAATTTCTCATCTCTCTCTTTTTCTTCAGGAGTCCTTCCATATTGATATTCCCATATTTTATCTAAAACTTCCTTGTCAAGAGAAACACAGCTTTCTAGTAGAACTGATGAGCCAATTGATCCTAAAAGTATATTTTTGATAGATTCTCTTCTGTCCATTATATATTTTGTTTTTTTAGTTGATCAATTATATATTCAGATGTTCTCCATGACAATGCCATAATTGTCCAAGTAGGATTTTTATCTGCTTGAGAAACAAATGGTCCTGCGTCAACTACAAATACATTATCTACATCATGAAGCCTTTCATATTTATTAACAACAGATTTATAAGGATCATCTCCCATTCTAGTTGTTCCAACTTCATGTATAATTTCACCAGGAGCAGATATACCATAATTCTGTTCTTTAGTAGGTTTATTACCTAAAGCAATCCCACCCATATTATATGCTAGCTCTTCAAAAGTATCATGCATATGCTTAGCTTGTTTTAACTCATAATCAGACCATTTATATCTAAACTTAAGAACTGGAACACCCCATTTATCTTTTGTATTAGGGTCTATTTCACAATAATTATCTTTTCTTGGAATTGCTTCACCTCTTCCAGATAGTCCAATTGTCGAACCATAATATTTTTTTACATCTTGCCTTAGTTTGTCTCCATAACCTCCAACTTTTAACCCAAAGAATTTATTAAATTCATTTGGATTATATCCAAATCCGTATTCAGGCATTGTAAAACTTCTACCAATTTCTATATGATACCCTCTTGGGAAGTCAAGTTTCTTATTGTCTAGCCACCAAGGAGAGTAGACATGCATACCTCCAACACCATCTTCATTATATGTTTTTCTATTTATAAGATCTGGAATAAAAACTGTTCTTCCAGCTCCAGTTGTGTCATGTAGATACTTCCCAATAAGATTACTGCTATTCCCTAGTCCATTTGGATGGGCTTTACTTTTAGAGTTTAATAAAATCCTAGCAGAGCTACATGCGGAGGCAGCTAAAACAACAACTTTACCTTTAATTGAATATTCTCTTCCATTATCCTTATTTATATATGAAACTCCTGTTGCTCTTCCATTTTTATCTGTTTTTACTTCGATAACCATAGAGTTTGTATATAAATCAACCATTCCTCCTTTTAATGATGGTATTACATAACAAGAGCTAGATGAAAAATCAGCATATGCTGAGCATGATCTATCACATTGACCACAATAAAAACATACTCCTCTAGTATTATTGATTCTCTTAGTTAAAATTGATAGCCTAGAAGGAATAACTGTAACACCAGATTTTCTTGCTCCTTTTATGTAAAACAATTCATGCAGCCTTGGCTTAGGAGGAGGTAGAAAGAACCCATCAGGCTCATTAAAAATATTTTCTTTAGTCCCAAATACACCAATAAGTTTATCCAACTTATCATAGTAGGGTTTTATATCATCATAGCTAATAGGCCAGTTCTCTCCCAAACCATCATAGTCTTTACTCTTAAAGTCTTTTGGTCCAAATCTTAAAGATATCCTACCCCAATGATTTGTCCTACCACCTAACATCCTTGATCTCCACCATCTAAAACTAGTATCTTTCTCAACTGTGTATGGTTCTCCATCTACTTCCCAATCCCCATAAGACATATGAAAGTCACCGAAGGCTCTAGTGGTTCCAGATCCTCTCCTAGGAGATTCCCAAGGCCATTTTAATTGAGTCATTTGATCTGGATTTGCAGGATCAAAATAAGGGCCTGCTTCTACAACAGCAATTTTAAGGCCTGCATCAGATAGAATTTTTGTTGCCATACCTCCACCTGCTCCAGAACCAACAACAATTACGTCATATTCTTTAGAATTGTTTATTATTTCCATAAACCAAAATGAATTTAACTAAATTTATTATAAAGTAAAAGTTTTAACTATAAATCATGATTATAGAGATATGTGCAACAACTATAAAGTCTGTTTTAAATGCTAACAGGGCTGGAGCTGACAGGATTGAGTTATGTTCAAATTATAATGTTGGTGGGCTAACACCTTCAATTGAATTTATCAAAGAAGCTTTAAATATTTCCAAAATACCAATTCATGTTTTGGTTAGACCAAGGCCTGGTAACTTTATATACAATAGTAATGAAATTGATAAAATGAAAAAGAGTATCATGTCAATAATGGAATTAGGGATAAATGGATTTGTGGTTGGTTCAATAAAATTAAATGGAGAAATTGACGATGAATTTATAAATGATGTTAGAGAACTTACAAACAACTTGGATTTAACTTTTCACCGATCTTTTGATTATTTAAATAATCAAAAAAAATCTATTGATATGCTAGTAGATATTGGATTCTCAAGGATTCTTTGTTCGGGCAATCAATCAGATGCAATAAATGGAATTCAAAATCTCATTTCTTTAAACAAATACTCAAACAATAGAATTGCGATTATGCCAGGCGGAGGAATAAACAAAGAGAACTGTTTAGAATTTAAGAATTTAGGCTTTAAAGAAATTCATTTATCAGGGATTCTAAAATCTAATTCCTCAAATAGCTTAGACTCTGATTTAAAAACAATAGAAGAAATAGTCTCTAAAACTAAATAATATTATATTATTTTTGTACTGAAATTTATTTTATGGCTTTTGATATAGATGTAATAAAAAGAGTTTATTCTGAGATGTCCTCAAAAATTGAACGTGCAAAACAGGTTATAGGGAAGCCTTTAACTTTGTCTGAAAAGGTTCTGTATTCTCATCTATGGAATGAAGAAATATCTAGTCCATATATAAGAGGTGGTGATTATGTAGATTTTGGACCCGATCGTGTTACATGTCAAGATGCTACTGCCCAAATGGCACTATTACAATTTATGCAGGCTGGGAAACAAAAGGTTGCTGTTCCTACAACTGTTCATTGTGATCATTTGATTTTAGCTCAATCTGGAGCAAAAAAAGATCTGCAGCAAGCTAATAAAGTTAGTTCTGAAGTATTTGACTTTCTTGAGTCTACATCAAAAAAATACGGTATAGGTTTTTGGAAGCCTGGGGTAGGGATAATTCACCAAGTTGTCCTTGAGAATTATGCTTTTCCAGGAGGAATGATGATCGGTACTGATTCACATACAGTGAATGCAGGAGGTCTCGGTATGGTGGCTATTGGTGTTGGTGGAGCGGATGCTGTTGATGTTATGGCTGGAATGCCGTGGGAATTAAAATTTCCAAAATTAATAGGAGTTCATTTAAAAGGAAATCTAAATGGTTGGTCTTCTGCAAAAGATGTTATATTAAAAGTTGCAGGAATACTAACTGTAAAAGGTGGAACAGGGGCAATAATTGAATATTTTGGAGAAGGTGCAAAATCACTATCATGTACTGGTAAAGGAACGATATGTAATATGGGTGCTGAAGTTGGTGCTACAACTTCAATTTTTGGATATGATGAGTCTATGGAAAGGTATCTTAATTCAACTGGAAGAACTGATATTGTTAAAGCTGCAGAAGAAATAAAACATCACCTTACCGCTGATCCAGAAGTATATGCTAATCCAGAGAAATACTTTGATCAAGTAATTGAGATAAATCTTGATGAATTATCACCTCATCTTAATGGACCATTTACACCTGATCTAGCAACTCCTGTATCTGAGATGAAGGAGAAAGCTGCAAAAGAAAAATGGCCATTAGATGTAGATTGGGGTTTAATAGGCTCTTGTACTAATTCTTCTTATGAGGACCTGTCTCGTGCTGCATCTATTGCTTCTCAAGCAAAAAAAAGCAAATTAAAAATAAAATCTAAACTAGGAATAAACCCTGGTTCTGAACAAGTTAGATATACAGCGGAAAGAGATGGTTTAATAAAAATATTTGAGGATTTAGAATCAAAAATTTTTACTAATGCATGTGGACCTTGTATTGGACAATGGAATAGGGAGGGAGAAGATAATAATAAGAAAAATTCGATAGTTCATTCATTTAATAGAAATTTTGCGAAAAGAAAAGATGGAAACCCAAACACTCATGCATTTGTTTCTTCTCCTGAGATGGTTATGGCAATAGCATTATCTGGAAGATTAGATTTCAATCCAATTACTGATACTTTAACTAACTCAGAAAATGAAGAAATCAAACTCGAACCTCCTATTGGAGATGAACTTCCGAAAAATGGTTTTTCAGTTGAAGAAAATGGTTATGTAGAGCCTCCAGAAGATGGTTCAGGTATAGAGATAAAAGTTAAAGAGGATTCACAAAGACTTCAACTTCTTGAACCATTTAAACCATGGGATGGTGAAAATATATCTAATGCAAGATTATTAATTAAAGCACATGGGAAATGCACAACGGACCATATTTCCATGGCTGGTCCATGGCTAAGGTTTAGAGGTCACCTTGATAATATATCTGATAACTGCTTGATAGGAGCAGTTAATGCATTTAACATGAAAACTAATAATGTTAAGAATTTAGTTACTGGTGAATATGGCCCAGTTCCTGAAACTCAAAGATTTTATAAAAAAAATAATATTAGTACAATAGTTGTTGGTGATCATAATTATGGAGAAGGATCATCTAGAGAGCATGCAGCAATGGAGCCAAGACACCTTGGTGTGAAAGCTGTAATAGTAAAATCATTTGCTAGGATTCATGAAACTAATTTAAAGAAACAAGGTATGTTAGCTCTTACCTTTGATAACGAAAATGATTATGATAAAATAGAAGAAGATGATTTATTTAATTTTGTAGATTTAACTAAATTTAGTAAAGGGGAACAACTTTCACTTGAGATTGTTCACAGTAATGGAAGTAAAGAAATGATTAAGCTTAATCATACATTCAATACTCAGCAAATTGAATGGTTTAAAAATGGTTCTGCTTTAAACTTAATTAAATCAAATGAGTGATTTAAAATATTTAATGTCTTATACAATTGCAATTGTTACAATTGTTGGGATTCTTCTTGGAGGAGGATATGCCTATATGACAGTTATTTATGCTTTTGTTTTTATCCCAGCTCTTGAAATGTTATTAAAAGAGAGTAATGAAGAGATGTCTGATCAAGTCAAGAAGAACAGATCAATGGATATTTTTTTTGATATACTCTTATATCTAAATATACCTCTGGTCTTTTTAATATTTTTTCTTTCACTTAACATGTTATTATACAGCAGTTCTTCATTTGAGATTGTCGGTATAATAGCCTCAACCTCAATTATGATGGCTACAAATGGAATTAATGTAGCTCATGAGTTAGGGCATAGAAAATCTTTTTTTAGTAGGTCTTGTTCAAAATTGCTGCTTATGCCATCACAATACATGCATTTTTATATAGAACATAATTTTGGTCATCATGTTAATGTTGGGACAGAGGAAGATCCAGCAACGGCTAAATATAAACAATCGCTTTATAGCTTTTGGATAACATCTGTTATTGGTCAGTATATAGGTGCATGGAAATTACAACTAAAGCTCTTAAAAATTTCAAAACATAAATTCTTTTCTATTAAAAATGACATGATGTTTTATGTTATTTTTCAATTAATGTTTATATATCTTATTTATTTTAATTATGGGATTACTGTTACTATCTACTCTCTAATAATATCTGTTATTTCATTTCTTTTTCTTGAGACAATAAATTATATAGAACATTACGGTTTATCAAGAAAAAAGGATGAAAATGGAAGGTATGAGAGAGTTAAAACTGTTCATTCATGGAATTCAAATCATGTTGTTGGCAGGCTTGTTTTATATGAATTAACAAGACATAGTGATCACCATTTTATTTCTTCTAAAAAATATCAAGTTCTTGAAAGTATAGACGAAAGTCCTCAGCTTCCATATGGATACCCAACTTCAATATTATTATCTATGGTTCCGCCTTTATGGTTTAAAATTATGAATCCAAGAGTTGAAAGTTATCAGAATTAATTACAGTTTATATAATTAAGTCAATTTAGTACTCATCTAAAAAATCAGGTGGATGTAGGGAGCATATATGATAGTCCTCATATTCATTACTAATATCGTCATCGAAATCAGAAGGGCAACTGATATAAGAAATCCCAGGAAAATCTCTTTTTATAAACCTATCTTTAGCTTCAATAAAATCATTTATTTTAATAAAACCTGGAGTACTTGAATAATACATTATATCAGCTGGATCAGGACTATGCTCATATCTGTATACGTCATGACCAAATTCATGATACATTACCCATAATCTTTTAAGCAATGACATTTCAGTCCATGACCTCCAGTCAACACCAACATTTACTTTAGCACTATTACAATAACCATCAAAACTAGAATAAGCTATATGACTTTGAGTTACACCAGCTGCAATAGCAGCATCACTTTCATATTCAAAGAATATATTCACAACCGTATTCTGCTGCCCATAATCAGGTGCACCTTTTGTACATAAGACATCAGCTACAAATTTGTCCCAATATTGCATTAAGTCATCATCTTTTGTTGTTAATGGATCTAGTAATGTATCATAAGTTACGCAACTAAATAGAGTAGGCTCAACTACTACTTCTTCTTCTAGTATAGTTTTTTTCGAACAAGAAAAAACTATAATGAATAATAATGAATAAAAAATAGAAAAAAATCTTTTCATAGTTTATTTTTTAATGTAGCGAGAGGGAGATTTGAACTCCCGACCTCCGGGTTATGAATCCGACGCTCTCACCAACTGAGCTACCTCGCCAATTAAGATATGCAAATATATAAAACAAAAAATACTCTATTAGCTTAATAATTTATCAATTTTCCTAAATGATAAAGTTTTTTTAATATATTGGCAGATATTATAATATTCATAAATGATTCCGAAAAAACAGTTTTCAATTGAATATGATTTTCAATCTTCACCTCAGTTATTATTTCAATACCTGTCAACACCTTCAGGTCTTTCTGAATGGTTTTCTGATGATGTGAATTCTAGAGGTGAGAAATACACTTTTTTTTGGGGTGAATCTCAAGAAGATGCAAAACTTATCTCTAAAAGGCCATATGAAAAAGTTAAATTTCAATGGATGAATGGAGAAGAAGACGAAGAGGACTGTTACTTTGAATTTACAATTCAAATGGATGAGATAACAAAAGATGTTTCACTTATTGTTACAGATTTTTCTCCAGAAGATGAATTGGAAGAATCAAAGTTACTATGGGATAGTTTGATTTCAGATTTAAAACAAGTGCTAGGCTCTACTTAATTAATTTGATATCGGATTCTTGGGTGACTCAGACCAAAGAAGATATTCTCCACCTAATTTTTTCATTTCATTTTTCCAATGCTTTTGACTATTAATATTTAATATGTTGCCTGTTTTATTTTTTCCTACTATCCAATTTTTATTTTTTATCTCATTTTTTAATTGATTGTTATCCCATCCAGAATAGCCTATGAAAAATCTAATCTTACTTTTAGTTATTACTTTTTCTTTTATTAATTTAAAAATTTCATCGATATTTCCACCCCAATAAAGATTTTCTGTCACTTTCAGGCTCCCTTTAATTGGCTCTTTGGTTTTATAGATAAAATAAAGATTCTCGCCAGATACGGGACCACCACTATATATTGTAAATTCTTTTACCTCTTTTATTTTTAGTTTTAAAGCTTTATTAAGAATAAAACCAGTATAGCCATCTTTAGTCTGGTCAACGATTAGAATAATAGTTTTTGAAAAAAAACTATCAAATAAAAGATTAGGAGAGGCTATTAAAATATTACCCTTCATAAAATAAATATATAAAAAAAGCTCCCCGAAGGAAGCTTTTTTATGCTATATGAATTTAAAAGCTTAGTTTACTGATCCAGATAGTTCAGCCCCAGCTTTAAATTTTACTACATTTTTAGCAGCGATTTGGATAGTAGCACCAGTTTGAGGATTTCTCCCTGCTCTAGCACGTCTGTGAGAAACAGACCATGATCCAAATCCAACCAGTGAAACACGTCCACCACCTCTTAGTGTTGAAGAAACACCCCCTAGCATTGATTCTAGAGCTTTTTTTGCTGCGGCTTTAGATA
>Ga0114933_10006724_pt1 | contig 10131 bp, 5 predicted proteins | sample 4SBtaG_FD_89691 | JGI IMG/M metagenome (GOLD analysis project Ga0114933, IMG submission 89691) | Deep subsurface microbial communities from Kolumbo volcano to uncover new lineages of life (NeLLi) - 4SBTROV12_W25 metaG | ecosystem: Environmental > Aquatic > Marine > Volcanic | place: Kolumbo... | reverse complement strand
GGATCACGATACAATCCTGCTTTATCCAATTTCCACAGCGCTGCGGTATCAGCCAATCGTTCGTATATCCGTGCTGATTGCGATTCATCATCTACCCAGCGTGCAAGTTGTTGCCAAACACGCATCAGGCTTTCGTGTGAAATGTCGATGATGGTTTCGTCAGCCAATTCTGTTCTGGCCGGTGGCATCAACAATGTACGTCCGGGGGCGCGAAAAGCATTGATGATTTCCTCCAATAAGTCGCGTGGTGCAGCACTAATCGCTTCCAGATCCTGCAGAGACGTCGGACGTCGAATCCCTCGATTGTCATCCCCTTTTTCCGTAAGGGCTTTGAACACGCGACACGCGAACGCATCGGTATCGAGATCTTCATGATGTGATTGGATTTCCGCTAAGACTTCGTCAGCATGTGTGGATAACGCATTTTCCATGCCGCCAATTGCGTCAAAATCTTCAAGGTCCATTTCCGCTGATGAAGCGCCATGTCGTTCTGTCGTATGATCCCACGTTCGCATCAAGGCATGTTGCAATACTGGCAGCTGGTCTGCCTGATCACCGACGTCGTTCAATAGTCGCTGAGTCAGACGGCGGTTGACATTGCCCCCGGCTACCTTTGCCGGGCCTTCGATGGCCTGGAGTAATTGGTCGCGATTGAGCTTGGGTACCAGATATTCACCGTCGTTGATCATCTCGGCGAGTCCGGTAAACCGTGAACAGTCACCAAGGAAATCGGATCGCATTGTTAGCACGACGTAAATTGGTACTTCGTCCTGCTGGACAGCGTGAAGCAACCACTGAATGAAATCAGGCGCTTTTTCATCACCATCTTTGCCTGTTTCGTGGAATCGGAATATCTCTTCAAATTGATCGACCACCAAGAGCAAATTTGTAGAATTCTCAATATCGGATTGCTTAACGGCGTTTACTAATCCATTAACGGATCGGTTAATAGTGGCCATGATTTGGTGGAGTGATTCGTCGCCGTCATCGTATAGTTCAGAATCGATAAGCGACTGAGCCAGATTTGCCAGCGGATCACCGCCTGGCTGCATAACAGCGATTTCCCACTCAGACCCGGCATCTACCATCATGCCGCCCTGGATTTCACTCAGCAGTCCACAACGTACCAGCGATGACTTACCGCTACCGGAAGAACCAACCACGGCAACAAAGCGATGTTGTTGTAGCGAGTCAATTAATTCCCGGACTTGTTCTTCACGACCGAAGAACAGATAGTCCTCTTCGCTTGTAAATGGCCGAAGTCCCGGGTAGGGCACAAGTTGTGGTTGATCGTCAGATGACATGTTTTAGGTGAGTTATCCGTTCTGTGTGATTTGTGTAAGGTATGCGCTGAGTTGGTCGGTCGCTGCAAACGCATCGCCGTTCTGTTGTATCGTTGTCGCCATATGGCTCTTGAATCGCTCTTTGCGTTTGTCTTCCGGCGGAGCAATGTACACACCGACGTTTGAAATGGGGGCGGAGCGACCATAGCCAGCTGCCTTGAGCGTGTCGCGTAGCTTTATGTCGACCCAGTTTTTGCGAACAGCACCGTAATAAATAACGACTGCATCACAACACACGAGGTTCTCGCGATGCAGTTCACTGATTTCTTCACTGGCACTTTCAAAGTCGGTGGATAAGACTTCGAATCCCTGATCAAACAAGTAATCTTCCAGTGGCGCGGACGCGTCAACATCACAGCCATCACAAATCAAATAGATTTGCTTTACTGTTGAGGTCTCATGTGCATCGCTAGAGTCTGATTTGTTCTCAGCAAGGCGGCGGCGTAATGTTTCTTTGAGCAATGTCACCTGACCCTCAATGACATCGCATTGGTGCGAAGCGGCATCTGTGGTTCTAATATGGTCAAGAAAACTCTGTTGGCGTTCGTCAGTTACTTCAAGGTCCTTGGCAATCCAGATGAATTGTCGTGCGTCCGATTCGGCTACCCAGTTTCTAATCTGACCGGATTGTAGCTCTAGCAGGCTATTTGTGGCGTTTTCCGGAACGATACCGTAATTGCCTCCAATTAACTGCACAGCGAATTCGCAGTCTTCCAAATAGGCTGCCACTTCATCTTCAAGCGATGATTTTTCAAGGTCAAGTGATTTGTCCGGGACGATTTTGAATCCCTGCTCGGTAAGCTCACGGCAGATAATTTCATATTCCTGACGCACGTCGGATGTGGTCATGGCAACAAACGCTTTACGGCCGGCAACTTCGATTTCCGCTGTTTTACTGGCTGCTTCGCTAAGCGTTTGGTTGATGTCATGTGCGACATCATAGATTTTTTCGTAGTATCGTCGTTTCAGATCATCTCCGAATGATTCCTCGAATTCCAGCACTCGGCCGGTTTCTTCGTCTCGTTCGTAGAATTCATGATCATGAATCGTATCAAAGGAACCGGAGAGATTTGCAAGTTGGTCATCTTCCACAGGTGTCTTGACGACCTTGATGATTCGCGAGTTATCGCCGGACTTTCCTTCCACGAAGGAAGTAACTTCATTTTGACAATTCTCTGAGTTTACAAATGGAGGAGATACGATGGTCAGCATGGATTTTGCTGTTGGAATCTCATTCAGGACATTCGCATCGACTGAGTCATTCGCGTCAAACTTGGGCGGGCGGTAGACGTGAACTTCGCGGCCAGCAAGCTGTTGAAGACGCACCTTTAGATTTCGATGGAAACGGGAAATCCAACCTTCTTCATTTGCGGATAACGACTGATCATCCAGCGCCGAGTAGCTGATGAAGACGTCACTGTTATTTGGTGACCCTGCAAGTTCCGCTGTCCATTGTGAGCCCGAGAGATTGGCAGATAAGTTGTTGGCGTTTATTGTTCCTCGATCTAGATTCTCCAGATCGGTAAGCAAATCCCGGGGTGTTTGGTAGCGTCGTACTGCATCCTTTTCCAAGCACTTGCGGATTATCCTGTCTAACTCTTGTGAAACATCAGGATTGAGACGGATCGCAGGGTTTACTGGTTGGTTAATGATGTTGTTTATGACTTGCCCGATCGAGTCACCTGAGAATGGTCGGGAGCCGGTAATCAATTCGTAGAGGATTACACCGACGCTGAAAATGTCGCTGCGGTGATCCACTTCTGTGGCCAAGGCTTGCTCCGGACTCATGTAGTTGGGGGTGCCTAAAATGCGTCCTTCGTTGGTCAGGTTCAAGTCCAAGGTTGAATCGTCGACTGCAGTAGGCATACCCAGGCGTTTAGCCAATCCAAAGTCGAGTAGTTTTACGACGTCCTGAGAGTTCATGCTGACGTTCCCGGGCTTAAGATCCCGATGCACAATCCGTTTTTCAAATGCGCCACACAGAGCTGTGACAATTTGCCGTACGATTTCGCAAATGCGTGGGATAGGCAGTGATGTGTTATCACTGATTACTTTTTCAAGGGATTCACCGTCGAGGAATTCCATACAAATGTATGGTTGTCCGGACCCCGTTTCTCCAACTTCGTAAATGGTACATACGTTTGGGTGATTGAGTGCGGATGCTGATCTCGCTTCTTGCAGGAATCGCTGCCGCAGGTTTTCATCGGCGCAGAGTCTCTCTGGAAGTAGTTTGATGGCGACTTGACGCTGAAGAGATGTGTCGTGTGCGAGGTAGACTTCGCCCATACCACCTTCGCCGATTTTCTTGTCAATCTTGAAATGGCCGATGTTTTCAAGCGTCATGGTGTGCCGGTGTGAATGGAGTTGTGAGGTTGATTAGGGCTTCAGTTTAAAGACGTCAGCACAGCAGTACAAATAAAGGGGTGTTTATGCGTTTTGAGGCGGGAGTGTAGTGGTTTGCCCTGCGGTTGGGAAGCCTGGAATCTAATACATTCTCGCCCCGCGGGTGCGTTTGGAACGCCAGCGTTGGCTCCTGAAATAGCCAATGGCATATGACTTAACGCTACATTCTTAGTAGAATAAAGCCGACAGGACAAAACTGACTGCATCAACCGATACAAAGAATATGCTTCGAATAACCGGCGGTAAGACGAAAATGTGCGATGGGATTTCCCGGCGCTCATTTCTGCAGGTTGGTTCCCTTGGTCTAGGCGGCCTATCGCTTCCACAACTGCTGCAAGCCAACGACTTATCCAAAGACAAAGGCAGCCGTGATCGTCGCCATAAGTCAGTCATCATGGTCTTCCTTCCCGGTGGGCCATCCCATTTAGATATCTGGGATATCAAGCCAAATGCACCGGTCGAGATCCGAGGTGAATTCAAGCCCATTCAAACGAGCTTGCCCGGCTTCCAAATCTGTGAACATATGCCAAAGCTGGCACAACGGATGGACAAGTTCACCATTATTCGTTCATTGGTCGGTGCGATAAACGAGCACGCATCTGAAATCTGTTACAGCGGGTGGAGTTATAAGGAATCCCAAATACGAAATCAGCCGTGTATGGGTTCTGCGATTTCACACCTGCAGGGATCAGCAAACCGAGCCATTCCACCGTTTATCAGCATGACGCATCCGACGCCCAATCGTTGGACGGATCCGGGACGTGCTGGATTCGTTGGCGCGGCACATAAACCGTTTCGACCAAGTGATGAGGGCAAGGCAGATTTAACGCTGTCCATGCCAAGAGAAAGACTGCAAGACCGCGGTCGATTGCTCAAGTCGATTGATCAGATTCAGCGTAATCTTGACGTGTCTGGTGAAATTAACAGTGTTGACGCGTACACGCGGCAGGCCCTGGAGTTGCTCACGTCCAACCAATTGCTAAACGCACTGGATATCCAACAGGAAGACCAACGGACTCGTGAACGATATGGTGTCGGTACCCTTGATCCGGTGGACGACGGCGCTCCGATGCATAACCAGGATTTCCTGATTGCACGGCGATTAGTGGAAGCAGGCGCCCGATGTGTATCAATTTCGTATGGACGTTGGGACACACATAGTTGCCGAAAGGCAGGTGATCTGGCATACAAGAACAACTTCATGCAGCTGCGCGAATATTTACCGCGTCTTGAACAATGTCTGATTGCACTTGTGGACGATCTGGAAGAGCGTGGCATGCTCGACGATGTGTCGATTGTCGCTTGGGGTGAAATGGGGCGAACTCCGCGCGTCAATGCAAATGGTGGCCGCGATCATTGGCCGGCAGTGTCAGGTTGCTTCCTTGCTGGCGGTGGTATGAATACCGGTCAGGTGCTGGGAACGACAACTCGGCTCGCGGAAGAAGCCAAAGACCGTCCGATTCATTACCAGGAAGTATTCGCAACACTCTATCGCCAAATTGGAATTGATGTATCCAACATCAAGATTCCGGACTTCAATGGTCGCCCACAATATTTACTGCAACATCGTGATCCAATTAGCGAGCTGATCTAAGCTGCTCGGTGTTTAATCTGCGTAGTATATTCGTCTACTGCGTACGAAAGGTAGTGATGTGAATCGATTTATCTCGTTGGTTTCAGTTGTACTGTTTATTGGAGTGCTGCTGTGCGCCGACAGTCATGGTCAAGAAGAATCCGAAAAGATTGAGTTCCGTGTCGGTAAGATCACTGACAAGCAGTATCACTTTGAAGATGCGAAGCAGAAAATCCCTTACTCGGTTTACATTCCGAAGAGTTATAACCCAAAGAAAAAAACCCCCCTTGTTGTGGCACTTCATGGTTGGGGCAGCCACGCTTCACAAATAATCAGGTATCAAAATTTTGTACCGCACGCTGAAAAGCACGGATATATAATTTTTTCGGCTCAGGGGCTTAACCGCACCGGCTGGTATGGATCGCGTGGCCCCGGCGGCGGATTCTTTGGTCCCAGGAATCTCGGTAAAATGAGCGAACAAGATGTCCTTAATGTCTTGAAAATCGCAGAAGACAATCTCAATATTGATCCCGATCGAATCTATCTTCTCGGCCACTCGATGGGTGGTGCAGGCACCTTGCATTTGGGAATGAAATATCCTGACAAGTGGGCAGCACTCGCACCGATTGCACCAGCGATTCCCTATACGGGCTGGATGATAGAACGCATGAAGGACATCCCTACTATCATTATCCACGGTACAAATGACACCGTCCTTCCTGTACAGGCTACGCGGGATTGGGTGGATAAAATGAAGTCATACAAAATGGATGTTAAATACATCGAGGAAGAAGGTGGAGACCACGTCGCCATTGCATTTAAATACTTTGATGAGATCTTTAAGTGGTTCGATGAGCATAAGAAGCCGAGAAAAAAGTAAGCTCGGGAGTTGTTCGGCCATTGGCTTTATGGCCATTTTCCTTTGTGCGGCTAGTATGCTATCGGCCCAGCAAGTACCTACAACGGTTTCGGAATTGTGGGAAGATATTGACCCTCGTGTCGAGCTGCTGGACATCCATCTCGTCCGCAAGTGGGATGAAGATGATATCGAGATCCGCTATATCACTTATGCTGTCGGCACATTCAAAGGTAAAGTGAGTCGCGTAGCAGCATTTATTGCTTTACCGAAAGGTCGAACCGGTCTACCAGCTCTCGTGCATATACACGGAGGGGGGCAGCGAGCGTCTCTAAATGAGGTACGGTATTACGCACATCGCGGTTATGTATGCCTGTCCGTAAACTGGGGTGGCCGTGAAATGGAATCGGCAAAACCAGGAGAAGAGAACACGGACTGGGGTGCAGTTGACCCTACGCAAAACAACGTGCGTGGGTACTTTAATCTAGAGCCGGGCGATTTGTATCTCGATCCCGTTGAATCACCACGAAATAATAATTGGTACCTGCTGACAATCGCTTGTAGACGTGGTCTTACGGTGCTTGAACAAATGGACGAAGTGGACGCAGAACGACTTGGCGTTTACGGCCATTCGATGGGTGGAAACTTGACCGTGTATGTGGCGGGTACCGACAAACGGGTGAAGGTAGCTGCACCATCGGTTGGAGGGCAGGGCTATCGGATGGATCCGCTCGAATTAGTTCCGCAGCAAAGGCGCCATACAGCAGCAGGCGACTTGGCACTATTCCAGAATACGATCAGCTTTCAAGCATACGCACCGCATATCTCAATCCCTATTCATTGGCTTAGCGGTACGAATGACTTTCATCAGATTATGGATGATACTTTTCGTACCGCAGCCTTAATTCCACATGATGAAATCCGCTTCTCGTTTTCGCCGCACCTGAATCACCGGTTCACGCCGGAATTTGCGATCACTCGGCCACTTTGGATAGACCAGCACTTAAAAGGAACGTACGGACTATCCGAATCTCCCAACACCGATTTGATTCTAGTGATGAATGAGACACCATCCTTCTTAGTACAACCGAAGAATGCAGGGATAATCTCTCGCGTGGAAGTTATGTACTCCATTGATCCGGATCCTCAGGCAAGGTTTTGGCGGACGGCCAATACAAAGGTATTAGAAGCTAAGGAAACAAGTTTCTTAGCAACCTTGCCTTTACTTTCCACCGATCAGCATTTGTTTGTATTTGCCAATGTCTATTATCGATTGGCGAAAGCAGAGTCACTGATGCGAGGTCAGAAGGTTCAGGAATATGCAATTAGCAGCGTCATGCATACGGCCAGATCAAAAGAACTTAAACGTGCTGGTGTTTTAGCAGATGACGAGAAGTCCAACTTGATTGACAACTTCAGCAAGGGATTTCAGGACTGGTATACACTCAACGAAGCGAATCCACACCATTGGCAGTATTGGACTCGTAAGCTCAATGATCCTAAGTGGATGGGTGAGGACGGCGAAAAGCTGACGATTGAGGTCAGAGTGGAGAAAGCCAATAGAATCGTTTTTGTAATGAACGAGAATTTCTTTCGAAGTTACCGTGGCCCATCACGCCTTACCTATGCGGTTGTAGAGCTTACCGCCGGTGAATGGCAGACTGTTTCTTTAAAGCCTGAAGACTTTAAGACTCTCGATGACAAGGAGTCACTTGAGCATTGGCGCCATGTTGATGAGTTTGGGGTGCGAGCCTTCATCGATAATGGGCAGGGCGGATTTATTGGTTCTCAGAAATGGCAAGGCAAGCAGCCGGAATTGCGCCATCTACGTTGGGAGCAGTAATACTTAGCTGAGAGACGCTGGTGATCCAAATCAGCTCTAACGGCACGATATTTCAAGGTGTGCATGAAGGAGACAAGCAGTTCGAGTGCCGGAGCACGGAGAGTTGATTCTCTAAAGCTAACAATTCCTTAATACAGTGTTCCCCATTCGTTAATCAAGAAGCGATATATTCATATCGTAGAGTACGCATTTCATCAAGATAGATTAACAGACAGGCAGTCCAGTGAAGCGACGAGATTTTTTTCAGCTAAGTGCAGCGGCCGTTGGGTCATTTGCGATATCAGATTCCCTAGCATTAATGCACAAACTAAAAGCGCAAGAGAAGGCAGATTCTGTGGAGTCGCTCCTCGGTCCAATCAAGCCCGTCAAGGATCAGGCAACTGGGTTGGAGCTGTTATTGCTTCCCAACGGATTCAGTTACACATCGTTTGGTTGGTCCAAGGACATGATGGATGATGGCGTGAAGACACCAGGTGCACACGATGGTATGGGTGTTGTCGCAACAAACGGATCTGAAATTACCTTGATTCGCAACCATGAAGTGGGCGGTGCACGAGCGGCATTTGGATCAGACTCCATGACCTTTGATTCGATGGCTGGTGGAGGTTGCACGACACTCGTTTTTGATGTGAATGCGGGTGAACTCAAGAAAAGTCATTCAGCCATTTCCGGTACGGTACGCAACTGTGCAGGTGGCGTAACCCCGTGGGGTACCTGGCTTACCTGTGAAGAGACCGTTGATGGCCTCGAAAAAGAAGACGAGAAAACTGGATACCAGAAGGAGCACGGTTGGATCTTTGAGGTACCTGCTGACGGATCTGCTACAGCCAAACCGATAAAGGAAATGGGCCGGTTTGTGCACGAAGCGGTCGCAGTCGATCCAGACACTGGTTACGTCTATGAAACAGAGGATCGCGGGTTCGCAGGGCTGTATCGATTTATTCCGAAGGTAAAAGGCAAGCTATCTGACGGTGGCAAGCTGCAAATGCTTAAGGTTCCGGGGAACCAAAACCTGACTGGAAGTTCGAATGGCAAACGCGTATTTGAGAACATTGAATGGGTGAGCATTGATGAACCCACGCTTGCACACAGTCCGGGTACCACGAACTCGATTGGATGTTTTGCCCAAGGCGTAAAGAATGGCGGTGCGGCCTTCAGTCGTTTAGAAGGTTGCTGGTACGGTGGCGGCCTGATTTACTTCTCAGCAACCAGTGGCGGAGAAGCGGGAAAAGGACAGATCTGGTCATACGACCCAAAAGAAAACGTATTGAATCTTATCTATGAATCCCCCGGTGTCGAAGTTCTGAATTATCCGGACAACATTGCGATCAGCCCAAACGGTGGAATCGCGATTTGCGAGGATGGATCGACGGATGAAATCACGGTAAACGGAAAGAAGGTTCTAAATTATCCTCGGCTTCATGGTCTTACGCCTGATGGCGAGTTATTCACGCTTTCGCGAAATAACTGTGTACTGAAAGGTGAACGAAATGGCTTCAGCGGTGACTACCGAAAACGCGAATGGGCTGGGGCAACATTTAGTCCAGATGGTAAGTGGCTATTCGTAAACATGCAGTCCCCGGGGATATCTCTGGCGATTACCGGACCGTGGGACAAAGTAGGATTTTAGCTCTGGTGGATTTTCTTTGTGCCGTGCTCAAAAGATTTGTTGTCTACCGTGATCCATAGGTAGTGAGCGAAAATCCAGATAGCGAAGAATGCTCCAACCAGCATTACCAACAGTGAAGTGTGACGTGATATCGTTCACACCTCTTACGTTTCAGCGAATATACGGGAGCGTTAGAGGATGACCAATTAAGGTATAGGTTGGCCACAGCAAAAGAAAAAGAATTTTGCGGAATATACCTTAGGCAAACGCGATCGGTTTACCGTGGTAGATGTGATGCGGGCGTTCGAATTCGTCGTGCCAGACCGCTGTATCCGGAATACCTAGCGCACTGTATATAGTTGCAGCCATGTTTTCAGGTCGTTGCGGATCCGATGCAGGATACGCACCGTCCTTGTCAGATGAGCCAACCACGCATCCACCGGGAACTCCACCACCGGCCATGAATACAGACTGAACAGCACCCCAGTGATCCCGCCCTGGCAG
>Ga0114933_10006723_pt1 | contig 10132 bp, 12 predicted proteins | sample 4SBtaG_FD_89691 | JGI IMG/M metagenome (GOLD analysis project Ga0114933, IMG submission 89691) | Deep subsurface microbial communities from Kolumbo volcano to uncover new lineages of life (NeLLi) - 4SBTROV12_W25 metaG | ecosystem: Environmental > Aquatic > Marine > Volcanic | place: Kolumbo... | reverse complement strand
AATCACGATTAAGCTTTTTGCAGATTTACTGCGGATGGACCTTTGTCGCCGTTCTCAACTTCAAATGTTATTTCATCGCCTTCATTAAGATATTTAAGGCCAGCTTGTTTAACTGCTGTGTGATGAACAAAAACATCTTTTTCTTTGTCTTCACGCTCAATGAAACCATAACCTTTTTTCCCATTGAACCACTTTACTTTACCTTTAAGACTCATACTTATTCCTTATTTATTATTTACTTACTATTGATTATCTAAAACTTAAACAATCTATAATAAAGCCATCATTAATATAATTTAAATAGGTATGTCAAGTTGAAATAAAGCCATTAAAACCTAAAATTTAACAACTAACTTATATTTTTTTTAATATTAACCATAAATTAATATACAAATAGAGTAATAAAAATGAAAAGAATTTTTTTAATACTTCTTATAAACTTACTCATTAATAACATTGCATCTGCAGAATCTTATTATTTTAAAAACTGCAAATTAAATGAAATTATTTCTGCTGATTATTTAATAGATCTAGAAAATAAAGTTATTAATGTAATTCTAAAAAACTCAAATGGAGAAAAACAAAAATTAGTTGATAAAATAGAGTTAGTAGAAAAAAATAGAATTGTAACTGAAAAAATAAAGAGCTCAAAAAGTCAGGACAGTTATTTTATTTATTATTTAGATGTAATTACAAAATCAGTAATTAAACAAAATTATAAGCATAGTAAAGTAGGAGAAATAAATTTAGTCAAACCTGTTGGGGGAAAGCAAAAAAATTTTTGTTCAGAAGTGAAATCAGACTGGTTTGCAGTTAAAGAAAAAAAAGAGAAAAAGAAGGTAATAGAAGATAAAAATAAAAAAATTGAAAAAAGAAAAAAAGAATTAGAGGAAGCAAAAATAAAGAGTGAAAAAAAAAAAGAAGCTATGAAAAATAAACATAAAATTTCTATCACAAATAAAAAATGGATAAAAATATCTAAATACAACAGTCAAGATGATTTAAATAAAAAATTAATAGCTGACTTCAAAAATAAAGCAAAAGAAATTTGTATATCAAAAAATAAAAATGATTTTGGAATTTTGAGCCAGAAAATTAGTATAGTAGAAACTGACGAAACTCCTGCTTTTGGTTTAGAAACTGTAATTAGAATAGGAGTAAATGGAATTATAGAATGCAAATAATTTTTTATAATGTAGTGGTGGCCAGAGCTGGAATCGAACCAGCGACACAAGCCTTTTCAGGGCTCTGCTCTACCGACTGAGCTACCTGGCCTAATTAAAATCTAAATATTATTCTTCCCTTAGTTAAATCGTAAGGGGTGACTTCTACTAAAACGTTATCACCGGCTAAAACTCTTATTCTATTTTTTCTCAATTTTCCAGCCGTATGTGCTAAAACTTCATGATTATTTTCTAATTTTACTTTAAACATAGCATTCGGGAGAAGTTCGATGACTTTACCTTTGAATTCTAAAAAATCTTGTTTTGCCAAAAGTTCTCCTTTTTTAATTTAATGTTAAGTTTTATTCAAAATAATAAGATATTTCAACATTCAAAATTCATGTTTTGGAATAGATTTTACATTCCAGGGTTCCCCAAGATCATCCATTATTATTTCTATAGCCTCTAAAATTAGAAAAATTGCACTATTACCAGCAAAAAAAATTTTTATTTTTTTATTTTTATCATTGCTGGTGTCACATTTCATTGCTAAAAACTCTAGCGTCTCATTTGTATTTTTCTGATCAATATTTTTAGATTTAACATTAATTACATTTTCAAATTTAATTGCTGTTCTAATTCTTTTAGGTTCTCTAAATAGCCCTTTTTCAACATCTTCCCACATGAATCTATTAGCCATAATAATAAAAGATTTATTTTTTCTTAAAAAAGTAATGTCTTTGGTTAAAACTATACTATCCTGCAAATAAGCAGATATAATATTAAGATCCTCTTCATTTTTACCTGTTAGATTTAGGTGAGTTATTTCATCTTTGATCATTAGCTATTCTTTTAATAAAGGCACCACATTTAGATAATTTATTTTCAATTTTTTCATATCCGCGATCTAAATGATAAATTCTATTAATAATTGTTTTTCCATTAGCCGCTAGCCCTGCGAGAACTAATGAAACAGAAGCCCTTAAATCAGTAGCCATCAATTCTGCCCCGTTAAGTTTATTTTTTCCATAAATCTTTGCCTCATTGCCTGAAATATCTATATTTGCTCCCATTCTTCTTAATTCAGAAACGTGCATAAATCTATTTTCAAATATATTTTCTTTTATCAATGAAACTCCTTCCGCCTGTGTCATGAGTGTCATAATTTGTGCCTGTAAGTCTGTTGGAAATCCTGGATATGGTTTTGTAGCTAAATTAATTTTTTTAATTTTTTTTGGATTTTGAACAATTATATAACCTTTCTTTTGTTTTATATTTATGCCCATTTTTCGTAATAAACTTATTTCGGTATAAATATATTTTGGTTCAATATTTTTTATTTTTAAACTTCCTTTAGTTATTGCAGAGGCTATTATGTAGGTTCCAGCCTCAATTCTATCAAAAATTATTTTATGAGATGCTGATTTGAAGTTTTTAACTCCAATAATATTTAAACCTCGTTTTCCCACCCACTTTATTTTACATCCAATTTTCTTTAAGAAGATAACTAAATCTTTTACTTCTGGTTCTATAGAACAATTTCTCAACTTAGTTTCCCCTTGCGCAAAACAAGAAGCTATTAAAATATTTTCTGTAGCCCCAACTGATATTTTAGGAAACCTTATATTGGTTCCTATTAAATTTTTTTTAACAGATGCTACAATATATCCATTTTTAATTTTTATTTTAGCACCCATTTTTTTTAATGCTCCTAAATGCAAGTCTATAGGTCTTGACCCTATAGCGCATCCTCCAGGAAGAGATACTTTTGCGTTCCCATATTTTGCTAAGAGAGAACCTAATACAAGCACACCCGCTCTCATAGTTTTTAATAAATTATAAGGAGCTAATGTTCTTAATTTTTTTTTATTCAAAATTTCTATTTTTTTGTTCTTTTTATCAAATTGAATTGAAGATCCCATGGCTTTTAAAAGATTGACCATTGTTTCAACATCTCTAACTATAGGTACATTCTTAAGAATAATTTTTTTATTTGTTAGAATGGTAGCTGTTAAAATGGGAAGAGTTGCATTTTTTGAACCTGAAATTAAAACAGTTCCTGATAATTTTCTGTTTCCTTTAATTATCAATTTTTGCATTAAATTTAAATTTATACTTTTGGTAAAGTAACGCCAATTTGCTTCATATATTTACCATTTCTATTAGCATAATTTATTTTTGGCTCCTCATTGCCTTGCAGAAAAATAAACTGAGCCGCTCCTTCATTTGCATAAATCTTAGCAGGTAATGGTGTAGTATTGGAAAATTCTAATGTAACATGACCTTCCCAACCTGGCTCCAGAGGTGTGACATTAACTATTATTCCACATCTAGCATAAGTAGATTTTCCTAGGCAGATAACCAAAATATCTTTTGGTATTTTAAAATATTCTACAGTACTAGCTAAAACGAATGAATTAGGAGGTATAATACATTCCTCTACTTTTCTTGAAACAAAACTATTACTTTTAAAATCTTTTGGGTCAACAATTGCAGAGTCAACATCTGTAAAAATTTTAAATTCGTTTGATACTCTTGCATCATAACCAAACGATGACAAGCCATAAGATATACAATTATCTGAATTCTGTTTTTCAACAAAAGGGCTAATCATTTTTTTTTCAACAGCCATTTTTTTAATCCATCGATCAGATAAAACACTCATTTTTTTTTAATTTCTCTATTCTGTGTATTGATTTTATTTTGAAATATTTTTCTTTTTTTAAGATTATTTTTTAAAGCTTGACGAATCCTTTGAAGTTTTAACTCTTTTTTTGAATTTACCAACATTCATTTTATTTCTGGTTAGGATTAGTTAAGTCTTCTAAAGTTATAGTCTTTTTTATGTCGTGCGTTTTTATTTCTTTTTTTTCAACAGGCGAAGATATAGATAATTTCTTTGCTCTTTTTTGTTCTAAACGAGCTTTTCTTTTAGCCTCTTTCAGCATGGCTCTTTCGCCACGTTTTGATTTGTAGTCATAATGTATACCCATAATAGCACCTTAATCATGTTCTATTTGTTTTTACTTGGTTGCCAGCCATATTGTCAAGTTACTAAAAAAATATGGCTATTTTTTGCACTAACAAAATATTAATTGCTTACAATTCTAATTTTACGAGTAATTTAATTTGATGATTATGTCTTAGATAGAGTAAATTTTAGTAAGAATTATCCAGTTGCGCCTTGCCAATCGTACTCTTTTTTATTTTTATCAACACCAACTTTTCTAGATGGTAAAACAAATATTTTTTCAATTATGTTTTCAATTCTCTCTAATTTATTTTCATAATTTTTTCCAAGGAATGAATATACTGTATAAAAACTTATCAAAGAACGTAATCTTGCTGGTGTATGTTCTAAACCAAATTTTGTAGTAATTTTATTTTTACATTGGAAATAATGGTTTTTAAATCCCAAAGCTAATTTTTTTACTTCAGGATCTGATGGTAGAATAACAGTTTCTTGAATTAAAACTTTATCTGTTCCTTCAATAGGAATCTTATCTGTAAGCTTTTCAAAACCTGAATGAGTTGCAACAGCACCTGCCATAGGAATAAAGTATGGTTCAACAGCTACTTCAAATCCTTTTTCTATAAAATCTAAACATCTTTCAATTGTAATAAATACGTCTTTTAATTTAGCTGTTGGAGGCATCACAATAATGTTCATATATGGTTTAATTCCAAAAGCCAAAGTGCTAGTAACTGTTTTTTCGATTTGTTCAACTTTTATTCTTTTATTCAAGTCGTCTAACATATCTTGAGAAAAACTTTCTACTCCATAACCAACCATCTTAAAATTAGCAGCTGACATTTTTAATAAAGTTTCTTCTTTAATATCATCTATTCGTGATAGACACATAAATGTTAAATATGAAGGTAGTGTGCCCTTTTTTTTTGCCTCAACAACTAAATCGCAAAATTTTTGTACTCTTACAGCTTGTAATACAAAATCATCATCATTAATAAAAATATTTCTTGTAGTGGGGTGAGCTTCCAAAACTTCTTTTAACATCTCCATAATTTGTTCAGGTGTTAAACCTGCAACTTTAGCTCTTTTTTTATCTTTACTGCCACCTGCAGCGTTTAAAAAATTTGTAGAACTGCAAAAAACACAATCGAATGGACAGTAATTGGTAGTAAATACTCTGACTGTTCTTGTTTCGTTAAGATCTGGTTTTTGATAAAAAGATTCTATCTGATCCCAATATCTTTCATAAGGAATTGATTTCCAATCAATATGTACAGTAGTTTTAGAAAACATTTTATGGTCCATTGCATAATTTGGTCCCGACCTTTTGTAATCGCCATTACTTCTATAAATTAAACCTGGAACATCTTTCAAATCATCAATTCCATCTTTTAATTTTAAACACATTTCCCTCATTGGATTTTCGCCCTCACCTAAAATAGTATAATCAATCGGAGCAATATCCATAACTTTTACGTAGTTAAATGTAGCTTCATCTCCTCCTATAACTAACTTTGATTTTGGACTATATTTTTTACATGCATGCATAAAGTAAATATCATTTTCCAATGTTTGATGAGTAATGCTAAACCCTATAATATCAAAATGTTTATCTTTTAACTTCGCGACAAGCTCTTCTTCTGTATCAACATACCCATCCCAAACTTCAACTTTTGCAAAATTATTTTTTTCTAGGTATCCACTAATTCTCCAAAGTCCTAACGGTGGAATTGCCCATCTATCTTTTGAAAATCCAGTTCTAGATTCTGGTCTAAAAAAACAACCCACTCCTGCATTTGGAGCAAGAAGTAGGATATTAATATCTTTTGAACTATTTAATTTCATTTTTTATTTTCCAAGGTCTATTATGGAGTAAATATCTACTTTAATCTAATGTAAATATTTATTTATTTTTAAACTTAAGCTTGCAACTTTTACAGTAGTAATTTGGACTTTTTTCGTCATATTTAAATCCTCCTAACATTAACTTTTTTTTCTGAACATAGTCAAAATCTTCATTATAGGGCAACCCATACTTGATGGGTATAACCTCAATATTAGATTTACATTGTGGACAATTTAGGGGTTCTTTTTTGTTCATTAAGCTACAAAGTTTTTATTTTTAATATATTTAGATAAACCACTACTTAAGGTAAATTTAGGCTTCCAGCCAAGAAAATTATAAATTTTATTATTACTTGTAAAATTAGATGTAAAATCATCAATGCGTTTTATTTTTTTATCAAATTTTATTTTAGATTTAGATTTAGTTAATTTTATAATTTTTTTTGCTAAATCAATTATTTTTATATTTTTATTTGAAGCTAAAGTTACAGTTTTATTTTTTAAATTACTTTTAAGAGCAACCATTGAACCTTCGGCAAGATCTTCTACGTGAAGATAGTTTCTTTTTTGTTGTCCGCTGCCATGCACAATTATAGTTAAATTTTTTAAAGCCTTTCTTGTAAATATTGATATTGCATCAACCTCTCTATTACGCGGACCATATGCTGTGGGATACCTTAAAATTGTATAATTTAATCCATATAATAAATTATAATTTTCAATTATTAATTCAGATGCTTTCTTGGAAGTTGTGTAAAGGTTTCCGGCATTAGATTCAGAATAATATGTACTAGCAAAAATAAATTTTTTAATATTTTGTTTTCTTGAAGCTTCAAGAAGATTTGTTGTTCCAATTATATTTGTTGAAATAGTCTTAACGGGTATATTTTTTACTTTATTAATATCGGAAACTGCTGCTAGATGAAATATTATTTTATTTTTTTTTACTGCTTTGTTGAGTAAACTTAAATTTAAAAGATCTCCTTTAATAAATTTCACATCTTTTCTTCTTGGTTTGACTAAATCAAATATTGTAACATTGTAATTTCTTTTAATTAAAGAATCTACTACATGACTTCCTATGAAACCACTTCCACCGGTAATTAAAATATTTTTAGACATTAATAATTACTAATTATCCTTTATAGATTTTTTTAGAGAATTTACTATATACATTATCTCTTTTGAACTAAGTCCCGGATACAGTGGCAGACACAAATGTTCAGACGAAATTTTTTTTGCATTTAAAAAAGATTGATTTCCTTTTTTTATAATTTCATTTTTATATTTTCTAAATACTGGTTGAGAGTGGCATAGAGTACGATATACTTCACCAGGTAATTCAATTCCATATTTTTTGGACATATTTTTTTTAATTTTATCTCTTAGAGAACTTTTGACAAAAATTATATATTTATAGTAAGAACTTTTTATTTCTGGTGATATTTTTTGTAACTTCAGATTAGGCGTATTTTTTAAGAGGGCATCATATTGTGATGCAATTTTTCTTCTTTCTTTTAGAATATTTTTTGCTTTTTTTACTTGCTGAACGCCTAGTAGACCGCTTATTTCACTTAATCTCCAATTATAGCCAAGCTCAGTATGTATGTTTTCATCAGGGTTTTTTTTACCATGTTCTCTAAAAATAATAAATTTCTTATATAGAGATTTGTTATTTGTGGTAATCATTCCTCCTTCTCCCGTTGTTAGTACTTTAGTTGGATAAAAAGAAAACGCACCTGCTATGCCAAGTGATCCTGCGTTTTTATTTTTAATTTTAGCGCCATGTGCATGAGCCGCATCTTCTAAAATAAATAAGTTATTTTTCTTACAAATTTTTTCAATTTTTTGCCATGATGATGATATTGAACCACCTATATGAACGGGAATGACTCCAACTGTATCTTTGCCTATTTTCCTTTTAAAATCGTCTGGATCGATACACATATCGTTTCTTGATACATCAGCAAATATCACTTTAGCTCCAGCATGTATTACAGCTAAGGGTGTAGCCATAAAAGTATTAGTTGGGACAATTATTGATTTATTTTTTACGTCTAGAGATCTCAGTGGAATTTCTAATGCGCTGGTACCACTATTAACAGCAACTGCATATTTTGTTCCAACAAATTTAGCAAATAATTCCTCAAACTGACTAACTTTTTTAGCCATGGTTAAATACCCACTATTTAATATTTCTTTTATACCCAGTAAAATGAATTTTTTTTCACGTTTAGAATAATTTAAACGTAAAAGGGGTATCTTTTTTTTCATTAAATAAACTTTTTCGAATTTTTAAATATAGCCGCGTCTTGCTTTAGTTTTTTTATTTAATTCACTCAAAGCTAAATATTCTTTTAATATTTTTGTAGATATTTTATCGTTAACCATTGGCTTTGGTGACTGATGGAAGAAGTATTCCCATGGTTGTTTATCTAAAGCATGGCCATTCTCCATTAATTGGTCGTATAATTCTGTTCCATAGTAGGGTGCTAAAACAGATAAAGAATAATAATCTGCTTCTATTTTTTTTGCAAAATCAATCGTTTGTCTAACATCATCATCTGTTTCTCCCGGAAACCCTGTCATAAAATAAGCAGAAAAAGGTACGCCAGCTTTTTTTAACATATTGGCACCTTTAAGCATTTCGTCTCTTGTTTCTAATTTTTGTACTTGTTTTAAAATTTTATCACTACCTGACTCAAATCCTATTTTAACTCTTTCGCATCCTGCTTCGGCCATTAACTCACATATTTCATCATCTAAATGATCTGCTCTAGCTTCACATTTCCAGCGCATTCCTAGTTTTTGATCAATCATCATTCTTAAAAGTTTTTTTACACGTTTTCTGTTGACAGTGAAGACATCATCTACAAAATAAACTATACTATTATCTTCAATTTTTAATGAGTCTTTTTCACTTATGTTCGCTGATGCGCTATAATCATATTTTGTTGCTTGCCAATAATTTTTTTTAAGATTTCTCATTTCATCTATGACAGACTCTGGGCTACGTAAACGGGTTGTTTTTCTATCCCAATGAAATGGTGAAGCGCAATATGTACATTTATACGGACATCCTCTGATAGTACAAATATAAGAAACATCTACGTTCTTTTTTTCATTTTGTGGAATACCCCAAAGTTTATCTTTTTCTGGCAATGGAAGTTTGTCAATATTTTCAATTATGGGAGCTATACCTGTATTGATAAGACCATTTTTGCCTCTGGAAATTACTCCTGGAATTTTAGAAGGATCTTTATTTTCAACTAAAGCAAGAGTGGCCTCCTCGCCTTCTCTTTGTATACTGTAATCTATAGATGTTAATGTATTTAATATATTTTTATCAAGAGTGGCGTGAACACCTCCAACAATTTGTCTGATATTAGGATTTGATGATTTAATTTTATCTGAAATAATTTTAATAGCACTAATATTAGCTGTATAAGACGTATATCCAACCCAGTCAGGTTTAAAAGAAAGTATTTTATCTTTTACTTCATTCCAAAGTTCATTATCTGGATCTTTAAAATAACTTTTATAACTAGAAAAATTATTAAATATTTTTTTTAAATTACTATAATTTTTGTCACTTACATAATCCGCATTATATAACCAAGCATCATGGCCGCTTTTATTTAAATAAGATGCTATATAAGCTATCCCTAATGAATTCGCATTATAATGGGATCCCAAGAGTCGATAGAAAGGTGGATTTACCAATAAAATTTTAGCCATTTATATCCCTAGATTAAAAAGAAAAAAAAATATCATACTCATAATATTTAAACAATGAAATAAAAATTATTTAAAAAAAATCCTTTTTAAAAGAAATGCAGTTAAAAGAAGAATAATAAAACCTATTATTGGCATATATATTTCAGGAGAGTAAAAAACAGAAGAAAAACTTAGTTCAACGTTTTTTTCTAAAACACTTCCGATTCCGCTACCTAAAGCCACAGCTACAAAAGTAGTTGGGATAATACCAAATAAAGTTGCAATAAAATAATTTTTTATCGACATATTAAATACTACAGGCAATACATTTTGAATAGCAAAATGTACTCCACCACCGCCTATAAGTCTAAAAAACATATAATATAATAATTTATTTTTATTTATAAATTTTATAAATTTAGAAAATTTTTTATTT
>Ga0114933_10006720_pt1 | contig 10135 bp, 4 predicted proteins | sample 4SBtaG_FD_89691 | JGI IMG/M metagenome (GOLD analysis project Ga0114933, IMG submission 89691) | Deep subsurface microbial communities from Kolumbo volcano to uncover new lineages of life (NeLLi) - 4SBTROV12_W25 metaG | ecosystem: Environmental > Aquatic > Marine > Volcanic | place: Kolumbo... | reverse complement strand
GTTTTGTTTCCTCCGCATGAACCATCGGAGTCGTTGCTGCAGCTGCCATGGCTGTGGCCAGCATGGAATCTTCCATGAACTGACGTCTTGTGCGACGTGTCATGATGTTCCCTTTCAACATTTTGTTAATAAACAGTTACTGAGTCATTTATTTGCACTGCAATTAAGCCTATGCGTCTAATTGCAGCTATCTCATATAGTGTAGCACACGGTTGAAACACTACACACTAATTCAGATGATCAATTCACGATCTTGGCATCACGACAACATGACAAGTGATCACGGTGCATTAGATGCCTTGTTTAGAGATTCCCAGTATTGTCTGGCTCCCGTGTAGTAACGCATGAGGTCGTCTTTTTGCTCCTGAGACAACTTCTCTTCATTAGCAATAGCTTCTCCACGCTCTTTGAGCCAGCCCACGAAAAACTGTGTAGATTCAGCACTGATTCTTCGTTTTTTTCCAACTTCGACATAGAAAGGACCACTGGAAGCAAATCGATACGTCTCCTCGTTTTCAGTAACACACCGGATCAACATCCAACCACTCTTCTCGAAGTGAACGGACGGTAAACGGCCACCCTTCTGTGCGTAGTCCTGAAGTCGCACATGCTCTACTACTTCGCCATTCTTTACAATTTCCAAGTACTCAACCTTCTCCCTTAATGAAAGATTTAGTGAGGCTTCCAAGTCAATAGACTCTCCTTCTGCCACCTCAAAGATGTGCCCGGGTAACTCACCATTGACCAGTGGTCTCATCATCGGACCGTTGGTTACGACCACCTGACCCTTGCGAAGGTTTTCAAACCAACGTTCATACGTAAAATCTTCGCCGCAGTGCACATAAACCCGGTTATAGCCAACTGGATTGTCCAAAACGCCTGACGCACTTCCGGCAGACGGTGCGATTCGATGACCCGTGTTAAGAATCTTGTAATACAGTTGCTGTGACCAACGTCCGTTTCCGTGTGGTGGCGGCAAGATTTGCTCGTCACGATTTTTACCCCATGCTTCATTTTCCAACATCTTGCTGCGCATCATGTGGTTATTACATATCCCGATGCTGTGTACGCGACCACTGGCAATCCAGACTGGCACATCCCACCAAAATGGTTTTTCAATATCTACGTGAACCGTCGGATGTCGGCTACCGATTGCCATTAAGAATTTCATCGATGATGGATAGTGCCAGTTGGCTCGAGTGATATCAAACACATTTGGCAAATTGAAATACAGTAGCGCCCCACCATCACGCTCATCTTCGCCGGCAAGCACGTGCATGTATCTCGTCCTGCCTTCATCTTCTACTTTCTGAAGCAGACTCTCCGGAGGTGGTTCGTCTTGCCACAGGTTTTTCGCATTCCACCAGGTGATAACCGGAGCTACATATAAATCCTCTGCCTTCATGAGCAGCGGTACATCTTTAACAGGTCGATGAATATGCATGTCTCCAGAGTACCAGCCTTCTTCCGCCATGTTTACAAACCGGCGCATGACTACTTGCTGAGTGTCTTTCGCACCATCGTTCATTACGAAATTGCCACGATGCACTCGGTATTCAGGCCCGTGTTCAATCTCGAAGGTGTAGATGCCATCGCGCAGTGACAACCGGATTTGTCCATCAAAGGTATGGTGATCTTTCCAAAAAGTGATTCTTGGAACTTGAACTGGTTTGCCCTCGTGGTCCTTTATATGAATACGAGCAGGAATCGGCTTCTTCGTTGCCGAGTCAACCGTTTGGATGGTTAGAGTTCCACGAGCAACCGTATTCGTTTCAGCACATACTGCAACCAGCATGCCAATCACCAATACCGCGACATTCGATCTGCGACTCATAAAATTCATCAGAGTTCACCTAAAAAATGGAATTAACCAACGGCATTGCATGTACAGAAGCTAGATTCAATGCCAAATAAACGCGCGCCATAACAGTACATAAATCGGTCATATAGTTCAAATCCAACGAGGCCCACCAAAACAAGACGAGCGAAGTAACAGCGAGACCTTATCAAATCGCCTTGGTTGACATAAAATCCCGGTCATGAGTGAAGATTTTTACAAAGCCCTTGGAGTGGGGCAGTCTGCAAGCCAGGATGAGATCAAAAAGGCCTACCAAAAAATGGCGGCCAAAAATCATCCGGATGCAAACCCTGATGACAAGAATGCAAAAGCCCGATTTCAAGAGATTCAGCGTGCGTACGAAGTTCTAAGTGACGAGAACAAGCGTGCCCAATATGACCAATTCGGTTCGTCTTTTGAAAACATGCAAGGTGGTAATCCATTTGGAGGTGGTGGGAGTCCGTTTGGCGATATCGATCTGGGGAGCATGTTTGGTGGTGGCGGAGGTGGTTTCGAACAAATCTTCCAGCAATCCGGAGGAGGCCAACCTCGTTCCCGACGCCAAAAAGGCCAAAACCTACAGGCGGCTGTACAAATCCCGTTTGCCACTGCGGTTACCGGAGGACATGCATCCGTTTCAGTACAACAAACTGACGGCACCGTCTCGCCGATCCAAGTGTCGATTCCAGCCGGAATAGAAGATGGGAAAAAGATTCGACTGCGTGGACAAGGGCATTCCGGATCGCACGGCGGTCCGGATGGTGACGTCATCGTTTTGGTCAACATCGCATCGCATCCGTGCTTCAAACGTAACGGTCTGGATCTGGAAGTCGACTTACCAATAACACTGGCTGAAGCCGTAAACGGTGCTTCTATCGACGTTCCAACACCGTACGGCACGATCGAGTTTAAGATTCCATCGCTGACATCCGGCGGTCGGCGATTTCGAATCAAAGGACATGGAGTAAAACACGCTGACGGAAAAGGAAATCTCTACCTAACCGTCAGAATTGCGTTGCCCGAGCAATCCAGTGAGGAATTGAATACGCTGGCAGAAATAGTTTCAGCCGACAAAAAACCAATTCGCGATGATCTGCGTTGGTAGAATGCATCTAGTAATTTGGCTCTTAACCACCGGCACAATTTGGTTAACGCATAAAAAGTGGCTTTCCGCTTTCAAAAATCTGACCGACTACTCACCTCATTCGAGTTTCAACGTGTGTACGAATCCGGCACGCACGCCGCAGACGATACACTTGTTGTCATCGTCTCACCAAATTCGCTCGCCATTTCGCGACTCGGACTTGCTGTGTCGCGCAAGGCTGGAAACGCTGTTATGCGAAATTGCTGGAAACGAAGAATTCGTGAAGCGTTTAGAACCACGAGAAGTGACTTCCCAATCGGGCTTGATATTGTCGTCCGGCCAAGAAAAGGCGGAATACCAGACAGCCGATTAATTCATCAAAGCCTTTCAAGACTGATTAACAAAGCATCCAAAAAGACTGATACGCAAAGCAGCAGTGGTGGCATGACTGGTTAAATGAAAGTCCTCTTCGCACCAATTCAATGGCTTTCTTCTGCCGTCTCTCAACTCATGATCGGAATGGTTCGAATTTATCAGATCACCCTAAGTCCATTACTCGGTAACTGCTGTCGGTTTACGCCAAGTTGTAGTCAGTACTTCATTGACGCAGTTAAGAAGTACGGCCCGATTCGTGGTGGCTTTAAAGGCGCCTACCGTATCATCCGGTGCAATCCGTTTTCCACCGGTGGCATTGATCCTCCCTGATCCATAGATAAGAGTTTTCTCATCGAAGAGGATTCGGCATCACACTTCCGACTTGACCGTATTTCGCTAAATACGTAATCTTCCCACCCTATAGCACAGGATTAGGGAAGGTATGCGCCGAGCGTGTATATGCCTCTCTGTCTGAATTATCACATCGAGGGGCAATATGCTGACACAGCAGAAACACAAGACGCAAGAAAACAGTCATAAGAGCTTTATGTACAGAATCACTGCTGGGCTTGTTACAGCCGTTTTGCTCACTCATGCATCCGGATGTAATCTCCCAATCCCATTTACGGATGACAAACAGCTCGAAGATATCATTCCCGGCAGCGGTGATGATGAAAAGAAACGTCATCGTATAGATGAACTAACTGTGCCGGTCGGCTTGAACTTTATGAAAGTCGAAAGTGTTGCACTCGTTACGAATCTCGAAGGCACGGGCAGCGAGCCACCAACAGGCCTGCAACGCAACTTGCTTACAGATGACATGAAGACGCATAGCGTTGAAAACACCAACGAGTTGCTGGCCTCTCCAAACACCTCACTGGTGCTAGTGCGTAGCTATCTTCCACCTGGAGTGCAAAAAGGCGACCCCATCGATGTTGAAGTGCTGACACCCTCTCATTCGAAAACTACCAGCTTACGAAGTGGCTGGTTGTTAAAGACTCGCATGCGGGAAGTAACATTAATTAACAACAGCATTCACAGCGCCCATGTATCGGCACTGGTTGAAGGTCCGATTCTGCCACAGTCGCTCTTTAAAGGCACTGGTGATCCAACGTTTGAAACTCGAGGTGTTATCCTGGGTCGAGGAGAATCTCGTTATTCGCGTCCGCTCGGTTTAGCTGTTCGCCCTGACTTTAAGAGTGTCAAAACAAGTACACGCATTGCTGGTGCAATTAACCAACGATTCCATAAATTCGGGACATCTAAGCGGGTCGGAATTGCCAATCCGACTCGGGACAACTTTATCGAACTAGAACTCGTAAATGCATATCGCCGCAATGTGCCACGATTCCTGAATGTGATTCAGGCCATCAATGTCGGTGAATCTCAGGCAGAACGGATCAATCGTCTGCAGGTATTAGAGGCGAAGTTGCTTGAGCCAACTTCCGCTAAGAATGCGGCGCTTGAGTTGGAATCGATCGGGAAGGACTCGGTAAGGATTCTCATGAGCGGTTTGCAAAGCAGTGACCCTGAAGTGCGATTCTATAGTGCTGAGTCACTTGCTTATATGGATGTCCAGGAAGCTGCGACCCCGCTCGGCGCGATCGCTGAAACTCACATCGAGTTTCGATGGTACGCCTTGAATGCATTATCAGCCATGGCAGACATGTCAGCACTGGATGCACTTTCCGGATTACTGGACTCAGACAGTGCGGAAACACGCTATGGTGCCTTCCGGGCTTTATATGAACGCAGTCCTGATTCACCATATATTCGCGGCGAAGGTCTGTCAGACTTTAACTTCTATTCCATTCCGGTAAAGTCGCGGCCTATGGTTCATCTATCCATGTCGCGGAGGCCAGAAATTGTCGTCTTCGGGGGAGATATTCGCATCCAACCAAAAGACTTTTTGTATGCCAGCAAACAAATCATGATTAACCCAACCGCAGATGGTCAACTGCGTGTGAGTCGTTTTCAACCAGGAAAACAAGATTTGTTTGCAACGTGTGATACTCGAGTTGCATCACTTGTCAAAGCAATTGCAACTGTGGGCGGTGGTTACAGCGACATTGTGCAGTGTATGAACAATGCCAAGTCGGCTGGTGCCATTAATGCTGAAGTTTTCGTCGGAGCGCGTCCGCGGCCGGCATGGTCTTATGACCGTGAACGCTCTGCCGATAATTCTACCCGTGAATTCACTAATGCTAATCCAGAGGTGGGTAGTTCGGATGATTCCAGCGGTTTTATAGGGAGCGACCCTATTGCAGCAATCCCGGAACAGGGTAATGCACTTGCCCCTGCATCAGCAGTTGAGCCTGAGCAAGAGGAAGTTCTGACTGACCAAAGCTACACACCCACGTTCGATTAATGCAATTCGTTGAATCCACCCTTACCCCAGGGCAAACACCACTCAGCCTCTTAATCCATTCCCATGCTTAAAGCACTCGACATCATTGGTTTCAAGAGCTTTGCCGACAAGACTCGGTTTGAGTTTTCTGATGGAATCACTGTAATCGTCGGACCCAACGGTTCTGGCAAATCAAATGTCGTTGACGCCATTAAATGGGTGCTTGGTGCTCAAAGTGCGAAAAGTCTTCGCGGTAAGGAGATGGCCGATGTAATTTTTAAGCCATCGAACAATTCCAGCAGGCGTGACGTCAATACTGCCGAAGTTACGATGACAATCGATAACTCGACAGGGCTGCTTCCACTTGAATCCGAAGAGGTCTTCGTTACCCGTCGTGTATATAAGAGTGGCGAAGGCGAATACCTAATCAATCACGAACCATGTCGCCTCAAAGACATTAAAGACCTGTTTCGCGGTACCGGTGTCGGTACGGATGCTTATAGCCTGATCGAGCAAGGCGAAGTAAAGCGCATGCTAGAAACCTCAAATAAAGATCGCCGTGCGATCTTCGAGGAAGCTGCGGGGATCAGTAGATTTAAAGCGAAGAAAATTGATTCGCAACGCAAGTTGGAGCGAGTTGAACTAAACCTGACACGGCTCTCTGATATTGTTGATGAGGTCGAAAGCCGCTTAAGGGCAGTTCGGAATCAGGCTAGCAAAGCACGTCGTTACCGTGAATACACGGATCGGCTCCAGCAACTGCGAACCCAGATTGGTTTAGTTGATTGGAAGAAATACTCTCAACAGCTCGAACACCTGGAGTCTGAACTGTCAGCTATCCAGTCGCAAATGGATGAAGCGACGGCTCGCGTTGAGGATCAGCAGAGGCAATCCACTGCAATCGACGAGCAGTTGCAGGGTTGTTCACGGGATATTATGGAGTCTGAGGCAAGCAGCTCTACTTACCGTGAACAAGTTGCATCGCTAGCTACTACGCTTACTCAGCAAATTGAACGTTCAGATGATATCCGGCAGGAGGTCGCACGTTATCGCCTTCAACTTGCAACAGTAAATCAACGGGCAGGCGGAATGAAATTGCGTCTGGCGGAATCCAGAAAGGAGCTCGATCAGTCCGAGTCGCGATTCAATAAAACACGGGGCGAATTAAGTGCCGTTGAAGAACAGTTGGGATCTATTCAGCTTGAGATTGAACGATTTCGCGAACAATCGCGTGATACGCGACAACAGCAGATAAGTACCACCCATCAGTCTGCTGAAACTGCTAATCGAATGGCGTCTCTTAAGACTCAGTATGAAAAGCTTGGGGAATCTGTTGTCCGTATGCAACGGGCGTTCTCCCGGATCGAAGAGGAACGAAATGATATCCAATCGGACTTTGATTCGCTGGAAAAAGTAGAGACGACGATTCAGCAACAAATCTCTGAGAAACAGGTGTTGCTTGATGCCATAGAACGCGACCTTGGTGAAAGCCGGCGCCTGTTGTCACGTCGAAAGGATGATATTTCAAATCTGCAGAACCGACTTGGTGCCATCAAGGAACGTACATCTGTTCTGGAAGAGCTTGAACGCAACAGAGATGGAGTACATCCGGTCGTACAAGATTTACTTTCCGTTCCTAGTGAAGAATCATCAGATCCATCATTCAATTCCATGCCGGATCACTCCGACATGGACTGCACGCTTATTGCGGATGTCATTACCGCGCCGATTGAAAGCGCCATTGCAATCGACTTGATTCTGGGTCCCAGGTCACACTTCGTATTCAGTCCTGACGACGAGCTGATTCCGCTCATAAACAGCAAATTAACAAGTGACTTAAAAGGGCGTGTCGGCATTGTCACGCGCCAAGCTATCGAGAAGTTAGCTGAGCCCGATATAGATCTTAGTACTCACAAAGGAGTTATTTGCTGTGCAAGCAAGCTTGTGCAGGCAGATCCGCAATTCAAATCCGTTGTAGACCAATTCCTGGGCTTCACCTGGTTCGTCGAAGATCTCGAGACCGCGCGAATGCTGTCGTCGCAGTACGCCGGAGCACTTCAATTCATCACCAAACATAACGAACTCGTCGACTTTCAAGGGAATGTGATTCTAGGCAGCGAAGATAGCGCCACGGGTTTAATTTCACGCCGTAGTGAATTACGGCAACTTCAACAGCAGCAATACATCCTTGATGTTCAGATTCGTGAAAACCAACAAGAGGTTCAGCGTCTAACAAACAATGTCCACCAGGAAGAAATACGTACCAAACGCGTCGCCGATACCATCCAAGGTTTAAATGAACAACTCGTTGAGCATCGTGTGAAAACTGAAACGCAACGACAGCGACTCAAGCAACTACAACAGCAGTCCACCGAGCAGGATTCCGAAATTCGAGCCGAACGCGCACGCCAGCATAAAACACAAAGTGAGCTGCGTGAAAATGAACAGACAAAACAGACTTTAGATGCGGAATTGCATCGCCTGGATCAAAAGCTCGAACAAGCTGATCACGATATCGCTGACCTCGAACATCAACGACACGAGCACCAGCGAACTGCCACGGCATTGCAAATCGATCTGGGTACGGTCGACCAGCGTAGAACAGCGTTGCGCGAGCAACTTCGCCAATTCCAGGAAGATCACCATGAACGAACGCAGACGATTTCACAACATGAACAGCAATTAGCCGAAGCCGACTACCGACTGCGTGAATCTGTCATGCATGCTTTACATGCAAGTGCACGATTGTCAGAGAAATACTTACAAAAGCAGAAGGCACGCTGTAACACACTAACACTGCATAAACGCCAGCAACAACTCACAGATGATCGCCAGACGATACAGTTGTCCATCGACGAACTCAATAAACAACAAAACGAGCATACATCTCAAAAACATGCCTGGGAATTGGAAGCCGGTGAATTGCGATTACAGCGCAATCAACTGAAGGATCGGTTCCACGAAGATTACAACATTAATATCGAGGTGCAGAAACCCATCACAAGTGGTGAAGAAGGCACAGACAGCGATGTCGAGCAGGAAATCGAGGGGCTGCGACGTAAAATCAATAATATCGGCGCTGTAAACATGGAAGCTCTCGAAGAGTTAACCGATCTGGAAGATCGTTTCGAGGGCCTGTCCACACGTTTCAAAGATATTCAGCAGAGCAAAACGAATCTCGAAAAGATTATCGAGAGTATCGATGCTGATAGTCGTCGCCTCTTCGTTGAAACGCTAGATCAAATTCGATTGAATTTCCAGACACTCTATCGAAAGGCATTTGGTGGCGGGCAAGCCGATATCCTTCTCGAAGAAGGTGTTGATGTGCTGGAAGCCGGTGTTGAAATCACCGCAAGTCCACCTGGTAAAGCTGCTATCAACCTTTCCCTTTTAAGTGGTGGAGAAAAAGCACTTACCGCCGTTTCGCTGATTTTGGCCATGTTCCAATTCCGCCCTAGCCCATTTTGTGTACTCGATGAAGTCGATGCACCGTTCGATGAGGCGAATATCGGACGATTCATCAATGTCCTAAAAGACTTCCTAGATGACACTCGATTCATTCTCGTCACCCATTCCAAGAAAACCATGACCGCCGCCGACCTTATCTACGGTGTTACCATGCAGGAATCAGGAGTTAGTAAGCAGGTAAATGTTCGATTCGAAGATGTTGATGAACAGGGGAATTTCAGCGAAGACGTACTGAAACGAAACAAGGCAGCCTAATTACCTCTCGCTTCCGTATATTCATATCACAACCTCTGTGATGAATTAGACATTTTTCACAAGAATTTCATCCTTCCTGTTTTTCCTATTTATCCCACCTTTCCTACCTAGGTAGAATCAACGTAAATCCCTTGTTTTACTTAATCAAAAGCGCCTTCCCAGTTTCCTGCAAACAGCATGATTGATACGTTTGGAAACAGCGTCAGGGATGATTTCACCCGACTTGTCGTTACGTCTGCTAGAACTTTCTAAAGTCCTACCCCCCTAAAACTCGAAGAATAGTTGTGGAAGGCAACGTTATCGTTATTTCACAATGTGAAACAGCCACAACAGCCATCCGAGGGGGGATTTCTGAGAGTTACCTGGTAACTCTCTTATCAGATCGTATATATACCGGTTAGACCACTGGTGATCTGTAGACGGAGATTCTCTCTACCCAACGAACCGCCGCACGGTTATGGGACCAGCGACCACGTATTCGATACCCAGGCATGTTAGACGCACGGTACTCGGCACGCGATTGCAACACTACCACTACCGACGAGTTGTAACCCAACTCACAAAAAACAAGAAGCAGGCAAGTGCCCCTTCCTCAGTCGCTTGTTGGCCATTCACGCCCCACACGTGTTTAATGGCTCGCTCATCAGAGCAGACAGGTATTGGGGCCACCACGGATGTTTCTTTTTCCTCGCGGGAACATCCAACGGAGAGGTCAACGAGAGAGCAATGGAGAACCTGAAATGAAGGTTTTCACAACTGGACAAGTCGC
>Ga0114933_10006719_pt1 | contig 10135 bp, 8 predicted proteins | sample 4SBtaG_FD_89691 | JGI IMG/M metagenome (GOLD analysis project Ga0114933, IMG submission 89691) | Deep subsurface microbial communities from Kolumbo volcano to uncover new lineages of life (NeLLi) - 4SBTROV12_W25 metaG | ecosystem: Environmental > Aquatic > Marine > Volcanic | place: Kolumbo... | reverse complement strand
TTGTTTTTCTACGTATTGTGAGGGTGAATTATTCAGCAAATCCTTGAGTAATCGATTTCCTAGAGGGCTGAGTTTGTCTTGGGCAAGTTGTACGCGAGCGAGGGATAGTTGGGCGAATGGGCTGTCTGGAAATTGGTTGTAACTTTCTGTGGCACAAATCCGCGCTTCACTTAGGTTGTTGTTAGCCCTATGAAACTCCGAACAAAGAGCCCAATCTCGTGCAGTGCGAAATCCTCGTGCCTGCAGTTGTTCAAAAGTTTCCTTTGCTTTCCACAGTTTATTTTCAGCGAGATATAAATATATGCGGTTTTGCAGGCCTTCCCGGCTTGCGTTGTAGTGTTGTATGGAATCAATCAAAGGATTATTAGGAACCTTGCGGTTCGGAAATATAGATGTTAATTCGCGGGCTTTGTGGGCGGCGTCGTGATTGCCTAGTTTTTGGTGTACTTGTGCTAGCAGCCGGTAAATTTCGTTATTCGTCTGGTTCGTTTCAAGGGCTTTTTCTAGGAAATTGAAGGCACCTATGGGGTTTCCGATCACCCATGAAATGCGAGCTAATCCGAGAAACGCGTGAGACGATGTCGGATTAATAGTGAGTGCGCGATTGTACGCCCGTCGAGCCCTATTCCACTCATGTAACTTACTATGAAAATTTCCAAGATCGATCAAGAACCCGTGATCGTTTGGTGCTAAGTCTGCAGCGAGTGAATAATACTGTGAAGCCCTGTCAGGATGACTAGCACTCGCGCGCGCTGCCAGGTAGAACCAGCGGTAGTCTAGTGGAGCAAGTGCAGCTGCGCGTTCATAGCATCGGAATGAAAGATCGTTAAGGCCATGTGCTTCGAGCGTCATCCCCATGGCTCCCCAAGCAGGTGCTGAGTTTCGGTCTAGTAGTAAGTTCGATTGGGCTACATCGAGGACCTCAATCACTTCAATTTCCATGCTCGACGAGTCCCAAGAAAGCCAGGGTATCGCGAGTGAGGTTACTAGAAATAGGCTATTGAGCATTGGGCTCGCCCTGGTCTCGATAGACTGTGATGTGTCGATCCACTTCAGATTTGAACGTTTCTTTAAATCCGTCGGGCCATTCGACGACAATGGTGACGTCTATATTCGAATTGCCGAGCCCAAAATGAACTCCTGTAGACTGACTTGTTAAATATCCGGAGGAGTATTGTACTGGTTGTACCCAGGCACGATTATCGTCATCCACGTAAATTCGAGAACCAACTGCGATACGTTGGTTTTCAATAGGATGTATTACGATCCAGTGATTGTCGCTTTTCAGAATGTTCCGGTAGATTCGCGCGGGAGCATTATTGTTAGTCACTATGACATCGAGGTCCCCATCTTTATCGATATCGGCAGCAATAAGACCTCGACTGATCTCTTCTATTTGACAAAATGTCGATTCACAGGTATCTGAAAAACGGCCTTGGCCGTTATTTGTGAGGTAGGAATTGGGTTCGCCATACGATGCAAAATTATCGTTATCGTCTTTAAGACGCACTCTGCCGTTTGCGGTGAGAATATCGAGATCTCCATCGTTATCAAGGTCTGCGAACGCGGCTCCAAAGCCGGTATGGGGAAGCGTAGTTTTCACCAAGTTTGCTGTAGCCGTGAGATCAAGCATTGGTCCGTCAGAAGAGCCAACGTAGAGAGTGTCGCTTTCGCTGTCGATATGAGTCATCAAAATGTCAATTATAAGATCATTGTTTATATCACCAAGAGCTATCCCCATACTGGCTTCCGATTCGCCAAACCAGTTGGTAGCGATGCCGTGGTCGAGGCCGCTATCAGTTGGTGTGAACGGGAGGTCTGTCCATAGCTGATTGGCGACACCGTCGTTTGCTACCAGAATTTCAGGTCTGCTATTTCCAATTAGGTCGAGACAGGCGACTCCCAAGCCACTGCTTGCGGACTTTTTAAATGCTTGCGGATCAATAGAGACAAATGCAGGCCCTTCTCGCATCATTATTTGATCAGGCTCATATCTAAATATGTTAGGAGGACAATAGTCTGTAGCGCCCGAAAGCGTAGTGCATACTTCCTCCTGGACAGGTAGTACATAGTTTGTCACATATAAATCTAACTGGCCGTTCAAATCTAAATCACAAAATGCGGCAGAGGTAGACCAGGCAGTATTGTTGATGCCGATTTTTCGAGTCACATTTACGAAGTAGCCAGACTGATTTTCAAATAAGTAGTTCGTTCCAACTCTGGTTATAAATAAATCGATATCTCCGTCGTTATCGATATCTCCCACGGTAACCCCCATGGCTTCATCGATTCCTAGTAACCCGGCTTCTTCCGTGCGATCGATCAATCTGTTGGATTCGTTTACATAAAACTTGCTGTTTGCTCCATAATTGGCAAAGAAGAAATCTAGGTCTCCGTCGTTATCGGCATCAAAAATAGCGGCACCGGAGCCCATTATCTCTGGTAGTAGGTGTTTGTCTGTGGGGTTAGCGCTGTGCGTGAAATCTAAGCCATATTCATCGGTAACATCAATCAGATGGGGTGTTCCATATGCTAGGAAAGGTATTAGGATTAAAACGAAGCGCAATATCACGATCATAAATGTCCGAAACAAGGGAAGTTCTCTTAACAGTTGCAGTTTCTCACAAGTGTATTTCACCACTTTTTAAAGTTGTCGGCTTTGGGTTCCTGTAGGCGTCACTAAATATAGCTTGTGCGGTCTAAAAATTTTGACACACATTGCCTAAGACAGGATAGGGTAAGGGAGTGGTAGCGTTTGATAATTTGTATAAGGCGGTGGGAGTCAGTGTCGCCTCAAGATTTAGCACTTGAAAATCTCGGGATGTTGAGAATATGTCGATCTCGTTTTCCTCTTTACCAGGAAATTTTGGTGTCGAAGTAAAAGGAATTGATCTCGTTGGTTGTGGTGACGACGAGATACGTGAACTTCTGCATGGGCTGTATAAGAATCGTATCGCTGTTGTACGTTCGGAGCACCTCTCTGCCGATGACATGGTTGTTTTTGCGCGCCGAATAGGGGACCCGCTGCTCGTTCCCCACCAAGAACCTCATCCTGAAATCATTCGAATTACAAATGAAGGTGCGGATTCTCTAAACGATAAAAAGGGAGCTGCGCATTGGCATACCGATCAGTCGTTTACCAATAATTTAGCTTCGATCACCATGCTTTATTCTGTGAAGTCACCTGATAAAGGAGGACAAACGCGCTTTTGCGATATGGTTGCTGCTTATAACGCCTTACCGGAGTCGACTCGCGGAGAAATAGATGCACTTCAAGTTGAACATCGCCATGGAGTTTCTATCGTGGCGCGCCCAGGCGACCATGTGCCTATTGCGCCCAAAAACTGGGATAAAGAGAAAGCAGTTGTTCACCCACTTGTCCGTAGGCATCCGATTACTGGTGTGAAGACTTTGTACGCAATCACGGGGACAAGTCAGGGCATCATTGGTCTGTCAAAGGATCAAGCACAAAACATCCTTGAGTCGCTTTGTCAGCATGCCTTCCAAGATGAATTTCTTACAGATTATCGTCATTCGGTCGGCGATTTACTGCTTTGGGATAACCCGACAACTATGCATAGTGCTTCCCCAATAGCAGCAGCTACGGGATCGAGAGACTTGCGTGAGATTCGTCGTATTAGTCTTCGGGGCCGACCACCTGTATTTAGCTAAAGGCCTGCTGAAGCTCGCGCATACTGGATTCAGCTTCTTTAAGTACATCTTGGATAATGTCGGCCGCGGGCTTAATATCTCGAATCAAACCCGAGCCAGTGCCGGCGGTGTAGTTCCCTTGGCTACCGTCAATATCATCGGGTATACGTTCCGATCCGGCTTGTTGTACGTGCATAAAATCCATAGCTTTTTTGCCCGGCTCGTCTAACGCGTCCATTTCTCTGAAAAATTCGTTCTTGATTAAACGCGTTGGGGACGAATTACGAAGTGCTATCGAAGTCGCGGAATCCCCGACATTGACCAAAACATCTTTCCAATTTTTATGCGCTCTTGATTCTTCAGAGGCGATAAATCGGGTACCCATTTGGACGCCTTGGGCGCCCATTGCTAGAGCTGCCAGTAGCCCTCGGCCTGTAGCGAAACCTCCAGCTGCTACCACAGGAATCTTTACGGAGTCGATTACCTGGGGTAGTAAAGATATTGTTGGAACCTCATCGATGGCTACTTTTCCACCGGATTCGCTACCTTCAGCCACAATTGCATCTACTCCTGCATCTTCGGCTTTACGAGCAGTGCGAACCGATGAAATGACATGAATAACAAATATTCCCATATCCTTCAGAACGTCGATATATTTTGCAGGATTACCGGCAGATGTGGTCACTATCTTGACTCCGAATTCCGGTAGGAGATCCAAAAGATTAGGTACCATTGGGTGAAATAGTGGCAAGTTGACGGAAAACGACCGATTTGTCGTCTCAGCAATTTTGCTAAGTTCAGCTCTCGTTCCATCCACCCCGAACGTGGCACTAGAGAGAGTTCCTAGACCGCCCCCATTGGATACCGCCGTAGTGAGTGCAGCATCACTGATACCCATCATTCCACCTAGTATGATGGGATGATCGATGCCCAATAGGTCGCATAAAGGTGTTGTGATCGTCATGTGATTTCCAAATAGTCTTTGCTGGTGCGCGAGTCTAATGGATTTCTATGTGACGGCCTATGCATGTAGATTCATACTGTAGACATTAGAAAAATGATAGGAAGTACACATGGACAAGAGAGACCCCCATTTCATCGACGGATGGCCAATGAATACACCGATGGACGTACGTCAGGGTAAGACAAACGAGGAAGATGTTCGGCATCCGTTGCGTTGGGGCATCATTAGTGCTTCCGCTATTGCTTCTGATTGGATTAAATCTTTACAGGACGTACCTGGTGCGAGCGTGACGGCCGTCGCTGCCCGAGATATGGATAGAGCGAAAGCTTATGCGACTGCGCACGGCGTCCCTGCTGCGTACGATTCGTACGAAGCCCTTTGTGAAGACCCAGACGTTGATATCGTTTATATCGCTTCAAAGACGTGGGACCACCACCGAGATCTCATGACAGCTATTCGCGCGGGAAAGCATGTACTGTGCGAAAAGCCGTTTACGGATACCGCGAAGCAAGCAAAAGAGGTTTACGAGGCAGCGGACAAAGCCGGTGTCTTTTGCCAAGAAGGTATGTGGTTACGTTTTTTTCCTGCGATAGAACACGCTCGCGCTTCTATAGAGCGGGGAGATATCGGTGATCTGAAAATAGTCCAAGCGGACTATCCTGATCGGGTGTATGCATTAAATCCAGCAATTACAGGTTTTGGAAGTGACGAGATGCCGTTAATAGCAGCAGCGGGTCGCAAAATGAACCCCCAGGCGTATGCAGATGATTTGTATTCCGCACATAGGGCACCGCCGAGCGCAGCCGTCTTGCAATATACTCAACAAGAGGGCATAGCAGTGATTACTTTTCCTAACGGACGTTTCATTGAGGAAACGCAATTTATTGGTACCAAAGGACGGATTACTATCGAGACGCCTTCCCACCATCCAACAGCTCTAACAATTCGTACTGGACGACCTCCGCGCAATGGGACACGCCGAGAGGAAGGGTTGCCGCCTATGGAGCTAGATCCATCGGAAGGTTGGACAGGTGATTGGATCGAAACTCACTGGAATCAAGATCGTAATCCGAGTAATGGGCCATTTAATCAGGTAGAACGGTTTGAGTATCCAATACCTACGCCAGCTCCGATTACCAGGGGTCAGCCTGCGGGATCACGGTGGGATGGTGAAAAAATGATCAACTATAAGGGTTGGACTTGGAGCGGGGGTAATCAACATGGTTTCATGTATCAAGCACAGGCGGTCCATCGTTGTATGGCAGCCGGACTATCAGAAATGCCCCAGTTTACTCGTGCCGAATCCATTCGCGTGTGTGAAATCATTGACGAAATTAATCGACAATGTGGCGAACACGGTTTCTAGGGGCAGGAATTTGATGTGTGGACCAGTTATGACGGGGATTACTCGTAGAAATAGAGGATAGTAGTGATGCGAACTTTGTCAACGTTGAAGACCATCGAGGTCATGCCATTGGGTGGTCGCATTGCTGCCGAAATTGAGACTGATTTGGGATCTATAGGTCCCCAAGAATTTGAATTAATACATAAGGCCTTCTTGGAGCATCTTGTTCTAGTATTCCCTAAACAAAATTTGACAGCGGAAGAGCAAGTCGCTTTTGCACGTCGATTTGGAGATTTGTATTTATTTCCACATGGTCCTGGTATGGAAGCGCACCCGTACGTGTTGCCGATAAATATGCCGGCAGGTTTAGGGGAAGGACGATGGCACTCGGACGCGACCTTCGATCCAGTTCCACCCGCAATATCTATTCTTGCCGCGAAAGAACTGCCTTCGCGGGGTGGTGAGACGATGTTTGCTAATCAATACGTCGCTTTCGAGTCATTATCAGAGGGTATGCAGCAAATGTTAGGTAGACTTCGGGCGGTGCATGATGGAAGTTCGCATGGGCGTGCTGAAGACAAAACAACCCATCCGGTCGTCAGAACACATCCCGAAACTCAGCGTGACGCGCTGTTTGTAAACGCAGAATTTACTCGGAGATTTGAGAATATGTCGGTCAAAGAAAGTAGGGGCCTTCTCGAGTTTTTGACGGATCATGCGCATCGCCCTGAATTCTGTTACATGCATCGTTGGGCCCCCGGTGACGTGGTGATGTGGGATAACCGTTGTGCTCAACATTATCCTGTTATTAATCGACCATCCGACGAATTGCGACGAATGTGGCGCGTCACGGTAGCTGGAACCCCTCCGGTATTTTCCCCATGACCGGCGAGCGTATGATTCTCTTGTAGCTCTAACAACAATCGCTATTCTAGAAAATTCGATTTCGTCGGGGCGATTTAAGTAGTTTCGATACTGTCTAATCCGATACCAATCGCGTCGGTTAAGTCCAATAATTCGTCTGGTTGAATGACAAAGGGCGGCATAATGTATATTAGGTCGTTGAAGGGGCGTATCCATACATCGTGTTTCACGAACACTTTTTGTAAAGCGCTGACGTTCACGGGTTCTTTAGTTTGGACGACACCTATTGCGCCGAATGCTCTTATGTCTACAACTGTAGAGTGTGACTTGTATTTCGCTAGTTCATTAACCAGTTGTGTTTCAATTCCTGCTATTTTGTTACTCCAATCATCAGAGAGAAGTAATTCAATGCTTGCTAGTGATACTGCGCAGGCAAGCGGATTGGCCATGAAGGTGGGTCCATGCATTAAAACCCCACCATCTGTAGATATTCCTTCTGCAACCCGTCGATTGGTTAACGTTGCAGCTTGAGTCATGTAGCCTCCAGTCATCGCCTTGCCAAGGCACATGATATCTGGTTCCACCTGAGCATGTTCGCATGCAAAGAGTTTCCCTGTTCGTCCGAAACCGGTAGCGATTTCATCAAGGATTAATAACACGTTGTACTGTTTGCAGAGGATCGATATGTGTTTCAGGTACTCATCTGAATAAAACCACATCCCGCCAGCGCCTTGAACAATCGGTTCGAGAATGACAGCGGCGACCTCCTTGTGGTGCTTTTCAAAGGTTTCTTCGAGAATTTTTTTTTCGAGAGGGTCGAGTGGTTCGTTAACGCGAGATTGTGGTCGAGGCATAAAAATATGCTGGGGCAAAACGCTTTGAAATCTTTCGTGCATGCCCGTCTCAGGATCACATACGCTCATCGCGCCAAAGGTGTCTCCATGATATCCACCACGTATGGTGAGGAGTCTGCTCTTTTCGATTCTCCCTTGAGCATTCCAATATTGCATGGCCATTTTAATAGCCACTTCAACTGATACGGAACCTGAATCGGAGAAAAATACGTGCTCAAGAGAATTTGGTGTGATATCGATAATTTTTTCAGCTAACTGGATGGCCGGCTGGTGTGTAATTCCGCCGAACATAACGTGCGACATTGACTTGATTTGAGTTTGTATAGCTTCATTTAATGTCGGGTGATTGTATCCATGTATTGCGCACCACCACGAAGACATTCCATCAATAAGCGTTTTTCCATTAGCAAGAGTTAGGCGTACGCCCTCGGCACTAACAACCTCATATGTAGGTAAGGGTTCCACGGCTGAGGTATATGGATGCCATATGTGTTTGCGGTCAAAATCAATTGGGTTTTTCATATAGCTAGTTATACCAACGAGGAAATGTCCAAGTACCGTGTTGCTTCCTCTGGTTTCGTTAGCGGGGGAATCTCGCCTATGCAAGGTGCGACAATGCGTCGACGCAAAGTGTCGATATTCTCTGTTAAATAGGGCATGGGTTCGATGGGACTATTGGCAATCCATCCGCATAATTCGAGACCAGCGTCGGCTATTGCTTGGACTGTCAATAGAGCATGGCTGATGCAGCCAAGTTTCATGCCAACGACGAGAACGACGCGTACATTCAATTCGATGCAAAGGTCGGCCAGGGTCTCATACATATTCAGAGGAACAAACCACCCCCCGGCACCTTCTATCAACACGAAATCAGCAGGGTAATTTTCGATTGCTTTTCGACAATGTGCCGCAAGCTCTGAAACATTGGTCTGTCTTTTCGCTTTTTCTAGAGCGATATGAGGTGCAATGGCTGGTTCTAGTACGATTGGATTAACCTGGTCGTAAGGCAATGATTCGGAGGAGGCTTTCATAAGCTCAAGGGCATCGTTGTTTTTTAGCGATCCATGCTGGTCGCTAACTGCTCCAGCGGCGATAGGCTTTAACCCGTAGGATGTCATTCTGCGTTCTTTTGCCGCGTGCAAGAGCGCGCTTGCGGCGAATGTCTTACCGGCATCGGTATCGGTACCGGCTATAAATATTGGATTGCCTATCATTTTTGTCCCACTATTCTTTGATTCTAATGATCAGTGCCATCTATTGACAAAAGCATTTTGTCAGATTGCGCTAGTTCTAAAGCGTCAAGTAGTCGAGCTACGTCGGACTCTGTGTGTGTTGCCATCAATGTAATTCTGAGTCGTGACGTGCCTTCAGGAACCGTCGGAGGTCGGATGGCGGTGCATAAACAACCAGAAGATTCTAGTGATGCGCTCATGGCTAGTGCTACTTCGGGAGATCCAACAACTATTGGTTGAATGGGTGATGACGACGGGAGGAGTTTTAAGCCGAGTTCGGTAGCTCCTTGTCTAAATGTTTTGATTAAGGTTTCCAGTTTCATTCGACGCCAGTTTTCTTTCTGGGCAATCTGTAAGCTAGTTAATGTTGCCTCTGCTAGTGCCGATGGCATGGCTGTCGTGAATATATAATTACGTGATTTTTGAATGAGGGTTTCGATTAAAGGTTCGGCTCCCGCTACAAAAGCTCCTGATGTACCTAAAGCTTTTCCGAGAGTCCCCACAAGGATTTGTACTTCATCCGTGGTGTAGATTGACGGATCTACCAGTCCGCATCCGTTTGAACCATGTACACCGATGCCATGCGCGTCATCGACCATTAGCCAGGCGCCAGTTGTTTTGGCGGTGTTGATTAGGTCTTCGATCGGTGCTAGATCTCCATCCATACTAAATGTGCCATCGGTGACGATTAATTTTCGGCTAGTGTTATGTTGGATTGTGCTCAGTGCTTGTTTGAGTTGGTTGACGTCACCGTGTGGATACCATTCAAATTGTGAACGACTTATCCAGCCTCCATCTAACAAAGAAGCATGATTTAGGCGGTCTTCATAAACGTAATCACCTTTTGTTAGTAATGCATTTATGACACCAACATTTGCAGCATATCCACTCGAGTAGAGTAGTGCTCTTGGTCGTCCGGTATGGTCGGCTAGAGCCTCTTCCAATTCTTCATGAGCGGATGTGTGTCCGCAGACGAGATGTGAGGCTCCAGCCCCGGATCCCCAGCGATGCACGCCTTTTACGAACGCTTCTGATATTCGTTTGTCCGAGGCCAATCCAAGATAGTCATTACTACAAAAATTAAGTAGTTCACGATTATTTAACGTAATCCGAGGACCCTGAGATGATTCGACGACGCGCCTACTTCGATACATGTCTCCAAGTTGGAGGTTCTTGAGTTCGCTTTCTAAATCTTCGAATCCGTTCTCATGCATCGATCATTCTC
>Ga0114933_10006718_pt1 | contig 10135 bp, 10 predicted proteins | sample 4SBtaG_FD_89691 | JGI IMG/M metagenome (GOLD analysis project Ga0114933, IMG submission 89691) | Deep subsurface microbial communities from Kolumbo volcano to uncover new lineages of life (NeLLi) - 4SBTROV12_W25 metaG | ecosystem: Environmental > Aquatic > Marine > Volcanic | place: Kolumbo... | reverse complement strand
TGGACCGGCGCGATCTCCGAGAGCACACCGAGCTGATCGAGGTAGGCGGTCGGAGAGCAGCCCGGCGGCTCGAAGGCGCGCAGATCCCGCCCGACGAGGCGGATGAAGTCCGCCCAGGGCCCCCCGCCATCCGAGAGAAAGCGGCGCTCGGCCGGGTCCTCGTCGAGGTGGATGGTCGCGCGGGGGCCCGGAGACCGTGCCGTCGCGGCGATGCGGTCGGCCGAGGTGGAGTAGGGCGCATGGGGAGAGAAGCGGACGTGGAAGCCCTCCGCGCTGGGAAGCTCCACATCGGGCAGCCCCGCCTGGTCGATCCCCAGGACCTCGCGGTGGATCACCCCACACAGACTCGAGGCGCCCAGGAGCGGCGCGGGCCGACCGGTGTTCGTTACGTCGGCCAGTCCGGCGGTCCCGAAGCCGACCGCCTCGTCGATGGCGGCCTGCATCGCGTCGAGGTCCCTGTCGTCCACTCGATACAGATTGCTGACCCACTCCGGCAGGCTGCCACCGCGGACGAGCGAACCGGACAGCTCGATGTGGGCGTGGGCGTTGACCAGCCCCGGCAGGGCGAGGCCCTCGAGCACCTGGCTCTCATCAGCCCGGCCGACCTCGAGCACCGTGCCGTCCGCATCCAGGGTCAGGGCAACGTTCCGCCTCAGTCCCTCGGGCAGGAGCGCGTGGGCGAGGTGCAGGCGCATGTCAGGGCCGGGGGCTCCACGCCGGCTTGGTCACGGCCTCGGACACGAGCTCGAAGGTCTCGCTGCGCCGCACGGGCACGAACCCGGCCTGGCGGAGGTTGCGCTCGGCCTGGCGGACATCGTCCACATCCCCGAGATCGTTGGCTCCTCCGTGCAGCGCGGCCTGCCCGATGCCGGGATGACCCAGGGGTGCGAGCACGTTGGGGATCGAGGTGACCAACCGAGCCAGCGCCGTCCAGCGCAGGGCCTCGGCTGCGGTCCCGCCCGAGATCGCGACGTCGGTGAAGCGACCCAGCGCCTCGAGGCGGCAGAGGGCCCAGATGCGGTCTCCGTCCTCCTCGTCGTCCCGGAGCTCCAGGACCGCGCTGCGGAGGTCGGAGGGCTCCTCCCCTCGGGTCCGGGCGACCTCGCCGAGGAAGAAGCCGCGCTCGGTTTCCGGATGCATCGTCCTGCACCGCAGGTCGGCGGCCGCCACGAGGTCGGCGAGTGGAGCCTTGACAAGCTGAACGATCTCACGCTCTTCAAGGGTCTCTCCGTCCGCTGCACGGGCCAGCGTATCGTCGAGGTCCGCGCGAGGGGCCAGCCGGCGCTGCGGACCGTAGAGCTCGACCTCGTGGCGGGAGAGCAGCTCCTCCTCGACGCCGAGCGCGGCGAAGCGCCGCAGGCCCATCAGGGCCCGGTCGTCGAGCTCGTAGCGGATGTGCTCCAGCAGGTAGGTGCGGTCGGGCTCCGGGAGGGCCTCGCGCAGCTGCAGCCCCTCGGAGGCCGCCTGCCGCAACCCAGCGATATCGCTTGGAGAGAGGTCCGTTCGTCCGGCCCACACGGCGAAGACGAAGGGCAGCCCGGTCCAGTCGAACCAGGCGCGACCGAGGTCCACGCGGTGCTTCATGCGCAGGGGCAGCGAGCGCGCGGCGTCCCCGATGACCAAAGCGGCGGTGGTGCCGCGCGCCTGCTTTACGGCGGTGCCGGGTTCGACGTGGCGGAACTGCACGAGATCGTTCGCCAAAGGGCCTCGGCGCAGGAGCAGCTGGGCCAGCACGACGCTCGTGCGGCTGACGCCGTCGAGGAGGACCTCGGTCCACTGCTCCGGAGGGGTCTCGGAGACCAGGAGCACGCTGTGGACCGGGCCTTCGCAGCCGATGCACGCGCCCGGGACGACCTTCCAGTCGGACTCGGTCAGCAGGGCGCCGACCGGCACGAGGCCGACATCGGCCTGGCCCTCTCGGACCCAGTCGGCGACCTGGGCCGGGTGGCCTTCCATGACCCGGTACCGGATGCGGTCCAGGCGGGTGAGCAGGGGCCAGGCGTTGGTGTAGCCGACGGCGGCGACTCGGACGGGCATTCAGGCCTCCGCCACGACGTTGTAGTGGGTGTCTCGCTCGACGGGGATGCGGCCCGCCGCGCGGATGAGGTGGATGAGCTGGTTGCGCGTCAGCTCCTGGGGAGTCTGTGCGCCGGCCATGTGGTAGATGCGCTCCTCGCGCACGGTCCCGTCCAGGTCCGAGGCGCCATACGACAGGCTCAGCTGGGCGATGTCCTGGCCCAGCATGATCCAGTAGCTCTTGATGTGGGGGATGTTGTCCAGCATCAGGCGGCTGATGGCGATGGTGCGCAGGGCGTCGTGGCCGGTGGGAGCGCTCAGGCGCGCCAGGCGGTTGTTTTCGTTGTGGAACTTCAGCGGAATGAAGGTCTGGAACCAGCCCTTGCTCGGGTCGGTGGCCCGCGCCGCGAGGCTCTCGTCCTGGAGCTCGCGGAGGCGCACGAGGTGGTCGACGCGCTCCTCGTTCTTCTCGATCGAGCCGAAGAGCATCGTGCAGTTCGTGCGCATGCCGAGGCGGTGGGCGGTGCGGTGGACCTCGAGCCAGCCCTCGGCGTCCACCTTGTCGTGGCAGAGCTTGCGGCGGGCGCGCTCGTGGAAGATCTCGGCGCCGCCCCCGGGCATCGACTCCAGCCCGGCCTCGCGCAGGGCCTCGATGACCTGGGCATAGGTCATGCCGTACTTCTGTGCGTAGTAGTGCATCTCCACGGCCGTGAAGCCCTTGATGTGGAGGTCCGGTCGCGCCGCCTTGATCGCGCGGAGCAGGTCCGTGTAGTAGGAGAAGGGCAGGCCGGGGTGCAGGCCGTTGACGATGTGAACTTCTGTGATGAATGCGTCCTGCAGGGCCGCGATGCGCCCGACCGCTTCGTCGATGCTCATCGTGTAGGCCGCGGGCATGCCCTCTTCGAGGCGAGCGAAGCTGCAGAAGATGCAGGAGGCCTCGCAGACGTTCGTCGCGTTGATGTGGATGTTCCGGTTGAAGTAGGTAAGGTCGCCGTGCAGGCGCTCCCGGACCAGGTTCGCGAGGGCGCCGATGGCGGCGAGGTCGGGGCTCGCGAAGAGTCGGATGCCGTCCTCGTAGGACAGGCGCTGCTCGGAGACGACCTTGTCGGCGATGTCGTCGAGGCCGGCGCGGGCGACCGTGCGTCGCTGGACGGAGGAGAGGCGGGCTTCGATCATGGGTTCATCCCCTGCCAGCGCTCGACCACGTCGTTGTCGACGCCGAGCTGGTCGAGGACCCTTCCGACGACGGTGTCGAGCAGCGCGTCGACGTCGGCAGGGCCGGAGTAGAAGTTCGGCGAGGCGGGCAGGACGACGGCGCCCGCCTCGGTCACGGCCTGCATGTTGCGCAGGTGGACCAGCGAATAGGGCGCCTCGCGCAGGCACAGCACCAGCTTGCGGCGCTCCTTGAGCATGACGTCCGCGGCTCGCCCGACCAGGTCCGCGCTGATGCCGTGGGCGATGCGGCCCAGCGTGCCGGCCGAGCAAGGCACCACCGCCATGGCGTCGAAGCGGGCGCTGCCGCTGGCGAAGGGGGCGGTCATGTCCTGGGGCCCGTGGATGGGCAGGTCGTGCTCGCGGGGGTCCGTGCCCACCTCGTGCTGCCAGACCAGGCGTCCGGTCTTGGTGAAGACCAGGTGGGTGTGCACGCCGCGGTCGCGGCCCTCGGTGGCGAGCCAGCGCACGAGGCGCTCCGCGTAGGGGGCCCCGCTCGCGCCGGTGATTCCAAGCACGATCTTCATGGCTTCCTCAGCACGACGAGCGAAGCGACCGGTGGAATGAGCTCGGCGGAGGAGAGGACCTCGAAGCCGACCTCGAGGGCCAGGGCGTCGAAGTCCTCGCGGGTCAAATACGTCACCATCGAGTCGGCCAGGTAGCTGTAGGCCGCCCGGTCGCCGCTGATGAGTCCGCCAACATTCGGCAGCACGACGTTGTTGAAGACTGTGTGGAATGCGCGGGCGTCGGCGCGGACCGGCTTGAAGAACTCCAGGACCGCGAAGTGCGCCCCCGGCGAGAGCACCCGGTAGACCTCGCCCAGGGCGGCGGCGTTGTCGGGCACGTTGCGGAGCCCGAAGCCGCAGATGGCCGCCGAGAAGGGGCCGTCGACCGGGAGCGCCTGGGCGTCGCCCTCGACGACGGTGACGGGCGCCCCTTCGGGAAGGCGCTTCTTGCCGTGCTCGAGCATCTCGGGGCTGAAGTCCACGGCGGTCACCGAGGTCGCGCCGGCGTCGAGCAGCTCCAAGGTGAGGTCCAGCGTCCCGGCGCACAAATCCAGGCAGGGGCCGAGGTTACCGAGCGAGCGGATCGCGTGCCGACGCCAGATCGTGTCGATGCCCATCGACAGCACGCGGTTGGCCAGGTCGTAGGTCGGCGCGATGCGGTCGAACATCTCGCGGACCTGGGGTCCCCGGCCGGGATCGCCTGCCTGGGGCATCACGCGACGCGCTCGGCGAGGTAGCGGGCCAGGTCCACCAGCGCCGCCTTGTGGGGGGTGTCGGGCAGCCCGTCGAGCTCGCGAATGCCTTGCTCGACGAGGTCGTGGGCGTACTCCGCGGCTCGCTCGAGGGCCCCACTCTGACGCACCCGCGCCAACAACTCGTCGAGGTCGGCGTCAGGGGCCTCGAGCGCCTCGCGCAGGCCCGGGTCGGCCTGCATCGCGTAGAGCAGCGGCAGGGTGAGCTTGCGCTCCTTCAGGTCGGTGCCGGCGCGCTTGCCGGTGAGCTCCTCGCGCCCGCCATAGTCCAGGATGTCGTCGGTCACCTGGAAGGCGACGCCGACCGCCCGGCCGAAGGCGTCCATGCGCGCGGTCAGGGCCTCGTCGTCGAGCACGCGCGCTCCGACGCTGGCGCACCAGGCGATGAGCGCGGCGCTCTTGCGGTCGATGACGTCGAGGTAGTCCTCGAGCGAGGTGTCCAGGTCTCCGGCGTTGCGGAGCTGAAGGACCTCGCCCTCGGCCATGGCCTTGACGGCCTCGGCCAGGCCGGAGACGCAGGCATGGCCGCCGTGTTCGCTGGCCATGAGCACCCCCTGCGCGAGGCAGAAGTCGCCGGAGAGGATGACCAGCGCGTTGCCATAGACGTGTTGTGCGGCGTCCTGTCCACGCCGCGTCGAGGCGTCGTCCACCACGTCGTCGTGGAGCAGCGAGCCGAGGTGGATCAGCTCGCCCACGGCCATCAGCCGGGAGAGGTCACCCCCGACCCCGACAGCCCGGGCGCCCAGCGCGGTGAGCAGGGGCCGGACCCGCTTGCCACCGGCGTCCGCGAGGTAGAGCGCGGCACCGTCCAGCGGCGAGATGGTGTCGCCGAGGAGCTCGGAGAGCGTCGCCTCGGTGCGCTGCATGTCCTCGGCCACGAGCGCGAAGGCCTCGGCCGGTGGACGGACGCGGGTGCCGGGTGCACCGACGGCGAGACCGGCGGCCTCGGACCGACGGGTCATGACGCTCAACCGGGGATGGATCCGATGCATCAAGGCCTCCGCTCCAGCCTGGACACAGCATTAATCACTCTTTTCAGAAACTTCAATGACGATTGAAGTTATAGTCCTCGCATGGCCACCAAGCGCGAGGCCCAGGCGCCGGACAGGACCCACGAAGAGCGGGTCGACGAGGCCGTGGATCGCGTCGCGGAGGCGATCGGCGACCTGATGGAGTTCTGGAGTTTCAAGAACTCCATGGGCAAGGTCTGGGCGGTGCTCTACCTGTCGAGGGAGGCCCTGACCGCCGACGAGATCGGCCGCCGCACGCGGCTGTCGAGCGGGTCCGTGAGCATGACGCTCAACGAGCTGCGCCTGTGGGGCGTGGTCGGTCGGAGCCGCGAGGCCCAGGGCAAGGGCCGCAAGCGCAAGACCTATGTCGCCGAGACGGACATCCTGGCGATGGTCACCCGGGTCTTCCGTGAGCGGGAGCTGAAGCAGGTCCGACGTGTCGTGCGCGAGCTCGAGGCGGCCCAGGTGCTCCTCGATGGTGCTCCGGACGACGGCGGCGAGGCCCGCGTCCAGAACCGCTTCGTGCTGACGCGCGTCCGAAAGCTGCTGGAGCTCGCGCGCCGCGGGGAGCGAATCGTCGAGCGCTTCGCCCAGGCTGGAGAGATGGACCTCTCCTCGATCCGGAACTGGTTGGGCCGCCCCCGGTAGCCTCCGGTCGCCCCAGGCAGTAGATTCCCAGCGTTTCATCCTTCGGAGCACACGATGCTGCCCATCCTCTTCGCTATCTCCTGTGGAGATCCCCCAACCTTGACCATCGAGGTCGACGACGTGTTCGGCGCCGACCTGGCGGACGCCCAGGTCAAGCAGCAGGGCGCCGTCGAGTCCTGGAAGACCGGCCCCGACGGCACGGCGGCGATCCCCTTCGAGCCCGGCACGCTCGAGCTGATGGTCGGAAAGGAGGGCTACATCCACGAGTTCGTGACCGTCGAGATCGACGCTTCGGTCGAGGGCGCCCCGCCCCCGGTCAAGGTCGCGCTGCACAAGGAAGCCGAGGGCCCCGGCTTCTACGGCGTCGCCGGCGGCGACTACCAGCACCTGACGGCGCAGCCCATCAAAACGATCGCGACCGAGATGTCCACGTGGCACGGCCTGGAGAACCACCCGGACGTCACGCTGAAGGCCGACAAGGGAGCGCTGACCTTCCTCTTCAACAGCACGCTGCGCGCCCAGGAGCTCAAGCGCCAGGACCTCAAGCTCTCCCGCCTCGAGTACAAGGAGACCGCCGAGGTCACCGGTGTCCTGGGCGAGACCGAGGTCGAGCTGCAGCTGTGGGTTGCCGGCGATGACCTGGAGTACGAGCTGAAGGGCACGCAGTCCCAGGACGACTACCTCATCCACGTCGCCGAAGGCCTGGAGTCAGGCCTCTACGCCTTCCACGCCCAGAGCATTCTTCACAGCACCGAGGCCGAAGCCCTCGACAAGCTGCCGAAGGAGATGAAGGTCGCGTTCCCGTTCGAAGTGAAGTAAGGGGCACAGGCGACAGGAAGAAAGGCGACAGGTTCAAGTCGTCGTCCGGCGCTTCGGGGGGAGCGATGAGAGATCATCGAAAGTTGCGCGTGTTCGAGAAGGCAGACGCGCTGTGGGTCCGGGTCTATGAGGCGACCGCCGAGGTCCCGAAGCACGAGTGGTACGGCGGAATTCGATCCCAGATCAGGCGCGCGGCTCTGTCCGTGCCAACCAACATCGTGGAGGGGTGTCGACGCGAGAGCACCGCGGAGTATCGGCGGTTCATGAACATCGCCGAAGGCTCAGCGGCGGAGGTCTGCTTCCTCCTCAGCGCCTGCAAGAGGCTGAACTACGTCGAGCAAGACGCCGCAGGTGAACTTCAGGTCGAGTATGACGGCCTCGCCGCGGGGCTGAGGAGCCTGTGCAAGAACGTCGGGCGTTGAGTCTGTCGCCTGTCGCCTGTCGCCTGTCGCCTCAGTACCGCCACAACCACAGCGAGTCCGCCGAGGTCGCTAGCCACCGGGCCTTGCGGGAAAACGCCATCTCGCGGACCGAGCCCGTGTGACCCCCGACGCGGTCCGGGTGGGCTCGGCCGACGATGTCGCCGTCGATGTTGCAGAAGGCCACGTCGCCCTCGCGGGTGCCGACCGCGACGAGGTGGCCGTCCTCGCTGACCGCGGCGGCGGTGACGTCGTAGACCATCACGGTGTTCGACTGCTTCTTGTTGCGCCAGATCGTGACGCCGCCGTCGGCCATGCCGAGGAGCACACCGCCCGTGCCGAAGCGGAGGCGGTGACTGGAGGGGATGCCCTTTCGCATGGGCTTGCCGAAGCTCACGACGTCCAGGCCGTCGGTGCAGGACCGCGCGGCCAGCAGGCGTCCGCCCTTGCCGGCTCCGAGGGTCGTCTGGGCCGGGACGCGGGCGACCCGGTGGCGGCTGAAGTCCTTCTCGATCAACAGCGCCTTGCGGCCGTCCAGGGTGTCGCCGACCACGGCCAGCGCCCCCTTGCCGTCGCTCCGGGTGAACCAGCTCAGCTGGATGTGTGAGAGGAGCTCGCAGCGGATGGTCTTGATGCGCTCGCCGGTAGGGGCCATGAGCGTGACGCCGCGGCCTCGCTCGACGACAACGAGCCGCTTCCCGCTGGGCGAGACGCTGATCCGTGCCGGATCGTTGACGTGGGTCTTCAGCTTGCGTGTGCCGAAGACCGGGTCGATCTCGATGATCTCGCCGGCTTCCGTGGCCGCGAGCAGCTTGGTGGTCCTGCCGATCCAGGTGATGGCTCGAGGCTTGTCGATCGGCGGGGAGAGCACCGGCTCGAAGGCGCTCTTTTCGTGCAGAAAGTGGGCGTCCCGCTCTTCGGGCATGTCGGTGCCTTCCTGGCCCGAAACTATCACCCCTGCTCCCGCTGGATCTCGAGCAGCCGCTTCAGGATGAGCGCCTGGTAGCGGGCGTCGTAGTCGGCGCGGTGCTTCTGGCCCATGTCCTCGGCGGGCAGTCCGAGCCGCTCCGCGAGGATCTCCTTGTTGGAGTCCAGCCAGTGCAGGTCGAGGACGCCGGCGGAGAGCGCCTTGGTGTCCAGCGCCTTGTAGCCGAAGGGGTTTCGCATGCCCTCGGCCTTGTAGACCCAGGCCACAAAGGACCAGTCGAAGGGGGCGTTGTGCCCCACGAAGACGCTCTCGGCGCCCTCGTCCGTTTGCGCCTCGACCCAGTCGGTCAGGCGCTCCATGGCGACTCGGCGCAGGGTGCCGTTCCGCTTGAGATCGTCCAGGTCCAGGCCGTTGACGGCCATGGCGCCCTCGTCGACGTGGGGCGCCTGCGGGCGGATCTCGACGTAGAAGTCGTCGCCGAGCTCGAGGGCTCCGTCGCCGACCTCGCGGACGACCACCGCGCCCAGGCTGATCATGTCGTAGAGGGCGGGCACAGGCCCGCTGCACTCGATGTCGATGCAGAACCAGGTCGCGCGCGGCATCATCACTCCGGAGCGCTCGGGACATTGCCGGCCAAATCGCCCGGTTCACGTCACGGACGCGTGAACTCCGAGAGTGAAGCATGCTTTTTCTCATCGCCGTGCTCGGCTGCCGCAACAAGGACACCCTCATCGACAGCGGTGAGCCGTGTATCGCAACGACCTGGTACGCCGACGCGGACGGCGACGGCTACGGGGACGCCCTGAACCCGACCGAGGCCTGCGAGCTTCCCTCGGGTTTCGTCGAGGACACCACGGACTGCGACGACTCGAACGCGGCGATCCATCCCGGCGCAAGCGAGGACGACTGCACCGATCCGGTCGACTACAACTGCGACGGATCCGTGGGCTACGAGGACGCGGACGAGGACGGCTTCGCGGCCTGCGAGGACTGCAACGACGCGGACGGCGCGATCCACCCGGACGCGGAAGAGGTCTGCAACGACATCGACGACGACTGCGACGGCGAGGTCGACGACGGCGTGCTCTCCACCTTCTACGCGGACGCGGACGGTGACGGCTACGGCGACGCCGAGGCCCCCTCCGAGGCCTGCGAGGCCCCCGACGGCACCGTCACCGACGACACGGACTGCGACGACACCGCCGCCACCTCCAACCCCGGCGCCGCCGAGGTCTGCGACGAGGCCGACAACGACTGCGACGAGACGGTCGACGAGGGCGTGACGACGACCTTCTGGGCCGACGTGGACGGCGACGACTACGGCGACAGCGAGGTCCCGACCGAGGCCTGCGACGAGCCCACTGGCTTCGCCTCGACCGATGGAGACTGCGACGACACGAGCGACAGCGTCTACCCGGGCGCCGAAGAGAGCGTCGCGGACGGCATCGATCAGGACTGCGACGGCGGCGACACCTGCTACGCCGACGTCGACCTCGACGAGTACGGCGACGGCACCACCACGAGCACCGACCTGGACTGCGAGGACGCGGGCGAGGCCAGCGTCGATGGGGACTGCGACGACGCCGGAGGACGTGAACCCCGACGCGGACGAGCTGTGCAATGGCGTCGACGACGACTGCGACGGCGACATCGACGAGGACGACGCGCTGAACGCCAGCCACTGGTACGCCGACGACGACGGGGACATCTACGGGGACGCCTCGGACCAGGTCAGCGCCTGCGATCAGCCAAGCGGCTACGTCTCGGACGACACCGACTGCGACGACACGGACGGCGACACCAACCCCGGCGCCGACGAGTTCTG
>Ga0114933_10006717_pt1 | contig 10135 bp, 7 predicted proteins | sample 4SBtaG_FD_89691 | JGI IMG/M metagenome (GOLD analysis project Ga0114933, IMG submission 89691) | Deep subsurface microbial communities from Kolumbo volcano to uncover new lineages of life (NeLLi) - 4SBTROV12_W25 metaG | ecosystem: Environmental > Aquatic > Marine > Volcanic | place: Kolumbo... | reverse complement strand
CGGCAACTCCGCAGGAACTGGCCGAGTTCATGGAACTTACTGTTCCTGAACTTGAAAAGATGATGCGAGATGCGAACGCTGTTAGCCTGATCAGCCTAAATAAAAAGTGGTATCAGACAGACAGTGAAAAGGATGTCAGCGAAATTGATATCCTCGATGATAAGAAGGGCGAAGATCCCACCACGCGTGGTCAAAAATATGATCTGCTGCGACTGGTAACCAAAGGACTCAACCGTAACGAACGGCTAATTATCATCCTCTATTACTATGAAGAAATGACTATGAAAGAGATTGGTGCAACGCTTGACCTGAGCGAAAGCCGGGTAAGCCAAATGCACAGTAGCCTCGTTCAGCGACTGCAGGGGCAACTCGGTGACAGACGTGGAGAATTTGCGGCGTAATCCACGTCAATCCCAAGACCGATCCTGCTGAAAAAGAAGGGCCATCCGGAATACCGGATGGCCCTTTTGCTATGCCTGACTTTTAGGCCGTATCGTTAGGCCAGATTGTAATAAGTGTTATTCACCCGTTTCGGCAAAGAACAGGCTAAATCCACCACCGCCGCCACCAATCTTGTCAGTGTTGTAAATGTAATTGGCATCCAGTGCTTTTTCGATCTGTTCACCAAGTTCAACCATGTGAGCGGAGGTATACGGATCAAGATTCTCTCCGTTATTCTCAACATAGGTTGCAACCTTAGCAGCAATCGCTCGCAATTGAGCACGTGAAAGATTTGAAATCGGCTTGAATGACTCGTTGCTTCCACGACTAGCCATGGAGAGATCAATCAGGCGTTTCACATGTTCACGCTGAAGGTTTCTGCGAAGGCTGGAGATCGTCGGCTTACGTGCCGTACCTTTCTCTGTGACTTCCGCATCTAACTCACCCCAGATTCCGGCTGTTACCGTGTCGAGTAATTCCGGTAATGTGAACGCATCTTCATCTTCTGGAACACGAAGTTCGTTATCAAAGACGCGTCGCAATGTTGTTGGTGTAAGCACTGACGTCAAAGCTGATGCCTGAATAGCCATCACACGGTCATGGATTGGCCAGTCATAGTCACGTGCGTAACTCCGACGCGATTCGCCAGACCACTTTTCAACCGACATGTACTTCAGGATCTCTGGGCTCAATCCATATGCTGAATCTTGGAATGCATTATCGATAATGAATTTCAGTGCTTCACGCTGCTTTTCAGCTGAAACAACCGTAAGCGGAGCACGATCACCTGGGTCGCCTTTCTTGTCACGGACAACGTGAATGCCACCAAGCCAGTTGGCCATCATGCTGATCGCACGTGATTGCATACCAAGTGTGATCTCATAACCACGACGTGCTTTGCCCCAGCTTTCGCCTTTACCTACGAAGTGGTCAGTGAGATGGCCTCGATGCAAATGTGCAAGCTTCACTCTTTCATTCGCATATTTGATCGGCTCTTTTCCGAAATCGTAAATGCGTGCGAGAGGATCCGGGCCATCGAGATCTTCGTCCGTTGCATAAGCTAACTCCGGTTCGTTTACGCGTTTGAGTATCGAAGAAAGGTCGTTGGTAAATGAATAGCCATATTCCACTGCCCAATAGTCATATGGTCCAAGTCCAATCATGTTGTAGTCACCTTGAGCATCACCAGCTTCAACTCGGAAGTTGGTTCCGACGTAGTCCATTACGCTTCCAGCATTTGGTTTGCCATGTGCATCCTTTGAATTAACTTCCTCCAGGGAATAGACAGATGATGCCTTGAAGTTATGACGAAGGCCAATCGTGTGCCCAACTTCGTGAGCGACAACGTGAGCTAGCTGTGGCCCGATATATGATTCAGGCATACCGTCAATAATGACCACTTCGGGCTTCTCTTCCTTCTCTTCCTTCTCCTCCTTTTCTTCCTTCTCTTCCTTTTCGTCGTCTTTATCAGCGTCATCGCCCTCTTTTGCTTCTTCCTGAAGAGCTCGATTGAATTGCATGGAATACATCATCCGCATCATGGCAACGTCCATCGATAAACCTTCAGCCGCCATGCAGCCACCATTGATCTGGCTAACGCGACCAACCAACCCGTCATACTTGTCGTCACCTAAGAGAGTGTTATCGACAGTTGCAAACGGGTGCCCGCTAAATGGTAGTTGAGCCTTCTCGAATAACTCCCGACGTACACGTTCGCGGTCACCAGGGTGAGCAAATCTTACACGAGGATCCCAGTCTGGGTGTTTGGCTAGCCAGGCCAAAGTTTCAGCGCTGTAGCCTTCCATCGCGATCTTTGGAAGTAGTTTGTCGAATTCATATTCGAAATAGCGAATCCAGCCATCCGTAAGGATAATATCCGCATCTAAAATCTCACCAGTCATCGGATTAACACGACTCGGACCAATTGCTGTCCCTTCATCATTGTTTAACCAACGTACAAAGTTGTAGCGAACATCTTCTGGATCCTTGTCCATATGTGCACCTGTTTGAGCGTCCTGATAGTAAACCTCAATCGCATTTGAGATTCCGACCTTTTCAAACGCGTCATTCCAGTACAACACACCTTCTCGAACCCATCGTCGATAACGAACTGGTGTTGTGTGTTCGATATAGAAAACAATTGGGTTCTTCGGTGGACTCACCTTTAGCGATGAGTCTCGTTTCTCAAGATGCCAGCGGTTGATAAAACGCACATTGGTTTCATCATCGGAGTATTTTCCATAGTCACTATAGATCGTTGTGAAGTATCCGACTCGTGCATCCGCTTTACGGGGTTTATAAGTTGACTTCATCGGTAACTCACTAATGCTGTAGTGAAGTGACTGTAGCTTGCCACTCGCCGAGGGAATCTCAAATGCTACTTCGATGTTCTGCGGAAATGCTTTGGCAACCTGAATAGCAAAAATTCCAATATGCTCGCGATTGATCGCACTTAGGCCAAAGAACTTCGTCGCCTTGCCTACGAGCAAGTAGTCAAGGTCGATGATAGGTCCACCACCTGGCCCGATTGTGACAATTGGTACGTTTAGAATTACTGAGTCGGTAAAGAGTCTCTTGATGGATGATACCGATTCCGGTTCACCACTGGAGCGAATATCCAATTCAGGTGCTATCAACGCCAATTTCTTGTCATACCGTCGCCAGTACACCAGCTGATCATTCCCCTGTAACCCGGCACGTTTGTCACCACTAGCCTGCGTTAATGCAATGAAGTACTTCTTCGCCATGTAATTTGGAGGAAGCTCAGCAAAAATCTGGTTATCCTTTTTGCGGACGTACAACGTGTATAAGCTTCTTACACCATCAGCAGTCGATACGACTTTGTCATATCCCTTTAAAACTTCCGTAAACGGTGGAAATTCGGGTTTTGGTGGCGCCGGAGCATCCTGAGCTTGGATGCTTGGTGAGATTAGAACTGCAGTGAGAAGTACAAGTGTTCTGGTAAGACGCATCATCTTCCGCTTTACCTCCGTCCACAATGTGGAGTCGTTCGGATTAATTGAGTTGGCGACCAGTGCAATCAATGCATAAGTGCCTGTTGAATTGTCGTGCTTTGTAAAACAGCGCACACGGCTGATAACGTTTAGATTAATTACTATCAACACTCTGTGAATATTTAACGATTGGGTAATTTAGCTAAGATAGCACAGAATTATAGCCGTGCCGCTACCCGTGCCCGTAAATTCCTTATAACCCTACGCTTGGCTCGCAATTAGCCGTATAGAAATAGCTCGCCCATCTAGTCGATGCGACGAATATATGCAAAGTAAGCACCGCGTTGCTTACCATTTTCAAGTGTGAACAAGCTCTCCAAATCTGCCGGACCCTTAGGTAGTTCCACGTCAAAAACTACCTTAACCTGATCCGCCGTGACTTCGACCTCTTTGCTGTAATCACCAATCTTTATCGATGCCTTTATGGCCTCTAGTGGTTTCTCTTCCTGTCTTGGCCAACGTCGCAACTCGATCTGATATTTACCTGACGCGGTAACGTCCACAGCCCAGTAACCGGTACCCATGGCTCCATTGCGTACGTGGTTTTGGTGCCAGGGAGTACTATTGCCGGTCGTGTGCCAATCATGTGAATGGAGAAGCGACTCTGGTTCATCATGGCTCCCAAGTCCTATCCTCACGAAGTCATCAAAAACGGTGGACAGGCTTGTCCACCAATTCTCGTATTCCTGCTGTAGCTGTTTAACAACTTCCGGATGCTCTTCACTCACATCCTGTTGCTGGCCAGGGTCTGCCTTAATATCGAACAACTCTTTGCCATTTACGAGACGCCATTGCGATGTCATCACGCTGCACTTACGTAGCTTTTGTGGGTATTCGACGCGTTGGGAGTGCACTAGGATCGTGCGATCTTGCAGCACTTTGTTATTACCAGCAAGCGCACGTGTCAGGCTTACTCCATCGCGAGACTTCGATGCCTTGTCTTTTAAATCGCATAGGTCTGTGAGTGTTGGAAGTACATCAATATGTGCGGATAGCTGATTGACGTCGCGACCGCCTTCTAGCTTTCCGTCAGGCCAGCGGATGAAAAATGGCACGCGGTGTCCACCGTCATATTCGGATCCTTTTCCACCACGCATACCACTATTAAAGCCGGGCCACTTTGCATTTTTGGGCGCCCGCCAACCCGCTGCTGAACCATTGTCCGTCATGAAGATGAGAATCGTGTTATTGGCCAAACCCAGATCGTGTAGCTCTTTGTCGAGTCGGCCCACGTTTTCGTCGATGTTGGTAATCATGCCGTAGAACTTGGCCATCGGCTGTGCAACACCTTTTTCCTCGTATGGCTTGGAGTATTTCTCGTCTACCAGGTAAGGTCCGTGAGGAGCATTAGTCGACAGGTACACAAAAAACGGCTCGTCTTTATGTTTGCGGATATAGTCGATTGCATTATCAAACCAAACGTCAGTGCAATAACCTTCTGTTGCCTCCGGTTTAGCATTACGCCAATACGTGTCATCAAAGTAGTCATTTCCCCAGTAATCCGGACCCTGCCCTACTCCACCACCGCCGTGATTGAAGGCAAATGAGAATCCTTGATCAAGCGGTCGTAGTGGGTAGTTGTCACCAAGGTGCCACTTACCAAACATTCCTGTTTGATAACCGTTTGCTTGAAAGACCTCAGCCACCGTCCACTCGTGTGTGCTCATGAGAGAACGCCCCATGATGGTGTGCCATACTCCAGTGCGCGTTGAATACCGACCGCTCATCAACGCACTTCGGGTTGGACTGCATGTTGGATCTACGTGGAAATCAGTTAGGTGCACACTCTGCTTGTACAAGGCATCCAGCGAAGGAGTTTGGATCATCTCATTTCCATGAACTCCAACGTCTCCATATCCCTGATCATCCGTAATGATCAAAACCACGTTAGGTTTGGCAGCCTGCAGGCCACTGACAAAAAGAAGAATAGAAGTGAGAATAGCGCTGAATAACGGCAGACGTTTCATATTTGATTTCCACAAAGTGCAGTCGTCTTAAAGGCCTAAAATACAGATTCTCGTGTCTGTGTTTTAGGTGCAATGATACTGATTGCTAGTATGGCGCGTTTTTTTATACGCGGCTAGTCATCCGAATTCAGAAGGCCGGAACGCATCAGAAAATAGAGAAGCAGTAGCAAAGTGTTCACGACAGCCGCAACATACGTCAGTGCAGCAGCGTTTAGAACTTTAGACACACCTTCACGTTCCTCTAGAGCGATGATTCCGGCGTTTTCCAATTCCACCTTGGCTCGGCTCGATGCATCAAATTCCACTGGAAGTGTTACAACTTGAAACAACAAAACCAACGAGAATAATCCGGCACCAATTAGTACGACGCCACTTGCCTGCATGATTAAGCCAATCAACATGACGAAGTAACCGATGTTGGATCCAAATCCGGCCAACGGCACGAGTGAACTGCGAAGAGAAAGGGGTGCGTAGCCCTTGGCATGCTGTAACGCATGACCAGCTTCGTGAGCTGCAACGCTCACCGCAGCCACAGAACTTCCAACATAATTCTCATGTGATAACCGAAGAGTTTTAGTTCTCGGGTCGTAATGATCTGATAGAAATCCACGGCTTTGCTCAATGGTCACATCAGTGATGCCGGCTCGTTCCATGACAATTTGAGCAGCTTGAGCACCTGTGATACGAGATCTGGTCATGCGACGCGAATACTTCGCAAATCTGGATTTCACCAGCAGGCTCGCACCGCCAGCAATTACGAGCCCGGGAATGAGAACCATGACCACATACACAGGATCTATAAAAAAGAATCCCATTAATGCCAAACTGCTCATATCAATCTCCTGTTTGAGTACACGTCCTATTCTAGCGCTGGATTAATCCACGGTGCAAATAAAACAGCTAATGGACTACCTCGTTGATATCCTAAGCTAGTTGACACTAATGGCAATGCGTCTTGATTGTGCAGACTCTTTCTTGGGAAGTGTGACTTTCAATACGCCATCGTTCATCTCTGCGACAATCTTCTCAATGTCCACTGTATCGTCAACGGTGAACAGACGGCGATAACCCTCTGGTAGTGAATTCCCGAGGACGACCCGTTTTGAGTTATGAATGAAAGCAACCGGAGCACTAATACTCAATTCGCCATTGGCACATGTCAATTCCACCGTGTGCTTTTGCACGCCGGGCATATCTGCAAAGAGATGGAATTCAGTATCCAACTCAAGGATATCCACACGTGGCGATACATAATTCGTGCGATCCGATGGTTGTGTTGTGGCGGTTGTTTCTTTGGATTTCGTCATGACTTGTTACTCCTCAATTGGTTATGAGATCATCGTTAGACGATATGAGATCACCTATTGGATTTACCTAGTTCACTTCGATAGATCGGTGTTGTAGTTCTGGCCTTTTTGAAACGGATACATGCAGTAATCCATCTCGAAGTTCAGCATCGATCTGCTCTCGATCTACGTCATTTGGCAAGTCAAAAGTGTGACAAATATCTCCAAATGCGCGTTCGTGTCGGTGAAGAACCACATCTTCTGACTCTCGTTTTCGATGTGCTTTTATGATGAGTTGGTTATCAGTGTCCACTTCCAACTCAATTGCATCTTTGGCGATACCAGGCATAGCCATTTCTATGGTGTAACCAGTTTGGTCTTCGAGAATTCGCACGGCAGAAATATCATCGGCATGCCGTCGACTACTACTCGATGACAACAGCCCACCAAAGACCTTTTGCATTTCATCACGCAACGAGTGCATTTCACTTTGCAGTGCTGTCCAGGGATCGTTCCATTTAATCAACATGACATTCTCCTCTCATTTCAAATTGCCAACTTGGCTCACGCCCAAGTCCTGACCAACCAAAATGCAATCGTCATGCCAAATTCATAGACAGGCTATGTTCTCCCTGCCATCAAGTGTGCTCAATCATGGACACCCACTTTTTGTTTTGACTAAAAACAGCTTGTTTTCAGTGATTTTTGATCCAGAGAATTCAATTTACTCCTGTCTTAGATTATTCTCTGCAGAAATCCATGCCTGTCTTAGATTCAAATCTACCACTGACTTCAAATGCCATATTGGCATTATTATGTTTTTTTGGCATCTTTTATAGTGGTATATGATACCCCCTCTATAGAGCTATTATTGGATTTGCAGGATCAAATAGAAAGTAGGTGGATATGATTGAGCGGGGGTAAGCGCGCATGAAAAAAGCCTCTTGGCTAGATTAGCCAAGAGGCTTGTAGCAATTGTCGCATGCAGACTATTGCATGAATCGGTGAATTGCTTTGTCATCGGGTGACAAATGGGGCATTATGTTGCAGGACGTGCTGGACGTTCTCCGCCTTGACCACCTGGACGTTGGCCACCTTGGCCACCAGGTCGCTGGCCACCTTGACCGCCACCAGGACGTCGTGCACCTTCAGGTAGCTTGAATGGCTTACCCTTCATTTCTTCAAATTTCTTCTTCTGAGAATCGCTCAGGAGACCCAAAACCTTCTCATTCACTTCTTTTTGAGCGTTTTCAAACAACTCTCGGATGCCGTCACGATTTCCGCTCTGGAAAGCTTCACGTGCTTTATCACGAACACCTTCCATTACTTCACGTGACACGTTTTGCATCTTTTCACCGGTTTCAGCAGTGATTTTCAGTGCTTCACGTACCTTCGGGGTAAACAGAGCAGCTGTTCCCTGCATCTGAAGTGCGATCTCATCCAATCGCTCTTTTTGATGCGGGAGAAGTACATCTTCCACTAGCTTAGCAATCTTTTTATTGGTCTCTTCAGACCTCTTGCGGAACTCTGCAATTAGCTTGTTTCGCTCTTCTTCGGATAATTCACGGAAGTTAGGTCGTTCGCCTGTACCGCGAGCTTCTTCCTGAATTTTGCGAGATTTTGTTTGCAATTCTTCGTACTGCTCATCAAGAAGTTCTATTTCTTCCCGAACTTCGGCAACTCGAAGAAGCTGAATAGGATTACTGCCTCGTTGGCCGAATCCACCTTGGCCACCTGGACGCTGACCTTGCGGGCGCTGACCTTGTGGTTGCGCTACAACATCAGCTGCAACGACTGAAAGCGACAGAACTGCCGTCGCCAAGATTAAGATGCTGTTTCGTTTCATTGGTTTATCCCTGAATCAATGTAATGTGCTGTACGCACTAAACTCTATCTAACTAGAATAACACAAACACTAACCTACGGTGTGGTTCGCCATTCATCAAATATAAACCCCTTAAAATGTGGGCAAGTTTCGAGCTTTTTTCGACAAAATGGGCAATCTTCAATACTGGAATTACCCATTCATCAAGAAAATCTCCCAGATTACCACTGGTATTTACATTACATCGCTAAATGAATCAGTCAAATTCAAACACCAAAACCTTCAAAAACTCCTCGAAAGGCGTGGTATTGATCACCGGAGCTGGAAAACGGCGTCTAGGTTTCGAAACTGCGAAATATCTTGGCGAATGTGGTTATTCCATTGCACTGCACTTCAACAAATCGCAGGTAGAAGCACAACAGTCTCTAGTCGAGTTAATCGAATCTGGAATTACCGCCAGATCATTTCAAGCCGACATCACCAGCCAAAGTGAAATAGAACAACTTGGCACCGCGGTCAAAAGCGAAATGGGTTCAATCGATGGTCTTGTAACGACGGCCTCAATTTGGGAGCCAACACCAATCAATAAGATCTCCGATGGTATTTCACAACAGCTTCAAGTAAATGCGATCGGCACTATACATTGCTGCCAGATCATTGGTTTAATGATGTCCGAACAACCTAGTGGTGGCAGCATAATCACTGTTGGGGATTGGGCCGTTGAGCAGCCTTACGAAGATCATGTGGGCTACTTCGCTGCCAAAGGTGCTGTCGTAGCTGCAACCAGATCCCTTGCCGTTGACCTAGCATCTCTCAACCCAAAAATCCGGGTCAATTGCATCAATCCTGGTCCAGTTCTATTTCCAGACCGCTTCGACCAGAAAACACGCGACCGCATTCAGCAAGAGACCCTTCTTAAGCATGTAGATGATCCGACGGCATTTGCGGAAACAGTTGAGTTCTTCCTAAGAAACAAGATGGCGACCGGCCAAGTGATTAACATCGACTCCGGCAGAGGATTATCAAGACATTCACCTACGGCTCGGGAGCAATGACTTAAGACTAGTCATCATTCATTACCATCTTGAGCGTGGCGGTGTTACTCAGGCTATCAATAATCACATTCAGTTTTTGGGTGCTTCAAATTTACCAAAAATCGAAGCACCAGTTGATTGGATCGATACGCACGAACAACGAGAAACTGTCACTTCTATATATTCGCTTCTATATATATAGAAGCGACAGACTGCTACACAATTCCAGCGGACTTAATCGAATGGCAGCTGATATTATTTCAGCGACGAGAGATGCTCTTATTGAATATGGTATCGACATCCCATCGACAAATGATCTGGTCGAAGAATTCAAGAGCACTGCAAATCGACTCGTAGACAACTACGCCGTGGACTCAAAGTGGAATGGGCTGACGTATGACCATATGAGTGAATCGGACGCAATCGACGTATTTGCTAATCGAATTGCAGATACATGGCGACAAACCATCAATGAGACATCCACTACCGTGCTTCCACCATGGGGCCAGCTAATCTCACAGGATGCAGACGTACTAAGTCGATTCAGGGACTTAATTCAAAACGAAGT
>Ga0114933_10006716_pt1 | contig 10136 bp, 12 predicted proteins | sample 4SBtaG_FD_89691 | JGI IMG/M metagenome (GOLD analysis project Ga0114933, IMG submission 89691) | Deep subsurface microbial communities from Kolumbo volcano to uncover new lineages of life (NeLLi) - 4SBTROV12_W25 metaG | ecosystem: Environmental > Aquatic > Marine > Volcanic | place: Kolumbo... | reverse complement strand
TTTACTAAAGAGTTAAAACTAAGATAATTTAAAGGATCAACTTTAATACTTGGGCTCCCGTAAATAAATGTTCTTAATGATTTTACTTTATAATTTGAAATTATTTTTCTTCTTTTAAGATTTTGTATAGAGGTATAGCCTACATAATTATCTCTTACTGATTGGCCCCAAGCCACCCCATCATCAATATCAAAAACTTTGAAATATTCTCCAAATAATAATTGTGATGTTAGATTTTTTTGTTTTTGTTCAGAATAAAGTGGGGAATATGTTGTATGAACTGTATAAATACTTCCTTTCACAAACTTACAATTTTTAATTAATCCATAATAATCAGATGAAGCCAATCCTTTTCTAATTGGGCTAATTCTCTTATCAAACTTCACTTTTGGATATTATTTAAAGAGCAAAGCCAAGATACACTATGACACCAGTGAAAATAAGTATTCCACCAAATATCATGGTTGCTCTTACGGTGACATGAATTTGTTCAGCGATAAAGAGGTGATAAACAAAAGATCCAATTAATGGTATAAATGTAACAACGAAAGTCCAAGAAACTTTAAAAATATTAGAGGAATATCTATTTTGCGAAATATCCATTAAAGCCAGGGATGTCCATGTTGCGTATAAAAAAAATGGAAGATAATATCCATAAAAATTTAAAAACAATGATAGTAACGGAACATCACTAATAGGAAAAATTGAAACACCAGGCATATTATTTATTTTCGCTCACTTAAATTTAATGTAAAGAATTTTCATCAAAATATTTATATGCCTCTTTTGGAAGGTTGATCTCATTCAATTTACTACTGTATCCCTCAAAAACATCTACAGCAGGCATAATAGATTTTTGAAAATCTTTAAATTTATAATTTTTACTCAAAACCATTTGCTTAATTGGCATATTTGGCTGTGGATCTGGAGCATCAAATTCTTTCCAATTTCCTTTTTGATAATCTCCAGTATTGGCATTAATGAATCTTGCAATTAAATTCCATAATCCATGTAAGTCTGAACCCAATGGCAACATATTAAAATTACAATTATTCAACAATTGTAGGCCAGGAGGGATCGAAGTATCAAACTGATTTTTTACAAAACAATTTTTAAGATTTGAAATTCCACTTACGGCTATATCTGCCTTACCTGAGTTCAAAATGAGATTTTCTTCAACAGTATTTCCATGAGCTGGCCAATAATTATCATCAAGAGAAGCACTTATTACTAAGCCAAAAACATCATGATTTACGATCACATTATTTTTAATATAATTATTATTGCCACCCGCAATAACAACCCCATTGCCTAGTGAAATATATTGCGCATCCCATGCTGGGGCTTCAAGGTTGTTATTATTTTCAATAAGATTTCCAATAATATAACTTTCTCTCTCTGGTGGAAGTAATTCACTATCTAGTGTATTAGGTGCTATACCGCCTTTATTATTTCTAAATACCGAATTTATAATATATAAATCTCCACCTGAATTAGTACCCGAATAACCAAGACCGTTATTTTCAGAAATGACATTATTAATTACAGCATCACAAGGATAACATTGACCAATATAAAATCCTGCATCTGGTGAACCGGAGGCATATGAATGTTCAAGAACTCCATCGACCGCATCAAATGCATATATGCCATAATCACCATTATTATAAGCTGTAAGATATGAACCGCGGTAACCTTCAACCGTTGCCCAATAAAATCCATTCAGTAATGCATTTCTTGCAGTAATGTTTTCAATGGCTACACCATCAACTCCAGCAACTAAAAAGCCGTTTGCTCTCTCAAATTCTCCATCGACGATGGTTTTATTTCTATCAACGCCTCTTATTGTTAGAGAAGGTACATTTACTATTACTTCTTCATAATATATTCCTGGACTTACCAAAATCATATCACCTGGACTCGATGAGTTTACTGCATCTTGAATTGTTTCATATTCTCGAGGAACAAGTCTTATTTCACCACTGAAAGATTTGACAGCATCTGCTTTTTGAAAATTACTATAGTCTTCGTAATCAATATCACCAACTACGACTGAGCCGACCATTCCCCAGTCTCCTTCTGGGCTTGCATGAAATGAGCATAAGTATTTATAAAGTCCTTCTTGTTCAAAAGTTACATCAAGATAATCATTCTTTGGAATTTCTTCATATGATCCCCAGCTTTCTCCAACTGCAATGACATTATGTGGATTGTTACCAGCATTAAAGAACCTTACCTTGCCACCCTCATAAATTCTAACAACGGGAGGTGAATAAGAATTGTCAATAACTCTTACTCCCGTAAATCCCTCTTTGTTCACCTGATCACATGCAGTGAAGAATACAAATGATCCTAAAAATACAATTATTGCCAATGGAACTATTTTCATAATTAAAATGATATTCTAAATTAATAGAATCTCAAATTAGAATATCTTTAACTTGGGTTTTTCTTTAAATAATCAATATATTCAAGAACCTGATCTATTTTTTCGTCAGGAATATCTTTATATGTCATTTGAAAATGAGTTTTTATTTCTAATGCAACATGAGCATATGGATTTCTTCCTTTAGGATGATTGGGGTGAGATGGAAGCTTGCCTTTTAAATCATCACCAGCTTTCTGAATATATTTCCATACAATTTTAGCGTTTTCTGAATTCATATTTTAATACTCTAGTATCTTAATAAAAAATTAATATTTGTTAATTTTTCTTAAGTTATTGATTCAAATCACTATTGAGAATATTTCGCAACAAGCACTTGTCATTATGGCAACAATATATACTTAATATTATAGTATATTAAATATAACTTTTTTCTATGTCCGAAAAAATTGAAGAAAAATATTCAAATTATATCAATAAACATATTGAATCTTTTGAAGTTTTTGGAAATAAAGAAAAGTTTAAGTATCTATCGGCCTATCGAAATTCAGTTTATGGTTTTAGAATATTGATTGAAATATTAAAATTGAATAATCAATCATTGCTTGGAACAGAGAATATCTGCACCAAGGAGCATTTAACTAAGGTTATGGCTCCTCTTGCCTCCAGAGCAACAATTATTAATTTTATTAATGATCAAATAGCAATAGGATCTCTTAAAACTGATGTTTCAAAATTTGACAAAAGAGTAAAAGTAATTCGGCCTTCAGTAGACTTAATAGCCGAATTTAAGATGTGGATTGATATTTCTTACGAATAAAAAAAAGCTGTATACACAATAAGGTACACAGCTTTTTAAAAAAAATTATTCTACTATTTTAAGATCAACAGCAGAAGTTTTGCCGTTATTTTCGGCTAATTCGTATTCTAATTTTTGCCCTTCATTAAGGCTATTGATGTTAGCTTTTTCAACAGCTGAAATATGAACAAAAACATCTTTTTGTCCATCTTCAGGAGCAATGAAACCATAACCTTTATTGGGGTTAAACCATTTTACAGTACCTGTCGCCATATTAATTTTATTCCTTTTGTTAGTTTAGTAGACTTCGTAATAGTCCACTTCAAGGAACAATGACGTAATCTTTACGATGGTTATAAATGTTAATTTTAAAAATGCAAATTCTAATTTGAATTAAGAAATTTTATAGCTCTGTCACCAAATTCTGACCACCATAGCATTCCCATCTTTTTTATTTTTTCTAAATTTTCAAAAGAATAGTCGTCCATAGAAAAATTTATTTCTTTCATTGAAGAATTAATTCGCAAATAGTCTTCTTTTAATAAATCTGAGAGAGTTTCATGGTCATATTGAGTTTCTGCAAGAATTCCGAGAATGTCATTTCTTAGCCATCCAATAGGGCCCCATTCTGCTGAAGATTTTCCATCTAATCGTTTTAAATTTAGACCTGTACCAACGCTAAACACTTTAATATTTGAAGTCTTGAAATGCTTTCTTGCTTCGTTGTATCCTATTAAAGATGGATTATTAGCAACAACTCCACCATCAATCAACCACGAGCCATCTTCAATTTTTACAGTTGGATAATAAAGAGGTGCAGCTGAAGTTGCATTAATTGCACTAATTACGCTTATATTGGAATTATCATAACTTGAAATAAGTCTTGGCTTTCTTTTCTCTACATCATACGCCAATACAGAAACAGGTTTATCAGAATGAGCAATTAATTTATTTTCGAAATAATCTTTTAATAAAGCTGTTCTTGATTCATTATTATATTTTGGCTTACTATTTAAGAAAATTGCTTGACCCCAAAATGATTTTTGCATGCTCATAGCTAAATTATCTTTTGTCCAAAAATCTTCTAACTTTTCAGCGCTAGTTTTATTTATTGTAAAATGTAGCGCATTTAAACCACCAGCACTGACACCAATAAAAAAATCAAATAATTCAAAGACTGTTTTGCCAGTCTCTTTTTCGAGCTGTTTTAAAAAAATAACTGAAGCAAGACCTCTAACGCCTCCGCCATCAAGTGATAAAACTTTTTTATAATCTTTTTTTTTAAAATAATCTAAAAAGAACATATTTTAAGAGTATTGTTGAGAAAGAGGTTTCTCAATTATAGGCATATGCATTGCAGCTGATATAAAACCTAACGCGACGCATATCCACCACATTATATCGTAAGATCCATAATAGTCATAAAGTCTACCACCAAACCATGAACCTAAAAATGAACCAATTTGATGTGATAAAAATGTAAATCCATAAAGCATGGACATATATCGTGATCCAAATATTACTGAAATAATACCACTTGTTAATGGTACTGTTGAAAGCCACAAAATACCTAATAGCGCAGCAAAGATTAATATAGTAATTTCATTTTTGGATAAAAAAATAAAAATTAAAAAAAGTACTGCTCTTAAAGAATATAAGATTGCAAGTAGATTTTTTTTAGATTTACTATCGCCCATTTTTCCAAACATCAGTGTCCCAAAAACATTAAACAATCCAATTAAAGCTAATGACCATGAGCCAATCCAAATTGGCAATGAAATATCTTCCAGATATGCTGGTAAATGCGTTGCAACAAAAGAAACATGAAATCCGCAAACAAAGAAACCTAATGTCAGAAGGTTGTAACTTTTGTTTGCAAATGCTTCATCTAAAACTGATTTCAAACTTCTATTATTTCGCTCACTATCTTCCCCGTTTTTTTTTGGTAGCGTAAGAGTGAAACAAAAAATTATCATTATTGATGAAATAAAGCATAAATAGATTATTGATTGCGTCCATCCACTTAGATTTATTAGAAAGCCAGCTAATGGAACTATCAAAAACTGACCTAATGAACCTGCGGCCATAACAATACCTAATGATAACGTTCTATTCTTTTCTTCTACCGCTTTTCCTACTGCTCCTAAAACAACAGCTGTCCCACATCCGGCAGAACCAAGTCCAAAAATTGCCTGTGAAATTATAATTTCCAAACTACTTTGAACCTTAGACATCATATAAAGCCCAATAATTAATAGTATCACACCGTATAATGCGGCTTTTGAAGAACCATATTTGTCTGCAATTGCGCCAAATAAAGGTGAGCCAAAACCAATCATTAGAAACTGTATTGCAACTGCAAATCCAAAAACTTCTCTTCCTGTTAGTAAGTGTTCTGAAACAGGTATCATGTATAGCCCTGAAGAATGACGAATACCAAATGAAACTAAAAGAAGAACGCATCCCCCAATAATAACTAATGTGGACCTATTTAAATTAAATAGAAAAAAATTCATGATATAAAAATATATATGAAATCTTTTATTAAAATAGAATAATCGTTAAAACTTTAAATATAGTAATATTATCTTAAACAACTAATATACCTCACAAATAAACTGGTGATAGAATGCTTGATTTCACATTATTATATTTCTTTATCCCAGTTTTTTTTATAATTTCAATTACTCCCGGTCTCTGTATGACTCTGTCTCTCACAATGGGAATGGCAATAGGTATCAAGAATACGATGAAAATGATGGTAGGAGAACTTACAGGAGTCCTTTTAATTTCTATAACAGCTGTAGTTGGAGGTGGATCAATAATAGCTAACTATCCTAATGCGTTTGAAATTTTTAAATATTTAGGTGGAGGCTATCTTTTTTACGTTGGTATACAAATGTGGAGGAATTTAGGAAAAATGTCATTAAATATTGATGGCTCACATTCCTTTAGTCAAAATGGACTTGAACTTGCAACTCAAGGATTTATTACTGCGATCGCTAATCCTAAAGGCTGGGCATTCTTTTTGGCAATGGTTCCATCATTTATGAACTATGATAAGCCCTTAATGCCACAAATGTTTGCTATGGTTCTTATTATTTTGATAATCGAATTTATATCTTTAATGATTTATGCGACCGGCGGCAAAGCTCTAAATCAACTTCTAACAAAAACTGGCAACGTTCAGCTAATTAACCGAGTAGCAGGAACCTTGATGATGCTTGTTGGAGTTTGGCTTGCACTGAGTTGATATGGATTTAACAAAAGATAACATAACTACACTCATCAAAAAGATAGCGGTACCTGCAAGTATCGGTACATTTTTTCAAACTATGTATAATCTTGTTGACTCTAAGTTTGCAGGCCTTATTTCTCCCGAAGCTCTTACCGCAATTGTAAAATCTTTCCCAATATATCTAATTATTATAGCTGCAAGTGTTGGAATTTCTGCTGGAACAACTGCACTTATTTCAAATACTCTTGGTAAAAAAGATAATGAAAAAGCATCTGTCTTATTTGCTCAATCTATTTTAGTAGCTTTATTAATTACATTAATCGTAACTTCCATTGGAATAATTTCAATGAAAGAGATTCTATTAATCCTAAAATCTAATGAACAGATAATTAGTTACGCATTAGACTATATGAAAATAATATTTTCAGGGTCAATTATAATTTTTTTGTTAGTAACTATGAATGCATCTCTAGTTTCAAGAGGTGATACTAAATCTTATAGAAATGTTTTAATCTTTAGCTTTTTTTTAAATATATTTCTAAATCCTCTTTTCATTTATGGCTTCTATGTTGTTCCAGCTATGGGTATTTCTGGAATTGCTCTTGCAACAATTGTTTCAGAATTAGTTGGATTAATTTATATAATTTATAAACTTAATAAAACTGAGATTAGAAAATATATCTTTCTTGAGTGCTTTAAACCTAAGAAAGATTTAATTTTAGATATTTTAAGACAGGCTATTCCCTCAGGACTATCAATGGGTATGGTAGGACTTGGCGTATTTATATTAATATATCTCGTTTCAAGCTATGGCGAGTATTCTGCTGGGGGATATGGTACTGGTGTTCGATTTGAACAGCTGTTTTTACTTCCTATTTTAGGACTAAATATAGCTACTTTATCTCTAGTAGGTCAGAATTTTGGAGCAAACAACTTAGAGCGTATTAAAGAAATTTACTTCTTAACTTTAAAATACGGAGTAGGTCTCATGATTATTGGTGGTTTGATAATTTTTACATCCTCACCATACGTAATGAGTTTCTTTTCCAGTAATATTGACATTATTTATTATGGAACTGCATATCTAAAGATAGCAGCGATCGCTGGACCTTGTTATCCGGTATTTTATATTTCATCAGCATTACTACAGGGATTACAAAAGCCCACTCATGCAATGATAATCAATCTATTGAGAATGATTTTTATACCTTTGGTTATACTAGCTCCCGCAGTATTGATATTTAGCATTTCATACATTGAAATGTTTACATACCTCTTGATTATAAACTATACATTTGCATTAATGATTTTTTTCTACTGTAAGAAAAAAATAAACAAGATTATTAATTCTTATAATCCAAATTTTTCAGCTGTCTGATTAAAAAAGCCCTTATTTTTTTGATCAGCAATCCAATGATTAATATAGTTTATCCATTCTTGGTCTCCACGAGGTAGAAGTATCGCAAATAACTTTGCATTTTTTGGTTCATTTATATTTACGATTGATAACTCAGGATACAATTTGATTAATTTAAGGGCGTCAACTTTACTTGTAAGTGATGCATCAGCTCTTCCAGATAAAACCTCTTGGTATTCTCTTGCAGGTGCCTCAACAGAAATAATTTTAGATTCTGGGAATGATTTTTTTGCTTCTCCTTCAAAAACTGTTCCAAGTGTTACAGCTACTTTAATATCTGAACTATTAATTTTTTCCCAACTGTCAATTGACCCTGAATTTTTACTAAGAACCATAGCAACAGTACCTGTTCCATAATAAGAGTCTGAATATCCTGCAGTGATTGCTCTTTGAGCTGTAATGGATGCACTAGAAGTCATATGGTATTTATTAGACACAACTCCAGAAACTAAATTTTTCCAATCAGTTGCAACAAATTCAACTTCTACACCCATACTTTCACCAAGTTTATTTGCAACATCAATATCAAAACCTTCATATTCATCTGTTGCAGGATTTTTAAAACTCCAGCCAGGAAAATCTCCCGTTGTTCCAACTTTCAAAACACCACTTTGAACAATGTCATCCAATGTAGAGCTAAACGAATAAGTAGCAGTTAAAAACATAGTCAAAAATGACATGACAATTATTTTGATTAGTTTCATTTTAAATCCTTTTATATTGTAGTTATGGGTTATTGATTTAATGTATATCGTAATAAATGGATTTCAACGTATATAAAAATTGTACATTTTTTCTTAAAATAATTTTACCATGCCTATTATTATTTGGATGTAGCAATGATTATAAATGGGGATGGTATGTTATTAATCCAGCAAATAAAACAGGGCTCTCAAATATAGAATTTTTAATTTCAGGATTACAATTCACTATTTACTTATCATTAATCGCTATATTTTTTTCAATTATAATCGGTCTTTTAATTTCTGTTTTAAGCTCAAGTCAGAATATTTTTCTAAAGTATTTTAATATTGGCTATACGGAAATAATTAGATCAATACCCGTATTAGTTATGATTTTATGGGTTTATTATGGTTTTCCAGTCATTTTTGATCTCAATTTTAGCGCATTCACTGCAGGGGTTATAGCTCTTAGTATCTGTGATAGCCCATTCATAGCAGAAATATTTCGATCAGGAATTGAGGCGGTACCCAAAGGTCAAAAAGAAGCGGGGTCTTCTCTAGGATTAAATAAGTATCAAAAGTTTACACTAATCACTCTGCCACAAGCTATAAAAATAATCTTACCTGCTCTTGGAAATCAATTCATCTACATGATTAAAATGTCATCTCTCGTATCTATAATTGGACTTAATGAGTTAACAAGAAAAGCAAATGAACTAGTCGTAAGCCAATATCGCCCACTTGAAATTTATACTTTTCTTGTTTTAGAATATCTAGTTTTGATTTTGATTATCTCTTACTTTGTTAGAAAATTAGAAAAGAAATTAAGAAACTAATTTTTTTTTAATTTTAAACCTATAAAATAATATTAAGGCAACAACTTTATAAATCATTTTTGCAATTGTATAAATTATTGGAAGATTTATAAGCTTAGCAAAAAATTGAAATCCACTTGTATTTTTCCATACATATATAAATGCATCTACCCCGACGAGTTCACTATTATCTGAAAATCTTATATGAAGTTGTTTTAGATATTTGTCACCTAATTGACTACAATCTTGAAATTTAAGTTTTGATCTTTTTTTATAATGATTTATTTCAAAGTTACAGATGCCACATTCTTCATTAAATAAAACTATGCCATCATCTTTTGAATATTCGTTATTCATACACTGAAGATATTAAAATCCTTAGTTCATTTCTTTCAGTACAATTAAAAATACAGAGATCATTCAACTTTTCTAAATTTTCTTCAGCCATTTCCAATCTATTTGTCTCAATGTATAACTCACCTTGATATTCTAATATTCCAACGTGATTGGGATTTATTTCTAATCCAACAGCATAATATCTCTCTGCTTCATCAAAATTTTTAAGTTTTCTCGATACAAAGCCTATATAATTCCAACCATTAGCATCATTTGGATTCTCATAAACATATTGCTCTAAATCAACTAAAGCTCCATCAAAATTTTCATTTCTTACTTTAATAACAATTTTTGCTAAATCACTATTATAGTTAGAACTTGATACATTTCCGTCACCGGCTGATCCACCTGATCCACCTGATCCACCTGATCCACCTGATCCACCTGATCCACCTGATCCAC
>Ga0114933_10006715_pt1 | contig 10139 bp, 8 predicted proteins | sample 4SBtaG_FD_89691 | JGI IMG/M metagenome (GOLD analysis project Ga0114933, IMG submission 89691) | Deep subsurface microbial communities from Kolumbo volcano to uncover new lineages of life (NeLLi) - 4SBTROV12_W25 metaG | ecosystem: Environmental > Aquatic > Marine > Volcanic | place: Kolumbo... | reverse complement strand
GAAAGCACTAATAAATTTGGCTCAAGTAATAAAAACCAAGAGTTTAAAAAATCTGTATTAAACCCTGCAATTTGCTCTAAAAATACTTTAGCAACAGTTCAGCAAATGTTGTATGACGTTATTAATCATGAAAATGGAACTGCAAAAAATATAAGATCTAACAATGTAAAAATTGCAGGAAAAACTGGAACTGCTCAGGTTGGATATGGTACTGATCAAGTTGACTATATATCTAGTTTTGTTGGATATTTTCCAGCTAATAATCCTAAATATTCTTGTATAGTCGTTGTACACAAACCAAATAAAAAAATTGGATATTACGGTTCTGATGTAGCTGCACCTGTTTTCAAAAGAATTGCAGAAAAAATATCATCTAGATTCCCAGAAATTGAAGAATATAACTTTTCAGAAATTTTAGAAAAAATAAAATTAACCGAAACAAATTCTAAAGTTATAACTAAAAATAATTTGGATTCATAATGGAGTTAAAAAAAATAGTTCAAAATATTAGAGATATAGAAATTATAGGAACTAGTGATTTAAATATTAAAAAAATTTCAAATAACTCTAATGAAGTAAAACCAGGTGATTTATTTATTGCCATTAAAGGTGAAAAATTTGATGGTCACAATTATATTAAAAATGTAATTAAGAAAGGAGTCCAATGTATAGTTTGTGAAGTAATTCCTGAAACCAAAACTAAAAATATAACATTCATAAAAACAAAATCTTCAAAAGACACTTATTCTAGAATATGCTGTAATTTCTTTGATAATCCTAGTAGCAAATTAAATCTTGTAGGAACTACAGGAACAAATGGTAAAACTACATGCTCAACTTTATTGTACCAAATGTTTAGTTTAAACAATATTAAGAGTGCATTAATTTCTACCAATGAAATAATTATAAATTCAAAATCTTACAAAACAAATTTAACTACACCTGACTCTTATGATTTAAATTATTTTTTAAATGAAATGGTTAAAACGCAAGTCAAATTTTGTTTTATGGAAGTTTCTTCTCACTCAATAGATCAAAGAAGAATTTCAGGTTTAAAATTTTCTTTAGGAGTTTTTACAAATATTTCTCATGATCATTTAAATTATCATAAAACCTTCAAAAATTATTTAAATGTCAAAAAAGAGTTTTTTGATTGTCTAGGAAAAGAATCAAGATCATTAATAAACATAGATGATAAAAACTCTAATTACATAATACAAAACACAAAATCTAAAGTATATAAAATGTCGTTAAAAACTGATGCTGATTATAAATTAAAAATTTTGGAAAACAGTTTTAATGGTTTAGTAATAAAAATTGATGATAAAGAAATAAATACACAATTGATTGGAAGATTCAATGCATATAATTTATTAACTGTTTTTTCAACTGCTAAAATTTTCAATTTAGATTTTGATGAAATTTTAATAAAAATAAGTATGCTTAAAAACCCAAATGGCAGGTTTGATGTAATTATTGAAAATGGTATTATTGGAATTATCGATTATGCGCATTCCCCGGATGCATTATTAAATGTTTTAGAAACTATAATTGAAATAAAAAACAAGGAAAATTCTATTATTACTGTTGTTGGATGTGGAGGTGGAAGAGATAAAGAAAAAAGATTAAAAATGGGGAGGATTGCATCAAAATATAGTAATACTGTAATTTTTACATCTGATAATCCTAGAGATGAAGAACCTGAATCAATTATAGATGATATGATTTGTGGAGTTGATATTGAAGATCAATCAAAAGTTATAAATATTGTTGATAGGAAAGAAGCTATAATAAAGGCTTCTAAAATTGCAAAACAAGATGATATTTTATTGTTAGCTGGAAAGGGACATGAAGATTATCAAATTATTAAATCAAAAAAAATAAAATTTAATGATAAAGAAGTTTTAACTAAAACCTTAAAAATAGCTGTGTAATGTTTTATTATTTGTTTGAATATCTTGAAAAAAATTATCAATTAGCTGGCGCAAGCTTATTCCAATACTTATCATTTAGATCTGCAATAACATTCATATTAGCATTAGTCATTTCAACAATATTTGGTAAAAAAATTATAAATTTTTTAAAATCTAAACAAATTGACGAGAACATAAGAAAGTTAGACCTACCTGGTGAAAATGCTAAAAAAGGAACTCCTACTATGGGGGGAATAATTATCATTTTATCAACTATAATTCCAATACTTTTATTTGCTGATTTTAAAAATATATATATAATAGTATTAATCATAACTACTGTATGGTTAGGAATTTTCGGTTTTGTTGATGATTACATAAAAGTTTTTAAAAAAAATAAAAGAGGATTAAAGGGTTCAATAAAAATTCTTGCCCAAGTTGTTCTTGGTTTATTTATTGGATTTACAGTTTATTTTCATCCAGATATTACAACTAGAAATAATGAAATTAATGATAAAAAGATTGAAATAATTTTAGATAAAAATGATAATAAATCTTTAAGAACAACTGTCCCTTTTTTCAAAGACAATGAATTAGATTATGTAAAAGTATTTAAAATGAATTCAGAAAATTTCAATTGGATTTTTTACGTATTCATAGTAACCTTTATTATTGTTTCCTTATCAAATGGAACAAATTTAACTGATGGTTTAGATGGTTTAGCGGCAGGTTCTTCATCAATAATTGTTTTTACTCTTGGAATATTTTCATGGATATCTGGAAATATAATTTTTTCAGATTATTTAAACATCATGTATTTACCCGGTATTGGTGAAATTGTTGTTTTTGTTGCTGCTTTACTTGGTGGATTGATTGGCTTTCTCTGGTACAACACATACCCAGCTCAAATATTTATGGGTGATACAGGAAGTTTAACCGTAGGAGGAATAATAGCAGTTATTGCAATACTAGTCAGAAAGGAGCTTATTTTACCAATACTATGTGGTGTGTTTTTAATTGAAACTCTTTCAGTTATTGTTCAGGTAAGTTTTTTTAAGTATACAAAGAAAAAATTTGGTATTGGTAGAAGAATTTTTCTGATGACACCAATACATCATCATTTTCAAAAGAAAGGATACAGTGAAAGTAAGATTGTAGCTAGATTTTGGATTATTTCAATAATGCTTGCTATTCTATCATTAATAACATTAAAAATAAGATGATAAAAAACAATCAAATAATGATTTTAGGAACTGGTTTGAGCGGAATGGGATCATTAAAATTAGCCAACAAAATGGGGATTAATGTTTTTATTTCAGATAGTAAAAAAATAAGCAGTGAGACAAAAAAACATTTTTATAAAAATGACATTGAATTTGAAGAAAATGGACATAATAATAACAAGTTAACTGAATCAAAGGAAGTAATTATAAGCCCTGGGATATCATTCAGAAATTTAAAAAAATTATATCCTGAGATTAATAAGAAAAAATTCATTTCAGAAATTGAATTTGCGAGCAGGTATACTGATGCTTACATTATTGCAGTAACTGGTTCTAATGGAAAAACTACAACTGCTAATTTAATATACCATATTTTAAAAAGCAATGGATTAAACGTTGGCTTGGCTGGCAACATAGGTGTAAGTTTTGCATCATCTGTTTGTGATTATTCATATGATTATTATATAATAGAGATAAGTAGTTTTCAATTAGATCATATTGTAGATTTTAAGCCAGACATTTCAATAATAACAAACATATCGCCTGATCATTTAGATAGATACAATCAAAATTTTGAATCCTATGTTGAATCAAAATTTAGAATAATTCAAAATCAAACAGCAAATGATTTATTTATATATAATAATAACTGCGATGCTACAACAAATATTTTAAATAAAATAAATATACAGCCTAACTGTATCTCAATTTCAATTGACAAAAACAAGGAAAATAAAAAACAAATTTTCCTAAATGAGCACAAAATAAATTCATCAATAAATAAAGAAAAATTTATGATAAGTATAAATAATATTCCATTAAAGGGAGTTCATAATCTACAAAATTCTATGGCAGCAATTAGTGTTGCTCAAGTTTTGAAAATTTCAAATGAAAAAATTAAAGAAAGTTTAAAAACTTTTAAAAATATACCCCACAGATTAGAACATTTTTTAACAATACAAAAAGTGAAATATATTAACGATTCAAAGGCTACTAATATTAATGCAGCATTTTATGCATTAGATTCATTTAAAGAGCCAATTGTTTGGATTGTTGGAGGAATTGATAAAGGAAATAACTATCAAGATTTAATACCAAAAGTAAAAAATAATGTAAAAGCAATTATATGCTTAGGTAAGGACAATAATAAAATAATTGACACTTTTTCTAAGCATACAGATTTGATAGTTAGTACGGATGATATTTCAGAAGCTGTAAATAGTGCTTACAAAATTTCTAAGCCTGGCGATGTTGTTTTATTATCACCAGCTTGTGCAAGTTTTGATTTATTCAAAAACTATGAAGACAGAGGAAATCAATTTAAAGATCAAGTAAGGAAACTATGAGTTTGATTAATAGTTTAAAAGGTGATAAAATAATATGGATAGTTGTATTAGCACTATCTATATTTTCATTTTTACCTGTTTACAGTGCAAGCTCAAACTTTGGAGTAAATATGATTTTTTCAAGTGTTTTTAAACATGTTGCAATAATTTTTATAGGTATTATAATCATGTATACAACACATTTGATTGATTATAAATACTTAAGAGGATTATCATTAATTGTTCTTCCATTAGCTATTGTATTATTATTAATAACAGCATTACAAGGAAATGAAATAAGTGGGGCTAATGCAAGTAGATGGATTAGTATACCTTTCATAAATATTTCTTTTCAACCTTCATCATTAGCTTCAATTTTTCTAATGATTTATATATCTAATTATATATCTAAAAATCACGAAAAAAAATTAAATTTTAAAAACTCAATAATAAAATTGTGGTTGCCAATCTTATTAGTTGTAATGTTGGTTTTTCCTTCAAATTTTTCAACTTCGTTTATGATTTTTAGTTTATCATTGATTATTATTTTCATTGGCCAATATCCTATAAAAAATATTCTCTTAATAATCTTTTCTGGACTTATTCTCACAACAATTTTTATTGGAATAGCTAATAAATACCCTGATATTGTTCCAAATAGGGTAGATACTTGGTCTAATAGAATTGAAAATTTTGTTAATCCAAGTTTGGATAATGATTCAAATTACCAAATAAACAGAGCTAAAGCAGCAATTGCTAGTGGTTCAATATTTGGCGTAGGAGCTGGAAAAAGTTCAATGAAATATATTTTGCCACAAAGTACATCAGATTTTATTTTTTCTATAATAACTGAAGAATATGGTCTTATTGTGGCAATTATAATATTACTATTATATATAATATTACTGTTCAGAATTGTTATCATTTCATATAAGTCTAATAATATTTTTGGTCAATTACTATCGCTTGCAGTTGGATTACCTATTGTTTTTCAGGCTTTAATAAATATGGGTGTTGCTGTACATTTATTTCCAGTGACTGGACAACCTTTACCATTGATAAGCACAGGTGGAACATCTATTTGGATTACTTTTTTTGCTTTTGGAATATTATTAAGTATTAGTAGGACAAATTTCTTAAACAACATTGAATTAGAAACAGAAAAAATAAATAATGAGTCTTAATTTAATAATATCTGGTGGTGGAACAGGTGGTCATATTTATCCTGCAATAAGTATTGCAAACCAGTTAACTAAAAAAATTAATAATTGTGATATACTTTTTGTTGGAGCAAAAAGTAAAATGGAAATGATAAAGGTTCCAGAAAATGGTTATAAAATTATTGGATTATGGATTTCTGGATTTAAAAGATCATTAAATATTTCTTCAAATTTATTATTACCAATAAAAATTTTAATAAGCTTAATTCACTCATTATTTATAGTTATAAGACATAAGCCAAAGCTTGTTATTGGAACCGGAGGTTATGCAAGTGGACCTGTAATGTATATTGCAGCATTGATGAATATACCTGTTTTTATTCAAGAGCAAAACTCATATCCTGGATTAACTAATAGGATTTTATCTAAGTATGCAAAGAAAATATTTGTAGCGTATGATGGTATGGAAAAGTATTTTAAGGAATCCGAAATTATTCTATCAGGTAATCCAATAAGAAAATCAATAAAAAATATTAACTCAAAAAATAAAAATGAATTTTTAGATTCAATAAATTTCAATAAAAAATTAAAAACTGTTTTAGTTCTTGGTGGTAGTCTAGGGGCTGATAGAATTAATGAATTTATAACTCAAAACTTAAGTTTTTTTGAAAAAAATAATCTTCAAGTAATACTACAATGTGGATCAAGGTATTATGATAAGTACAAAAATTTTAATAGTAAATTATTAAAGGTTTTACCATTTATCAAAGAAATGGACAAAGCATTTTCAGCTGCAAGTATTATTATTTCAAGATCTGGTGCAAGTATTATTTCAGAGTTATGTTTCGTTGGTAAGCCAGTTATTTTTATTCCCTCTCCTAATGTTGCTGAGAATCATCAATCTAAAAATGCAAAAAAATTATATGATATAGGTGCTGCAGAATATGTGGAGGAAGATGAAATAGAATATAAATTAAAATCAATAATAAATAAAATAGTTGTTAGTGAAATTTATAGTAACTCTTTATCAAATAATATAGGAACACTTTCCAAACCAAACGCATCAAAAATAATTGTTAATGAAATAAAGCAGTATTTAAAATGAGTTATTTAGAATATAAAAATTATTATTTTATTGGAATTGGAGGAATTGGCATGTCTGCAATGGCAGAATATGTACTTTCAATTAATAAAAAGATTGCTGGTTATGATAGAGAAGAATCATTTTCTACCAATCGACTTGAAAGTCTAGGTATTAAAATTATTAATCAAGATAATCCAGATTATATAAATTTAAAATTTAAAGAAAATAAAAAGACTTTAGTAGTTTATACACCTGCTATCAGTTCAAGTAACTCAATTTTAAAATATTTCAAAAAAAATAAATTTATAATTATTAAAAGATCTGATCTCCTTGCAGAAGTCGTAAATTCTAAATTTTGTATTGCAATAGCTGGAACACACGGAAAAACAACTACGACTTCAATCTTATCTCATATATTATTTAACTCAAAGCTAAAATTTACTTCTTTTATTGGTGGAATTATTAGAGGATATGAATCAAATATTATATTAAATGGAAATAAAATATTTCTTGTTGAAGCTGATGAATATGATAAAACTTTTTTAAAAATTAAACCTAATATTGCATCAATAATTAATATTGATGGTGATCACTATGATATTTACTCAAATATTCATGACTTAAAAAAATCTTTTAAAAAATTCACAAAAAACTTAAAAGAGGGTGGAATATTATTTCATGATTCAACTTTAGATTTTAATGGTTTTTCATTTGGATTTGATTCCAACTCTAATGCTCAAATAATTAATTTAACGCATGTAGAGGGAAAATCAATTTTTGATATTAAAATTAATGAAGATATTTTTAAAAATGTAGAGCTTAATATGCCTGGCACTCATAATGCTATGAATGCTTTAGTTGCCTTTTTAATTGCAATTGAATTAAAAGTTGAGACTCAAACAATTTTAAATTCATTAAAATCTTTTCCTGGCGTAAAAAGAAGGTTTTCAATTGAGTTGAATGATCCAAAAGTATTTATTGATGATTATGCTCATCATCCAAGTGAAATATTATCTGTTTATAATTCAATAATTTCAATTTATCCAAACAAAAAAAACCTTGTAATTTTTCAACCTCACTTATTTTCAAGAACTAAAGATTTTCTTATTGATTTTGCGAGAGCCTTAGAAAAGTTTGATAAAATAGCATTATTAGATATTTATCCAGCTAGAGAAGAGCCAATTAAAGGTATAAGTTCTAAATCAATTTTAGATCACATAAATAATAAAAACAAATTACTAATTACTAAATCAGAGATTTATGATTTAGTTAAGGAAGATGAATATGAGTTAATTATATCAATGGGTGCTGGCGATATTGGTAATGAGGTAGAGTCAATTAAACAAGTATTAATAGAAAGCAATGAAAATTAAATTTTTTATTTTATCGTTATTATTAATTTTAATGGTTTTTACTGTTACTTTCTCATCAATTAATAATAACAATCGCTTGGTACAAATCAATCAAAGTAATTTGTCTGACTCAATTTCTATGATTTCTAAAGATTCAATTATTAATTATTTAAAACTAGTGGATGTAATAAAAGACTCTATGTACGTAGGAAATTTAGATTTATTTAATATTGAAAAAAATATTGATAATATTGATTATGTAAAAGACTCTAATGTATTTATTGGAATTAATTCATCTTTGGAAATTGAAATTAATGAAAGAATTCCAGTCATAGAATTAAAAAACTTAAATGTTTACTTAGATAGAGATGGGACTATAGTTCCAAAATCTAAAATTAATGAACCTGAAACAATAAAGTTTTTTGGTAATATTGATTCAACTAACTATAGAAAAATTTCAAATCTTGGTTCATTAATAATAAACGATGAATTCTTAAATCATCATATTAAATATATTTTTTCTGACTCAAAAGAGATATTTATAAAATCAAAAAATCATGATTATAATATTCAACTAGGATCGTTGGAAATGTTTAAGACAAAGTTGTTAAACTACAAGTTTTTTTATGTCACGAAATATGATAAAGATATTATTTCACGAATAGAAAAAATTAATTTAAAATTTGAAAATCAGGTAATAGTTGAAAAAAAATAATATGGAAAAAAACGAATTATTTATTGGGCTTGATATTGGGACCACTAAAATTGTTGCAATGATTGGAATTGTTAATGAATACGATAAACTTAAAATCATTGGAATTGGTAAGTCCAAGAGTTTAGGTGTACATAGAGGAGTAGTTAATAATATAAGCCAAACAATTCAATCTATCCAAGGAGCAATTAATGAAGCTGAAAATAACTCAAATGAAAAAGTTGACAAAGTTATAGTTGGAATAGCTGGTCAACATATAAGAAGCTTACAGCACAGTGATTATATAACTAGAGAAAATTCTGACCAAGTAATTGATGACATTGATTTGGAAAAGTTAATTAATCAAGTATATAAATTAGTTATGATGCCTGGTGAAGAAATAATTCATGTTTTGCCTCAGGATTTTAAAATAGATGGACAAAGTGAAATTAAAGAGCCAATTGGAATGTTTGGTGGTAGATTAGAAGCAAACTTTCATGTTGTTGTTGGGCAAGTCAGTTCAATAAAAAATATAGCTAGATGTGTAAAAAGTTCTGGAATTGATTTTGATGGAATAACTCTTGAACCGATTGCATCTGCTGATGCTGTATTGAGTACAGAGGAGAAAGAAGCTGGAGTAGCACTAGTTGATATTGGAGGAGGGACTACTGATTTAGCAATATTTAAAGATGGAATCATTAGACATACTTCTGTAATTCCTTTTGGTGGAAATATTATAACAGATGATATAAAGGAAGGCTGTTCAATAATTGAAAAACAAGCTGAGTTATTGAAAATAAAATTTGGTTCAGCGTGGCCTGGGGAAAATAAAGAAAATGAAATTGTTTCAATTCCAGGATTGAGAGGAAGGGACCCCAAAGAAATTTCTCTTAAAAATCTTTCAAAAATTATTCATGCAAGAGTTGTTGAAATAATTGAACAGGTCTATATGGAAATAAAAAATTATGGTCATGAAGAACAAAAGAAAAAACTAATAGCTGGAATTGTTTTAACAGGTGGCGGAAGTCAGTTAAAACACTTGAAACAACTAGTTGAATATGTTACAGGAATGGACACCAGAGTTGGATTGCCAAATGAACACCTTGCAGGAAATAATTCAATAGAAATTTCAAATCCAACTTTTGCAACAGCTGTTGGATTAGTAATGAATTCAATGAAAAATAGAAAAAAGTTAAATATGAATCAAAAAAATTTAACAGATTCTAGTAAAGATAATATTGAAAATGATGAGGAAATACATTCAGAATTAAATCAAAATGATACAACAAAATCAATTTTTGAAAAATTTACTGATAAAATAAAAACATTTTTAGAAAACGCAGAATAATACAACTATGAATACAGAAAATCAATTTGAAAATCTATCATTT
>Ga0114933_10006714_pt1 | contig 10141 bp, 9 predicted proteins | sample 4SBtaG_FD_89691 | JGI IMG/M metagenome (GOLD analysis project Ga0114933, IMG submission 89691) | Deep subsurface microbial communities from Kolumbo volcano to uncover new lineages of life (NeLLi) - 4SBTROV12_W25 metaG | ecosystem: Environmental > Aquatic > Marine > Volcanic | place: Kolumbo... | reverse complement strand
ATCCGCGCGGCGGTGCTCAGTGGCGAGGTGAACATGGCCACGGACGCGGCCCACGCTTATCTCAATGAAGTCGTTCCCACACTCGAGCAGCAGGGGCTGAATGCGCCGTTGTTTAGTCTGCCGCTGTTGACCGAAGAGGGCGAGCTCGTGAAGAGCGCTCTAGTGCCGGATATTCCCACCATCGACGAGCTCTACGAAGAGATCCACGGGGCGCCGCCCTCGGGAGTCAATTGGGATGCCATCCGGACCATGATCGAGATCGATCAGACCATGCAGCACGTTTTCCTGGGCCCACCGGGCATGGATACTGAAGCGGTGGAGACGTTCAGGGCTGCGATCGGTCCAGCCACGATGACGGATGCGTTCGCCGAGGAAGCGACCCGAATTCTGAGCTACGTGCCTGATGCAGTGAGCGCAGAGCGTGCCACAGAGATCTTGAACGCCACCGCCGACGTTACGCCGGAAGTGCGCACGTTCATAGAAGCTCAGATCTCACGCAATAGCGGTTACTGAAAACTTCAATCCGGCCGCTCGATCTGCGGGTAGTCGATGCCGAGCTGCTCTAGGTACGTTCCGTATCTGGATGGGTCGTAGTAGAACGACTCAAGTCGTTCCTTGAACTCCGCCATCGTCGCTTGGTTCTTTTCGATGGCCGGCGGGTCTTCGGGCCCAATAAAAGGCTCGTAATCGACGTCGATCGACTGTACCTCTTGGAAGTAGCGCCAAGCGTCCTCTCGAAGAGCTTCGTCCTCTAGCAGGTCGAGCATAGTGGCTGCCAGCACCTTAGCGCCTATCACTGCTCCCTTGTGTGCAATCGGTGTGGCCATGGCCATAGCATTCAACCAGTGGTGCCCAGGGAGTCCCCCGATATTGGACGGATAGCGCAGGGTCACCGTCGGCACGTTCCAGGACACGTCACCGATGTCATCGGACCCACCGGATATTGGCTCTATGGGAGGCTCCTGTATGCCATCCAACACCACAGCGAGACCGTCGGTCTCGTCGGCCTGCGCCAGTGTTTGTACGGCTTTTGCGAATCGCTGGTCGTCTTCCGACCACACGGGCAGACCGACGGCCTTGATGTTTTCGTCCATGGCCAATGCAATGGGCTTGTTGAAGTGTCTGGGCCACGCGGTTCCTACGATGCGCCTGCTCATCCCAGTGTCGGTCATCATGGCAGCCCCTTCGGCGATGCGATGTAACTTGTCGAAGTTTTCGCGGATTCCCTCGGCCGTGATCTCTCGGACGAAATACCAGACCGTGGCGCTCGGTGGTACCACGTTGGGTTGATCACCGCCATCGACGATTACGTAGTGAGAGCGTTGTAACGGATGAAGATGCTCACGCTGAAAATTCCATCCCACGTTCATCAGCTCGACCGCATCTAGTGCGCTGCGTCCCCGCCAGGGCGCGCCCGCTCCGTGCGCCGCCACACCCTCGAACGAGTACTCTACGGATACCAGCCCGGTGCCCCGCGGATTCCCCCAGCTGACGGTTAGGTTGTCTGACACGTGTGTAAACAGCACGGCATCTACGCCGCGGTAGCGACCGTCGCGCGCAAACCAGGCCTTCGTTCCCAACAATTCTTCGGCGACACCGGGCCACAGCACTAGGGTGCCGGGCAGAGCTTCGCGTTCCATTATCTCTTTGACTGCCAGTGCTGCTGCGATGTTTACCGCTTGGCCTGAGTTGTGCCCTTCGCCATGTCCGGGGGCTCCCTCGACCATCGGCTCGCGATAGGCAACCCCCGGAAACTGTGAGGATTGGGGAATGCCGTCTACGTCGGAGCCGAGTGCGATCACCGGGCTGCCTGTCCCCCACGTAGCCCACCAAGCCGAAGGAATCCCGGAGACCCCCTGTTCTACGTTAAAGTCGTTGCTCTCCAGAATTTCCGTAAGGTAACGTTGTGTCTCGAACTCTTGGAACCCGAGCTCCGAGAATGAGAACAGACTGTCGATTATCTCTTGAACCAACTTTTCCATGTCTTCGACTGAATCTGCTGCTTCGGCCTTGAGGCCGGTCAGCTCGGGCACCGGTGTTGTGTTCTCTTGTGCCGATACGCCGTGGTTCAGCGTTAAGAGTGCGGCTATGGTTATTCTTAGATTGTGTGTCATGGCTTTCCTCGCGAACTTCCGGTGCCCCTGATTCTAGCGGATTCGGTAGCGGGGACTTAGCTAGATAATGAGCCAAGCGGGCGTGCCGTCAGGCAGCACCGATTGGAGCCAAACGGTGAGATAGGACGGATGGAACAGAAGTCCCATCACTTGATCGTACAAGAACACTAGGATTGCCCATCCCGCTAGCGCGTAGGCAAACGAGAAGCGCTTCCCGTAGTGCCCCCAGCGAAGGAGATAGACACCGATGAAAATAGGCATGGCCAGCTTCTGTCCAACTAAGGCCGTCATCACCAGGATCGCTAACAGATAGGCGAAGAAGGGCAGTGCCTCGCTAAGCCAGGCGTCGGCGTAAGCTTTGCTTAAGGTAGTTCGCCATGTCCCTAGCTCCGTTTTTTGCTCAAGCAGATGCGTTAGGTCTCTTATGACGACAGCGAACGCCAGCACGGCACCGGGTATGCATATGGCCAGCGGGAACTGCCGGACCGGTGGCGGCCACTGCAGGGAGCTATAACCTGCCCACGCGAATAGGAGAAAGAGAATCAAGGAGAATGGCAGGGACAAGGCTGGGTTTTGCTCGGCGGCTTCGCCCGCGGTCGGTTTTCCGGTGAGTTTCTGTTTGGCGATTCCTCGGCCGGCCAAGATCAACGTCACCACAATCACCAGTATCAGAAAGATCACGATCGGTCTGCCAAGCCAGCCAATACCTTGGTGGACACTTAGACTGATTTGGAACGAGCCTTCGAGAATCCCGCCGAGTACGAGCGCGAGTATGACCGGGGGTCGTGGCCAGCCACCACGCTTCATGAAGAAACCGAGAACGCCGAAAAACGTGCAGCTCACCCAGTCGCCGTAAGATGCACCGCCGAGCCATGCCCCCATGAACACGAAAAGCAGCACACCGGGTACCACCATGTGGCCAGGGAGCAGAGCCACCTTTGCGACCTGCTCCACAGTCATTAATAGAATGACTGTGGCTATAACGCTCGCAAAGGCGATCATCCAGACAAAGCTGAATGTCATAGGCAGCTCTGCGTCCAACATGCTCGGTCCCGGTCGCAGTCCAAGCATGATGAGTGCGCCCATCAACACGGCAGTTCCCACACTGCCGGGAATCCCCATAGTAACGGTGGGAATCAACGCCCCGCCGCGCAACGCGTTGTTGGCTGCTTCCGGCGCCAATACACCGCGTACGTCCCCCTGCCCGAACTCAGACTGATCCTTTGCGCCCTGCATCGCATGTCCATAGGTCACCCAGCCGACGATCGAGGCGCCTAGACCGGGCAGCATCCCTATGTACGCGCCGATAACGCTGCAGCGTACGACTAGCCACCATTGTTTAAGTGCGTCCCGAACGCCCCTTAGCAGCCCCTCACGGGTATCACCCGTTTTGCCGGTTCTCGCGATAGAGACGTTTTTGATAGCGAGTTCCATGATCTCCGGAATTGCGAAAAGTCCGAGAAGCACGGGGATTAGCGGTAGCTGATCCAGGAGGTATAGGGTGCCGAACGTATATCTGGGAATGGCTTGGGATTCGGGGAACCCGATCATCGCGAGCAGCAGGCCAAGCAGGGCTGCGACAACACCCTTCATAATGGAGCGACCGGAGAGCGAGCCCACCATGGTTAGTCCGAGCATTCCGAGCATGAACGTTTCCGGGGACTCAAAAGCTAGGATGACTGGCAGGATCAGCGGCAGCGAGATACCGAGTGCTGCCGCTCCGCAAACACCACCAATTGCAGAGGATGTAAACGCCGCACCCAGAGCCCGCGCGGCTTCGCCCCGCTTGGCCATCGGATAGCCGTCGAGGACCGTGGCCTGGGAGGCCGCGGTGGCTGGGATGCCCAGCAGCACCGAGGTTATCGCACCGCTAGTGGATGTTGAGGCCCACGATGCCAGCAACAGCGCGAACGCGGAAACGGGCTCCATGCTGAAAGTGAAGGGCAGTAACAGCACCAAGCCGATGGCTCCGCCCAAGCCGGGGATCGCGCCCAAGAGGATGCCGATCACACAGCCGAGCGCGAAATGGGCGAGGACCTCCCACTGAAAGATCAATGCAAGTCCCGCAAACAGGGCTTCCAGCATTGTTTCGAGCATTGATATCCCTTGAAATTCTTTGTTCTTGACCCGGCGGCGGGGGGATAATATCACTCGAATTCCGACTGGAGATAAAGAGAATGGCCGAACCGATCCCGCTTAAAGCGTCACTGAGCCTCGAACACGCGAGCACCATCGTTGATGAGGCGCTGCGCCTTGCCCGGCAGCACGATTTGCAGCCGTTAACGGTCGTGGTTCTTGACGCCGGGGGGCATCAGATCGCACTCAAACGAGAGGATGGCGCCGGGATCATTCGGGTGCAGGTCGCGTGCGCGAAAGCGTATGGTGCGCTGGGAATGGGCAAGTCGAGCCGGGACTTGGGCGCGCATGTCGCGGATCGGCCCCTTTTCGGGAACTCATTGAGTGCGATTTCCGGTGGCCGCTTCGCTACCGTGCCTGGGGGCGTTCTAGTCTGTGATGACGATGGTCATGTGATCGGAGCGGTTGGTGTGACAGGTGACACGTCAGCGCGGGACGAATTCACCGCTATCAGCGGTATCAAGTCGGCCGGATTGGAAGCCTCACCGCCCGAACCGGCACCTGATTGGAACAACTGATTGGGTTACTGGAAGTTTTCGGCGTTGGGGGTGAGGTAAGTGGCTAGGGGGCGGTACTGATGGCAAGGAAACGATCCAACTGGCCTAGCGGCAGGGTTGTCACCCTCGAGCACGCCTCGAAGATTCTAAAGGGCAATCCACTGCGCGATCCTCATATCCGCCCGCTCCACGTCTGGTTACCGCCGCACTATGACCAGCACGCCGGGCGGGAGCGCGGGAAGCGGTTTCCTGTGTTGTTCGATCTGGTTGGTTATGCGGGCTCCGGCCAATCTCACACCAATTGGCGCAACTTCGAAGAGAACGTTCCCGAACGAGCCGCCCGACTGGTCAGTGAAAAACGTATGGGCCCGTGCATCCTGGTATTTCCAGACTGCTTCACGGCTCTCGGCGGTAATCAGTACATCAACTCCTCGGCGTTGGGCCGTTATGCAGACTATTTGACGCGGGAGCTCATCCCGTTTGTTGATAAGGAGTTTAGAACGCTTGCATCGAGGGATCATCGAGGCTGTTTCGGAAAGTCCTCTGGCGGTTACGGTGCCATGCTTCATGGGATGAAATATCCCAAGTACTGGGGAGCGATCGGGAATCACTCCGGAGACGCGTATTTCGACTTCGTGTATCGGTGTGATTGGCCGGGCGTTCTGAATACACTCGCGACTCACCGGCGACGTGTGCGTAAAGCGGGTGCCATCAATGTTGAGAGGGAAGAAGAAGCCTGCAGCGAAGGTTTTGACGACGGGCGCGTGCGCCGATTCTTGGAGCACGTCTGGCGCAAGGGAAATCTGACGCATGGGGAAGTGCTCGCACTTATGACCGTCGCTATGGCGGCTACCTATGATCCCGATCCCGACGCGCCGAATGGTTTCCGCCTACCGTTTAATCTCGAGACCGGTGAGCTCATCCCGATGCGTTGGCGGACGTGGTTAAAACACGATCCTGTTAACCTCGTGACGCGTTATCGTAAAAACCTGCAGACACTTCATGGCATTTTTATCGATTGTGGTTGGCGTGATCAGTATCGAATTCACTATGGCACTCGAATTCTTTCAAAGCGATTGACGCAGGCGGGGATCGATCATCGTTACGAGGAATTTCCGGGCACTCATTCCGGAATTGACCATCGTATGGATAGAAGCTTGCCGTTCTTGTACAGGGCCCTTAAACCCTAGATCATCGTCCCTGCACCAGCTCGTAACGAGTCGCCACCCGACGGATAGAATTATTAGAAAAAGGGGTAACCGCCGTGGCATGACAGCGCTTGCCAAACAGACGGCGACCGATCCGTGAAATATACTCGGTCAAATGAGACCCATGCGGACAATCCAGCTTTGCACCATGGTGGTGATCGGCTCCGTGTTACTCGTGGGTAAGGGCAGTGCACAGAGCTGGCGGAACGCGAGTCGCGCACCAGTGGGGCTCGCACCGGACCCGGCGATTACGGTTGAGGCGGTGGTCCAGGTCTACTCGGCGCGAGCTGTGAGTTGGCGTGGCTATGTCGGGGTGCACAGTTGGATCGCGGTCAAACCCCGCGGCGCGGCGGCGTTTACGGTCTACGAGGTGAATGGTTGGCGTTTACGGCGCAGCGGATCCGCGGTCGTTGTAAGCGATCGGCCGCCCGATGGGCGCTGGTTCGGCAAAGCGCCGGAGCTGCTGGCCGATCTGCGCGGCGACCCCGCCGAATCCGCGATTCAGCGGATCGAGACCGCTGTGGGGGAGTATCCGTTCGCCCACGAGTACCGCGTCTGGCCGGGCCCGAACTCAAACACTTTTACGGCCTTCGTGCTGCGCGATGTTCCCGAGCTCAGGGTTGACCTTCCAGCGACCGCGATCGGAAAGGACTACCTGGGTAATCGGCTGATCGCTGAGGCCCCGAGCGGCACCGGGATCCAGCTCAGTGTCCTTGGGCTTGTCGGTGTTATGGCGGCGATAGAAGAGGGATTAGAGATCAATCTGTTCGGGCTCACTTTCGGCATTGATCCATTGCAATTCTCCCTCAAGTTACCCTTCGTCGGTCGGCTCGGCGCAGGTATCAGCAGTCTGCTACTCGGTGCCTTTCTCGTTGGTGGATTGGCTATTTACAAACGCCCTTTCTAGAGCCTGGAATTTTAGCCTAGACCGGCAAGCATGCAGATGAGAAACAAAATAGGGGTGCTGTTTTTGACCGCCTGTTTCGTCGCCGTAGCAGTGTTCGCGCAAGAGGTTGAAGAGAGCGATGAGTTGACCGATATCGCAAGCGAAGCGGAGGAAGTCGTCATTGACCCCAACGCGCCGCCATCAACCGAACGGGGGTGTTTCAGCATCAGGCGCGTGCGTGATTTCTCCAGTCTGGGCGACGAGTACCTCTATGTACAGGAAGCTGGAAATGCGCACTTTCTCCTAACGATGTTTCCAAGCTGCTTCGGCCTGCGCAATGCTCGAGCCATTGCGATAGAGAATCACCAGGATCGTGTTTGCTCCAACAGTCAGGCGGACGTGACGTTCCGGGGTGTCGGCGGACGGCGAGAAAGCTGCCTGATTCTGGCCGTGGAAGAGGTTGAGGACCGAGATGCCGCCCGCACCCTTTTTGAGATGCGTGCGGAGAGGCAACGATAAGAGGACCTTCAGCTTCGCTGCCATCCCGAGAGGGGTGGCCGTGCCCGTCGGCAAGGCCCCAAAGGAGGGTGAGCTCTTAATCCATGATGGCGCGAAGCTCGTCTTGGATTGAGAAACCCGCGGCTCGGTGGTTTGCCCCGGAGGTGAAGGGTCAAGTTGCTACCTAGATCTGGTATAAGCGTATTCGGGACCCAACTAAAAGAAGAGGTTCGACATGCGTAAACGGACTCCTCTCCTCACAATCGTATTGCTTGTTCTGTCTCTGATGCGCGCCAGTGACGCGCAGATCGCCGACCCTTTGCCTGCTTCCGTGGAGAAACGGGGTTTGATGGTGCAGATTAGCGATGTCGTTCGGCTGCCTCGGACCCTTGGGCACCTCCATCCCGATCAGGACGTGAACCCGGCTGGGTGGGCCCGAGTCAGTTTCGTGCGCGATGCCCCGGATGGCCGTCGTTTTGCTAATGACTCACGCGGGTTTCTCTATCTGCTGCATGACGACGCAGAGCCGTCGGTCTATCTGGATTTTGGTTCCCTGTTTCCACTCACGGTCTACAATCGCCTCGAGAGTGGTTTCATCGGTTTTGGCTTCCACCCGGAATTTGTTCAGAACGGACTCTTCTATACGGTGCACGGGGAGCGCGCGTTCACGAACTCTCGTCTACCTGATTTCATCCCGCCTGGATACAGCGATGCGGATGTTACGCATCACAACATCATCACCGAGTGGCACGCCAATGACCCTGCGGCGAATATGTTTGATGGTACGCGGCGGGAGTTGCTGCGCGTTGCTAATGTGACTAGAAATATGTCACACCCCTTCGGTTACGTGGGCTTCAATCCCACGGCCGAGCCGGGAGATCCAGATTACGGGTTGCTCTATACGAGCGGTAGCGATCTCGGTTTCAGTAACGGTGCTGGACCGAACTCCGAGAATCCCACCCAGACACAGCGTCTCGACTCAGTTATCACCGCTATTCTTCGAATCGACCCGCGCAGTCCTACTGAGACGAATGGCACTAAGGGGCTCGGGGATTACACGATTCCGGGCATCAATCCATTCGCAGATGATGACGAGCCCGATACGCTGGGCGAGATCTACGCTTACGGTTTTCGTAACGCGCACCGGATTTCGTGGGACCTGACCGACGGAACGATGTTCGCGACGGACATTGGTATGAACCATATTGAGGAAGTCAATATCGTTCACGAGGGTGGTAACTACGGCTGGATGCCCCGTGAAGGGTATTGGGAAAATGGCATGGTGCGTCCCGGTGGAGCTCTCAATCAGTTGTTCGAGCTACCGGAGGATGTGTTGGCCGGGCAAACTAAAGACGAATATGTCTATCCCGTGGCGATCTATGATCACAATGATGGGCGTGCGATCAGCGGTGGCTTTGCGTATCACGGGCGCATCGAAGCACTACGCGGCAAGTTCGTCTTCGGCGATCTTCAGCGGGGGCGGTTATTCGCTTCAGATCTCGCTGCACTAAAAGCCGCCGATGACGGCGTGCCCCGCACGGTAGCGCCCGTCGAGGAGATACAACTCTATACGCTTGATGCGAGCGGAAATCGTATATTCGTTAGTTTTCGCGAGCTGATCGAACGCACCAATGGTGCGCAAGCGCTGCGAGCCGACATGCATCTGAGCCGCACCCGAGATGGTGAGATTTTCGTCACATCGCGCCAGGATGGAATGATTCGGATGTTGGTGTCTGACGAGTCTTGAATGGCTGCTGAGTGTCCCGCTTAAGGGTACACTCAGTAGTTAACGAGTTTAGGGTCATCCATGAGGCACAGCGCTCTACTAGTTAGTCTATTGATGGTGCTGTCTGCGTCCGCGCAACAGCCTTCTGATGCCGCCGTTGCAGATGAATACTGCGACAACCTCATTCAAAAGTGGGACCTGCTATTTCAGTGGGCGCGGGCTGCCGCGCCCGATATGGAGGAGGGTCTTGCTGATCTGGATGCTTATTCGGAGAAGGGCCGGCGCCTGATCGATAATAGTTTTTATCCTTACGAGAAGGCATTCTTGGAGCGGGCTTACCTACAAGCAATGCTCGTTGCTGTGCAACTCGCAACGTACCCTGATCGCGAAGCCGTTGCATTGACGGTACGGTTGAAGGAGGGAGCCCGTGCCCAATGTATCAACGGCGTGCTTAGTACTCTGAGTGAGGTTCCTCTGCCCCCAAGGCTTTAGTCGGGAGCACGCGCCGAAACGTCAACGTCGGCTGTGTCCGCGAGCGTTCCCACCTCGTCCCCATCTGGTTGCAGGATTCGATTCACGGTTTCGATGACAGTGCGGATTGTGATGAGGGCTGCCTTCCTTGCATCCAACGTCGGGAACTTCCCGACATGTATATGGCCTGCGGCTACGCACCGGCGAGGGGATGATTCTCGGGTGTGAATTGCCTGATACCACACGCCGTGATAAGCAATGTACTCGGACAAAAACTTGCCGCCGCCGTCCGAGCTGATGCCGGCTGCGATGTTGGGAATCCCGGCGTCATTGATGGCTTTTTCGATGGCCTCGATAGGCAACGACGATGTACGCACGCTGTCCGCAGGGATACTGTCGTCGGGAGGTGCCGGTGTCGGTTGGCAAGGTGCGCGAAAGTCGTCTCTCCATTCAGCCAGATTCCGCTGCAGACGTTCGATAACCCAAACGTCCTTACGTCCCAGGCTGAAGGTGATGATTGCGCAGGGATGAAGCGCCTCCGTGATTCGCCAAAAGTCGGATGAGGTGCTCTGGTAGTCTACCGGAAAATCCCCGAAACCAAGCTT
>Ga0114933_10006712_pt1 | contig 10142 bp, 8 predicted proteins | sample 4SBtaG_FD_89691 | JGI IMG/M metagenome (GOLD analysis project Ga0114933, IMG submission 89691) | Deep subsurface microbial communities from Kolumbo volcano to uncover new lineages of life (NeLLi) - 4SBTROV12_W25 metaG | ecosystem: Environmental > Aquatic > Marine > Volcanic | place: Kolumbo... | reverse complement strand
TCCGGCCGGCGTGAACAGAGCGACCACGGCTGGCTCGACCCTTTGAATTACTTTGACCAGCGGGGTCACACGAGGAGAATCCTTCAGCTCATCCGCGCGTGTCTCTTGGCCCAAAACACAAATGCAGGCCAACAATGCGTAAAGCCAGGTTCTTTGTTGTTTAGTCATGATTTGTGTTCTCACACACGTTAAGTGAAAGTAACTGTCAACAGACACGATAAAAACGCCGTCGCTAAGGAACGATGATTTCTAACGCCTGCGGCAAGACTGTGATCTCCGCCGGGGTGAAGCCAGCGGGATCTCCATCCGCCTGAATCGGTACGGGAACTTCCGTTTCAACTCGAATTCGTTGAGCCGTCAAACATTGGACGTCACTGAGTTGTTCGTGCTTTCCGCAAACGATGCAAAAGAAATATCGTAGAATATTCCAACGCCCGCCACGTTCGAACAATCGTAAATCCAGTAACCCGTCTTCTCCCGAAGCTGACCGTGCAAACGGAAGCCCCATGGCATAGGCCGGAAGGTTAACGATTTGAGCGGTCGTAGCCGTTACTGATTGCTGACTATCATCCAAGAACAGCGAGACTTTCGGGAAGCGGTAGGACATCCAACTGCCAATGATTGGAATCAAGTAATTCAACTTAGAAATATGTCCCGTGCGGCGAGCATCCGTTCGGCAAACGATTTCGGCATCAATACCAAAGCTGGTCATCAGCGTAAATCGGCGTCCATTAAGTTCCGCGAGATCCAGTGTTCGAACATTTCCGGCAGCAATCATGTCTGCCACAAATATCCCCGACTTTTCGATCCTCAAATACTTGGAAAGCAAGTTCTCCGTACCAAGCGGTAACGTCGTAATTCGCACTCCGGGATAACGATTCACGATGTCTGCAACCGTTCCGTCGCCACCTGCGGCGACCACACAAACCAGACTCTTTCGCCGCTCCGGTTGTTCAAGCCGTCGCTTTAATCGCTCGCGATTCCGATATAAGCGAGGACGGATTCCATGCCGCTTCAATCCATTGATGAGATCGATTAACAAATCACGTTTTGGGCCCGCTCCAGACGACGGATTTCGCTGAATGGCGACCCACGGTTTCATGCACTCGATCCTATTGCGCGATTTCGATGTAGCGTGTCAAAACTCTAAGAAACAGTGCTGCACAGCATATGCAAACTGCCGCCGACAAGCCACTGGCTCAAAGCGAAAGGCGATCGATCAAATCCGTCAAATCATTTAACACACGGTCGTTACCTGGCGACGCCCGATCGATCTGGAGTGCATCGATTCCGACGGCAAGCGGCCCTTGAATGTCATTCGTCGGATCGTCACCGATTATCAACACGTTGTCGGCCGTTGTGTTGAGCAGATTAAGCATCGCCGAAAAGAAAAGTGGCGATGGTTTGCGATAGCCTACCAATGAAGAAACAACGCGTACGTGAACTTGGTCCAAAGGAGGATTTCCGTCGCATACGGAGTTCAATCGCCGATCAAAGTTCGACGCGATCGCGATGTTTTTTTCCGCTGATATCAAAGCGGCTAGCGTAGGCTGAACGTCATCGAAGCAAGCCCAAGCAGTTGGCAATCCGAATTGAGTGAATAGCTCTTCAAAGCAAGCTTCGGAATCGTTGACGTCGTCCAAGACCTCGGCAACAACACGCCGCCAGCGTTGAGTTTCAATCAATTCGCTAGTGATCAATCCCGATTCCTGGTCGCAGTCGGCGGCTTCGCTATTGTAGAATGCTTGACGGAAACGCCGACGTATTTCATCGATCGGCAACTGCGAACCAAATCGCTTGCCGATCGTTTGATAAGTCTCCGCCACCGATGGCGTTGGATAAATCAGCGTCCCGACGGCATCGAAGACGATCCATTCATACGACTTGCTGCTTAAAGACATTCGAATCCATGATCACGGTCGAGTTCTACGGAATCCCCCGAGCACGCGCCGGTGTTGCGTCGATTAAAATCGAAGCGGCAACGATTGGCGACGCCATCAATTCGTTGGCCGAACAATTTTCCGAACTCGCGCGAGATTGTTTTTCTGGCCAACAGTTGAAAGTCGGCTACTTGGCGAACGTCAATGGCTCGCAGTTTACAACTGATCCCAGTCAGCCGCTGTCCGAAGGCGACAGTCTGCTAATCATGTCGGCGGATTCAGGTGGTTGATCTTTTTCGCGAAACGCGTCGTGAGTTTGGCAATTAAAAATCCGAAAGTATTGACGACTTTCGCTACCACTGAATTCGTCGATTTATGCTCCGCGCTGACTAAGCTAAAAGCCCAGAACTTGAACTTCGGCAAGTCCGCGGTAGCTGCTTTCGTACCACACGGAAGTGGCCTTCAGTTTCACGTAGCGGCCTTTGACCAAACCCACCGGTATCGTCGTGCTGTAGTCAACCGTCGCTTCAACTCCAGGTGCCTTTGCAACGACTCCAACAACTGTTGGGTTCAGCGATGATTGCGTTTTGCTGACATAGACTTCGACATTTTTCCAACCGCGGTACGTATATCTGGGCTGATTGAAGTTCCAGATTCGGACACCGGCCACCGTCTTTTCGCTACCAAGATCGAGCAGAATTGTCGGCGAATCGGCTAACCTTTGATAGAACATCGTCTTCAAGTCTGTCGACTTCCACTCACCATCCAGAATGTTTTCGGCAGGTCCCTCTTCGTACGATTTCACCTTGCCAACGATCTTGACGTCTTCGATCGGCGGGACTGTTAACTGTCGGCTAACGATGGCGAAACGCATCGCTGCTTCGTGAAGTGCCTTGTCATCTTTTCGACCCAATAAATCAGTAATCCGCTGCGGCAGCTTGGAAACAATCTCCTGCAATTCGGTTGTTCTGGTCACACCGTAAAGTGCAACAAAGTCTTGTTGATTATGCCGGCGAATCGCGTTCTCGGCAGCGGAAAGCGTTTGAGGCAAATCGGGTGAATCTTGCAACAGCCGTGGAGCCAACTCGGCAAACGTATGTTGAGGTGGATCGCTAACTAAAGCCAAAGCACTTAACACGGCAACACGTTGATCAGCGGAATCCGATTTTTGGATCAGAGCCAACAAGTCGTCGCCCAAACCAGGAACTTGAACTTTTTCGATTTGAGCAACGGCATCGTTCCAATTCGCCTTCTGAGCAGCGTTCGACAGCACTCCAAGAATGGCGGGGATCGCGACGTCGGGTTGTTTGAAACGAGTCAGCAATGTCAAAGCGTTGGCAACCAGTATCGAGTCTTCGGTACTCTGCGACGCTTCGACAAGCAGAGGCAAGGCCGCTTCCGGTTCTCGACGCAATTGCGTGTATGCTGAATTAACGCTGCTTCGCGATTTCAACTTTAGCAGTTTCAACGAAGCGCCCAAGCTGCGGCGAGCTTTACGCAACTTCTCGATTTGCTCTCGCGAATCGTTCGTGGCTACACGTTCTTCGTCGGTCGGTGAATTCGCTAATACCTCATCCAGTGCAAGCAGTGCCGCGTCATATTTACCCGTCTTGATCAACTGATTAGCTTCGTCCATCTTTTGTAGACGTAATTCGGCCGACAGCTCGGACTTGATAGCTTCGATTTGCCCTTTGAATTCATCACGTCGAGCGGTCTGCTCGTCGGAAGCTTTATCGTCGGCAAAGATCTCATTAAAGCCTGCAATCGATGTCGCAGCATCTTCGAGCTTTTGCTCTTCGATTTGCTTTTCGATCGCCGCAGCCAACTTTTCCCATTTTTCGGTAGGTGTTGGTTCCGGCGGTGGTGGCGGAGTGGCCGGCTTCGATGTATCAGGCTGTGTTTCCGAAGTCGGCGTGTCGACATTCACGTCCTCGTCCGAACTGCAACCAGTCAAGAAGACCGTAATGCACAACAGTCCCAACAAGTGATGGTGAAATCGATTCATGGTTTACTCTTTGTGAGGTTGGCCGAAATAGGCTTGATCGCGTTGATCAAAATCTTGGTAGCCAAGCAATTCATAAAGTTCGGCTCGTGTCTGCATGTTACCTAGAGAATCCGCTTGCGTGCCATGCTGCAGCAAACTGGACAAAAAGTCTTCGACGCCTTTCATGGCAACTCGCAAAGTCGACACAGGAAACAATACTGCAGTAAACCCTAAATCAGCCAGCTCTTGAGCAGACAGAAGTGGACTCTTGCCAAATTCCGTCATGTTGGCCATCAACGGTACGGAAATTTCGCTAGAGAACTGTTCGAACTCTTGGGGTGTCTGAAGAGCTTCGGGAAAGATAACGTCGGCGCCGGCATCGACGTAAGCTCTAGCTCGATTCAACGCATCGTCGAAACCATCGACACCGCGAGCATCCGTTCGTGCGATGATGACAAAATCCGTGTCCTTTCGAGCGTTTGCGGCGGCCGACAATTTGGCGGTCATCTGTTCGATGTCGACCAATGACTTGCCGCTTAAATGTCCGCAACGTTTGGGAAGTTGTTGATCTTCAAGGTGTAATCCTGCCAATCCGACGGCTTCATACTCTTCAACACATCGCTCGACGGCCAATGGTTCACCGAATCCCGTATCGGCATCCGAAATGACAGGCACATCGACAGCTTGGACCAGGTATTTGGCTTGCTGAGCGAACTCGGTCATCGATATCAATCCGACGTCTGGCAACGCGGCCAGTTGAGCCGACAGTGCAGCTCCGGATTGATACACGGCTTGGAAACCGATTCGCTGGGCCAATTTCGCGACCAAAGCATTAAACACGCCTGGGATCATCAACGGCGGTTGCTTCAGCAGCTCTCGGAATTGGGCACCAGGCGAAAGTTTCGTCAAAGTCGTTTACTCACAGTGGTTGGATTAGCGAATCGTTTCATTTATCGTGTGATATTCAAGTTGTAATGTCAAAGTCGTAGCACAGGCTGTTAGCCTGTTAGCCGCACAGAAACAGGCTCGTGTTTTGTCAAAGATAGATTTTGGGATTGGTAAATCAGCCGCTGGGCGTTAGCCCACGGTTTCTACGGCCGAAATCATGGGCTAACGCCCAGCGGCCGATTCAAGATCCAACTTTGACAAAGAATTGGCAGCCTGTGCGAAATTTCAAACCCCACTGGATCTATTCATGCCAGTCAAATTCTTCCTCGCAATATTGTTAACGGGCTTAGTTGCAAGCACAACACACGCCCAAAAGAAGCGAGCCGAATTACTTCCATCCGGTGTTCAGATTCAATCCACGCCACTTAAAGTCAACTTGCCAAGTAACGTCGAGCAACATTTGGATGTTGTCTACGCGAAGTACGGCGAGCGCAATGTGCAACTCGATTTGTTCGTTCCCAAACGACTAAAATCGAGCGTACCAGGCATCTTGGTGGTTCATGGAGGCGGCTGGCTTAAAGGCGACAAAAGCAAATTTCGCGCACTCGCACAGGAGCTAGCTTCGCGAGGCTACGTGACGGCAGCCATCGGTTATCGACTGGGCGGAGAAGCTAAGTTTCCTGCCGCCATTCACGATTGCAATGCAGCGACGCGCTGGTTGCGAGCGAACGCGGCTGCCTACAACATCGACCCAAATCGTATTGGCGCGGTTGGTGGTTCCGCCGGCGGTCATCTGGTTGGACTAATGGCGACTGGAGCACACGTTAAAGAACTACAAGGCAATGGTGGCAACGCGGATGTCTCGAGCACCCTGCAAGCCGCGATTGTGATGGCCGGACCAATGCAAATGGTGACTGGCTCGGTGGCCGAGCGTTCTCGCAACATGTCCGACAAATCAAACTCGAACAAATGGCTGGGTAAAACGGTTGATGAAGATCCAGAACTCTACAAGCTGGCTGCTCCTTTTTCACACATCAGCATGACCACGCCACCAATGCTGTTTCAAATGGGACAGTTCGACGTTCCGCAGCGCAATCTTCCCATGCGTCAGAAGCTCCGCGAACTCGGTATCCGAGCCGATGTGGCAACCTATTTCTACGGAAAACATGGTTGTTGGAATCGGCATCCTTGGTTCGGCACGATGGTCGATGACATGGACAACTTCTTTCGATCGGAATTGAAGGTTACGAATAATTCGGTGATCGAGACTGCTAAAGGCAAGTACGGAACGCTGACCGTTTATCGGGATCGCGTTGAAGTTCATGTACCGAAGGGTGTCGAAAGAGTTTTCATACCGCGTCTTACAACACCCATGAAGACTGCATACCTCAAGGGAGACGAAAAAAAGACGCCTCTTAAGTTGTGGCCAGAAATCGCGGAATGGCGAATCACGTTGGCCAAAGGAAGTAACACTGATGGAACTTCGATCGTTGTAGAAACCGTTGGGCAAAGCCGAGTCTTGAACCTGCCCAGCGTGGTTTCTGAATCAAAGACGGGCGTCATCTTGCCGGCTCATCATGGCATGACTTTCGGACAGTTGCTGAGATACGAACCGCAACCGCACAAGAATACGATCGGCTATTGGGCCAACGAAATGGACTATTGCGAGTGGCATTTCTATCTCGACAAACCTGGCAAGTTCGACTTCCACATCTTGCAAGGTTGCGGGAAAGATCAAGGCGGTAGCCAAGTTGCCGCGATTATCGGTGACCAACAAGTTTTGTTCGAAGTAGAAGACACGGGGCACTTTCAGAACTTCAAGGACCGAAAAGTGGGACAGGTCGAGTTGCCTCCTGGCAACCATAAGCTTCGTATGAAACCAATCAAGAAGTCAAACAAAGCCGTCATGGACGTTCGCCAAGTTCGTCTGTTACGAACGAAATAGCATGCGGCCGAAATGACGATTTCTCACAATATCGCCGATCGACTTTCTGAAACGGCAAAACGAGTGCCCGATCAAACAGCCGTGGTCGTTCCGAATGGCCGCGACGGAAGTGGACGCGCCCAATACTCGCAGTTGACGTTCAAGGAGCTGGACGAAGAGAGCAATCGATTGGCTCACGGGCTGCAGCAGATGGGTATCGGCCCTGAAACACGACTAGTGTTAATGGTGCCTCCCAGCCTTGAGTTCATTGCACTCACGTTTGCGATCTTCAAGACCGGAGCCGTTTGCGTGTTGATCGATCCTGGCATGGGTCGCACCAACATCTTTAACTGCTTGGAGGAAGTCGAGCCTCACGGATTCGTGGCTATCCCGATTGTGCATGTGGTACGCATCGTCAATCGCCGCCGATTTCGATCCGCAAAACTGAATGTGACCGTTGGCCGCCGATGGATGTGGGGCGGAAAGACCTATGCGCAACTTCGACAATCGTCCGACGCCTTCAATGGACCAGAACGATCACTGAACGATCTAGCGGCGATCATCTTTACCAGTGGCAGTACAGGCCCGCCGAAGGGCGTTGCTTACGAACATGGGATGTTCAACGCTCAAGTCGATTTACTTCAGCAGTTTTATGACATTCAGCCTGGCGGAGCGGACCTATCCGGATTTCCATTGTTCGCTCTATTCAATTCGGCGATGGGAGTTACCACGGTCATCCCAGACATGAATCCCACTCGTCCCGCCGATGCCGATCCAGAGAAAATTCTTGAAGCAATTCGCGATCATCAAGTCACGCAAGCTTACGGCTCACCGGCGATTTGGAATCGAGTTGGCAGGTATTGCGAAGACAAGTCGATCCAACTACCAGAACGTTTGACACGAATTCTCTCGGCTGGAGCACCTGTACCGGCTCACGTATTAAAGCGAATGCAAAAAGCGTTGCCGTCACCTGATGCTGCGATACACACACCTTATGGTGCTACTGAATCGTTACCTGTTGCGTCGATATCGAGCCGTGAAGTATTGGAAGAAACGGCTCGAGCGTCCGCCGCGGGAGCCGGAACATGCGTTGGTAAAGCATTCCCGCAAGTTCGAATCAAAGTCATTAAAATCGTGGACGGTGCGATTTTGGACATCGATGACGCAATTGAACTACCCACCTTTGAAATCGGTGAAGTAATCGTGCGAGCCCCATCGACAACTCGCGAATACTACCGTCGACCAGAAGCAACGGCTCAGGCAAAGATCACAGACGGCGACAGTTTTTGGCATCGCATGGGCGATACGGGATACCAAGACGACGAAGGACGACTTTGGTTCTGCGGACGAAAAGCGCACATCGTCGAGACTTCCGCAGGTCGAATGTTCACGATTCTCTGCGAAGCCATCTTTAACGAGCATCCCGATGTCTTTCGCTCAGCGCTTATCGGAATTGGAACCAAGCCACAGCAACGTCCCGTTATCATCGTTGAACCCGAAGAAGAATGCTTTCCAGAATCTCAATCAACGCAACAGAAATTCACGGAAGAGTTACTTGAATTGGCGAAAGCAAATCCAATCACTGAATCGATTGAGACAATACTGTTTCACCGATCATTGCCTGTCGACATTCGTCACAACGTGAAGATTTTCCGAGAGAAGTTAGTTCCTTGGGCAGAACAACGGCTGTAGTGAAACTCATCAAAAATTTCGGCAATTTGAACGACCGAAAGGTCTGGCCAAGTGTCAGTGATCCAAGGTCACCGTTCATCATGATTGAGAAATCCGAATGAAAGCATTGGTCACCGGTGGTGGTGGTTTCTTGGGACTCTATATCACCGAGCAATTGGTGGCTCGAGGTGATGATGTGCGCGTGCTGTGTCGTGGTCAATACCCGCGGCTTGAAGAATTAAACGTCGAGTGTATTCGTGGTGACGTGCGTGACCAATCGACGGTCGCATCAGCGTGTGAAGGTCGTGATGCCGTATTTCATGTCGCGGCAGTACCAGGAATTTGGGGTTCGTGGAACAAGTTTCACAGCATTAACACACAAGGCACGCACAACGTTATCGAAGGCTGCTGGAAGCACGGTGTGCAAAAGCTAATTCACACCAGTTCGCCAAGCGTCATCTACGACGGCAACGAACATTTCGGAGCCGACGAAAGCTTGCGCTACCCGGATAAATATCTGTGCCACTACCCGCATACCAAACGCTTGGCGGAAGAAGCCGTTCTTGAGGCCAACGGACAAAACGATTTAGCAACGGCCACATTGAGACCGCACTTGATTTGGGGACCGCGTGATAATCATTTGATCCCGCGTTTAATTCACCGAGCCAAGAGCGGTCGCCTTTTGCAAGTTGGCGATGGGACGAACATGATCTCGATGTCGTATGTCGAGAACGCGGCGCGAGCCCATCTGCAAGCAGCGGATGCGTTAACACTTGATTCCGCTGTCGCCGGACAAGCATACTTCATCAACGAGCCGGAGTCTGTCAACTTATGGTCATGGGTCGCCGAATTGTTACAGCTTGCCGGTTTGCCGCCACTGAGACGAACTATTTCACCACGCGGTGCTCACCGAGTTGGCGTGTGCTGCGAAGCTGTGTATCGGATTCTTTGCTTGCCCGGTGAGCCACCAATGACCAGGTTCCTGGCAACGCAATTGAGCAGTTCGCACTATTACAGTGTCGAGAAAGCAAAACGCGACTTTGGATATGATCCGCAGATCAGCACCGAAGAGGGAATGCGACGGATTACCGATGAACTAAAAGCGTTGGCCACTCAATGATTCAATAATTCCAAGTCTTGACGATTCGCCGATCCCTGTAAGCTCGCATCGAACTGAGGACGAACACTATGCCACCTGAACCAATCACGGGCGACAAACTAATTGGACTTGAGCTGCTCGATTACATCGTTATTTCGATTTACTTACTCGGAGTTCTGGGTGCCGGTTGGTACTTTTCGCGCAAGCAGGTTGCTCAGGAAGATTACTTTGTTGGTGGTCGACGTTTGCCGTGGTTAGCCGTTGGCCTAAGCATTGTTGCCACGATGCTTTCGACGGTGACATACCTTGCGGCTCCGGGCGAAGTCATTCAACACGGCCTAGCGATGTCAATCGGATGGATGGCGCTGCCCATTGCCTTCTTGATTGTGAACTACTTGTGGGTGCCGTTTTTTATGAAGCTAGGCGTCACCAGCATCTATGAATATTTGGAATGGCGATTTGGTTTAGCGGCTCGACTGATTACCGTTGGTTTGTTCGTATTCATTTTGAGATTGATGTGGATGGCGACCATCGTGCTAACAGCATCCAGCGCCATCGCACAGATTACTCACGACAGCATTGGTCCGCTTTTGTCATCGTCGATGACTCTAGATGAATGGACGATGATCATGTTGATTGCCGTCGGAGTGTTCGCAACATTGTACACGATGCTAGGCGGCATTGAAGCTGTGGTTT